>Ga0307989_1000608_pt1 | contig 22418 bp, 16 predicted proteins | sample EllFjometagen185_FD_203164 | JGI IMG/M metagenome (GOLD analysis project Ga0307989, IMG submission 203164) | Marine microbial communities from Ellis Fjord, Antarctic Ocean - #185 | ecosystem: Environmental > Aquatic > Marine > Unclassified | place: Southern Ocean | collected 2014-10-08
TCGGTGAGTGCTTGACTGGATGTTGAATATCCACTTATGGCACGAGCTGCGAAATTCTGAATAAGATCTGCTTTAATTTCCTGATTAACTCGGAAATCTTGTTGTTGCCCCTTGCGTTTATCAATCAGGATTTCGGCAACATCATGGTCGTTCAATTGATTACCAAGTTCCCGACAATGTGCGGATGTAATACCCAGAATATTGGAAACAGAATCAACCGTTAATAAATTTGCTTGAAGCAGTGATAATAAAACAGTTTTCATATGTACCTGATGGTGCTTAAGAATTTTTATTTTGTGATTTGATTTTTCAAAACGTATCTCACAGTAGTCCTCCGTAATTGTAGCATACGCACGATATTCTATAGGAGTGACAAATGCTGTTTTTGTTTGAGGCGTTTCGCACGATTGTCTTCTATCACGAAATGCAGGAAGACCGCCTTTCATTACTCTATTGACCATTGTTTTGACTGATTCTTCAGACATTTCCATCAACAAGCCGATTGTACTAAATCTTGCTCCAAGAATATAAAGAGCAAAAGACAAAATCCGATTCAACACCTTTGACGGTAAAATCTGCAATGCTTTGTTAATCCGTTTCTGAGATTGTTGTGTTGAAAAAGCAACATTTTGGCAATCCATAATTCTCCGCTTTTAACTGTTTTAAACCTGTATCATAGGCAATAAATTTCATAAAACGCTTGTTTACGCTTTTAATCGTCTGATTATCTATTATTTATAGGTTTAATGCAAGTAGATTATGCAGATATTATATTGCCAAATATACTATCAGGACTTTCAGGACGGACTACTAGAGTATAACTTATGAGTGAAGAAGAAAATCCAAAGGTGAAAATCTCTTGTAAAAATGTATGGAAAGTTTTCGGCGCTAACCCTAGGCAAGCAATAGAATCAATTGATGATACAATGACAAAAAAAGAGATATTGGAGGAAACAGGCAATGTAATAGCTGTAAAGGATGTATCCTTTGATGTCCATGAGGGTGAAATATTTGTAGTCATGGGTCTGTCCGGAAGCGGTAAATCAACACTGGTTCGATGTTTTAATGGATTGTATACACCTACAAAGGGAAATGTAATTATTGATGGCGCCGATCTTGCTACTATGGGAAAAAAAGAGCTTAGAATGATCAGGCGTCATAAAATATCCATGGTTTTTCAACATTTTGCTCTCTTTCCTCACCGGACGATACTTGATAATGTTGCCTACGGGCTTGAGCTTCAGAATATAGAAAAATCAAAGCGATATGAACGTGCCATGGAGGTGCTGGAATTAGTTAGTCTCAACGGTTGGGAAAAAAATTATCCTGATGAACTCAGCGGTGGTATGCAGCAACGCGTTGGTCTGGCAAGGTCACTCGCATTGGACCCTGAAATTCTGCTTATGGATGAGCCCTTTAGCGCTCTTGATCCACTCATCCGAAGACAGATGCATGAAGAATTCATTCAACTTATGACGAAGGTTCGAAAGACGATAGTATTTATCAGTCATGATTTAAATGAAGCTATGAGATTAGGATCAAGGATCGCAATCATGAAAGATGGTAAGATTGAACAGATTGGTACACCTGAAGAGATTGTTTGTCGACCTGGAAGTGAATATGTTTGTGAGTTTATTAGTGATATTTCAAGAGAAAAGGTGATAAAAGTGAGAAGTATAATGATAGAACCGTCTCGGACTATAAAAAACTCTCTGGACCTCGAAACAGCGTTACGAATAATAAAGGGAGAAAAAAATGAACAATTATTTGTGACAGGTTCAAAAGGCGAATCTATAGGTGTCGTCGACTTGGAAGACATAGATAAAGGAATAGCCTTGAATCACATTAAATTGAGTGAGATTAACATTAATAAAAAATATCACATCGGACCTGATCAAACAATAGAGGAACTTATACCGATAATGGCAGCCTGTGATAACAGTGTTGCAGTAGTTGATGAAAACAGGAAGTTTATCGGTGAGGTTCCCCGAAAAGTTCTTCTGAAGGCTTTGTTAGGAACGGAGAATAACCATGCAAAATAAAAAAGCAGGAAAGCCGGTTCTGGAAAAATTCACGTCAATATTTCAAAAAAGCTTATATGTCCCGCTAATGGTAGTTGTCGCTTCAGGTGTTATTATATCACTAGGTGGCTTTTTTAATGAGGTTAGAGGTGGCTTTTTTAAAATACCTGCCGGCAAATGGGTGGATTTTTTTGTAGCGTGGCTCATGGATAATTTTAAACCTGCCTTTGATATTATAAAAGTATCAGTCGCCGTAGTGCTCAGTAATTGCGAAAAATTTCTTTTATGGCTTCCTTGGTGGGCTGTTATTCTCCTGGTTCTGGTATTTTCATTTTGGTTGGCTGGCCGCCGGGTTGCTATATTTAGTGTTGCCGGTATGTATCTGATTCTGTTGCTCGGCCTGTGGGATTTGAGCATGATTACATTGGCTCTTATGGCCGTTGCCGTTCTCATTACCAATGTAATTGGAATTCCAATGGGTATACTTGCCGCAAAGAGTGACCTCTTTGAAAAATCAATAAGGCCGTTTCTTGACGCAATGCAGGTAATGCCTTCTTTTGTTTATCTAATTCCTGCCTTAATGTTCTTCGGGATAGGAAGGGTTCCGGCGGTGATGGCTTGCGTGATATACTCACTTCCACCGGTAGTGCGATTGACCAATCTAGGTATTAGACAGGTACCGGCTGAATTGGTGGAAGCCGCACATGCTTTTGGTACCACACAAACACAGCTCCTTCTGAAGTTAGAGCTACCTGTCGCCATGGCTTCCATTATGACTGGCGTCAACCAAACTATTATGATGAATTTGGGTATGGCGGTTCTGGCTGCGATGATTGCTGCAGGTGGATTGGGAAGGGAAGTACTGTTGTCTTTAGGGCAAATTGACATAGGGAGAGGTTTTGTTGCGGGATTTTGCATAGTGATTCTTGCAATGGTGCTCGATAGAATTACACAAGTCATGGGTACAAGACTAAAAAGATAATCTCGGGTTTAAAAATAAAAGAGGAATACCAATGTCATCAAATGAAAAAATAAAACCATACGGCTGTACCGGAAAAATATTGCACGTGAATTTGACGACTCAGTCAATTACTGAAGAAAGACCTGAAATGGCAGTTTATCGGAAGTATCTGGGTGGTGGAGCACTTTCTCTCTATTATTTACTCAAGGAAATGCAACCTAACGCTGACCCTCTCGGTCCTGAAAACCTGCTGGTATTTACGGCATCGGTATTAACTGGTACTCCGGCCATGGGTTTTAGTAGATACACAGTTGCCGCCAAATCCCCTTTAAGCGGTGGTTTTGGGGAATCAGAAGCTGGAGGATGGTGGGGTCCGGAACTTAAGTTTGCAGGTTACGATGCCGTAGTGATGAAGGGTAGAGCCAAAAAACCTGTTTATTTATGTATCATTGACGGAAAGGCAGAACTCCGGGATGCATCACATTTATGGGGGCAATATTCCAAAGAAACTCAAGACATGATTCGCGAAGAACTTGGAGATAAAAAGGTTCGTATCGCCCTTATAGGTCCCGCTGGAGAAAACCTCGTGAAATATGCCTGTATTCTCAATGAAATCAAACACGCCAATGGAAGGTCAGGACTTGGAGCTGTTATGGGTTCTAAAAATCTGAAAGCTATTGCCGTCAGGGGTGAGAACAAAATTGAATTTCATAATGAAAAAAGTGTCAACGATATTTCTCAAAGTTTTATAGATAGCCATAAAAATAGCTCTGATGTTTTAGGGGAACTGGGAACATCCGGATTTGTGTCAGCGGCCAGTGAATTGGGAATTCTACCGACTAGGAATTTCCGGGAAGGGACTTTTGAAAAAGCCGAAGCTATTTCCGGAGAAACGATGCATGAAACGATAGAGGTGGGCAGGGGAACCTGTTATAGATGCCCCGTGAGGTGTAAACGTAAGGTAAAAGTTGCAGAAAAGAAATACCTTGTTGATCCGGAATATGGTGGACCTGAATATGAAACCATTGGAGCTTTTGGATCGCTCTGCGGTGTGGGGAATCTGAAAGCCGTTGCGCGGGCAAACCAGTTGTGCCAGGCATATGCACTCGATACCATGTCTACAGGTGGTGCGATTGCTTTTGCTATGGAGTGTTATGAAAACGATATCATCAACTCTCAAGATACAAAGGGAGTCGAACTCAAGTTCGGTAACTCAGATGCTATGCTCAGGATGATAGAGATGATCGGTACCAGAACCGGCTTTGGGGACATCCTGGCAGATGGGGTGAAAGAAGCTGCAGAAAAAATTGGTAATGGTTCCCATAAATATGCAATGCATGTCAAAGGCCTGTCGCTTCCCCTGCATGAACCAAGAGGGAAAGTTGGCGTTGCTTTAGCCTACGCGGTATCACCAACAGGTGCAGATCACCAGGAAGCACCACATGACCCGTTATTTGAAACCAAAGAGGGAATGGCGTTTGCGAATCCGCTAGGGATTGTTGAACCTTTGTCATCATTAGATCTGTCCTCTAAAAAAGTACGAATGTTTGTTTATCTTCAACAGTTATACAATATTTTTAACTCAATAGGAATTTGCAATTTTACGGCACATCCCTGGGGACCTTTTTCTATCAACGGACTTGTGGATTACATAAACTCGGTCACTGGTTGGGAAACGAGCTTGTGGGAACTCATGAAAGTGGGAGAGAGACACAGCGCCATGGCTCGGGTATTTAATACCAGAGAAAGCCTGACATCAGAAGATGATATGTTGCCGGAAAGACTTTTTGAACCCTTACAGGGGGGTCCGCATGCTGGGAATAAAATTGATATGGAAGAATTTACACAGGCACTAAAGACGTACTATGAGATGATGGGATGGGATGAGCAAGGTGTACCAACTCGTGCCAAATTGCAGGAACTTGAACTGGAATGGCTGTAGATTACGCTGGATAATTCAATCAGGATAAATATTTTCATATTTTAAAAGGAGAAATTTTATGCCTAATTTTGTGGAAGAATATGCAAAAAAAATTCCTAGATCAATTGAGCTGTTTAAACGGTCACAGAGTGTAACACCCGGTGGAGTGGGAAGTGGACTCAGACTCTGGGCTCCCAGCCCTTTCTTTGTTGATAGGGGAGAAGGTGCTTATTTGTGGGATATAGATGGGAACAGATACCTTGATTATTCAATGTGTTATGCAGCCATGATTTCTGGATATGCCAATCCAATAATCACCGAAGCAATTAGAGAGCAAGCAGAGAAAGGAACGCTATTTGGTTGTCCTGTCGAAATTGTCATGGAACTGGCAGACGAAATCCGACGACGTTATCCCATCATGGAGATGACAAGATTCACCCAATCAGGTGTTGAGGCAACTATAAGTGCAGTTCGTTTGGCACGGGCCGCAACTAAAAAGGATGGTGTCATCAAGGTAGAAGGAGCTTACCATGGCTGTGCTGATATTTTTCTAATAAGTACAGGCGTACCCTTAAGCACGCCTGCAGGTCCTGACTGGATGCCATCATCCATAGTCGAAAGCACTGGGATCCCTGAAGGTGCATCAAAAGATACATATGTTGTCCAGTTTAATCACTTGGAAAGCCTTGAGTATCAATTGAAGAAGCATGAAGGTGAGATCGCGTGTTTTATTTTGGAGCCATGTATGACAAATGGTGGTGTGATTCCTCCTGATCCTGGTTATCTTGAAGCAGTTAGGGAACTCACCAGAAAACATAATGTTCTGCTTATCTTCGATGAAGTAAAAATCGGTTGCCGGATAGCTGTTGGTGGGGCATGCGAAAGATACGGAGTTGAGCCTGATATTGTAACACTAGCCAAGGCCATCGGTGGAGGAACACCCCTAGGGGCCTTTGGAGCAAAACGTGAGTTGATGGAACATATCACACCAGTTGGGGGAGCTTTTCATGCAGGGACATACAGTCATAATCCGCTAACTGCAGCCGCCGGACTTGCCTGTCTCAAAGAAGTAATGACAAATGAGGCAACTGAAAGAATTAGAAACCTGGGGGATAAATATGCAGCAAATCTGAAGGAAATTATTACACGAATTGACCTTCCTGCCTCGGTAACACACGAAGGCCCACTTGGTGGAATTCAGTTTGTTCCTGAAAAGCCTCATACATACCGTCAGGCAAATAAATGCAATAAGGCGATGTATGATGAATATTGGTACGGAATGCTTAGCAAAGGAATCATTCCCACTGGTCATGGATGGTTTGAGGAGTATTCAATTTCTGTGTCCCATACTGAAAAGGATATAGAAGATACACTAAATATTACCGAGGATGTGCTCAGCGAAATAAAGAACAATCACTGATCTTTAATTGTAAATTTTAGTTTCAAATTTGTTTTGATGGTTGTTATCAGTCCATCAGGCGACGTCCGATAGCGATGAATTTATCTGAGACACTGGTATGTTTATATAATCAAGTATAAAAGTTAGAAGTATCGGTGAATGATGGTTTTTAAGAAATATTTTAGAAACGATTGTGATATTTTAGTCTAATAAGATAAACCTCTGAGGTGAAGTTGTGTTGAAATTTCACCCGGTATTAAGAGATAAACAATACTTGGAAGTAGAAGTAGGTTAATTATGAAAATCGTCATTATCGGCAATAGTGCAGCAGGGCTGAACGCTCTAGAAACATTCAGAAAATTTGATCAGATCTCACACATAACCATCGTGACCAAAGAGAAAGCACCGGCATATTCCCGAGTACTGCTGCCATACTATTTGAGAAAAAAAATCAGATACGATCAGATGTTTATCCGGGACCGCGCCTATTACAAAAAGATGAACGTTTCTGTAATCGAAGATAGAGTTACACAGGTAGACTTCGATAATCAGAGGGTCGTATTAAAAAAAGGGCAACCACTCTCTTATGATCAGTTACTCATAGCAACGGGCTCCCTTCCGGTTAAACCGATAATACCAGGGCTAGAAGGTCCCCGGATACATAACTTATGGACTCTGGAGGATGTAAAAAACATCGAAGCCTGTTTTGAGGAAGGAAAACGTGTTTTGATGCTCGGAGCGGCCTTTGTTTCGTTGCAAGCAGCCTGGGCGGCTGTCAAAAGGGAGCAAACAACTTCAATCTTTGTTCGTTCCCACATTATGCGCAATGTTTTGGATGAAGCGGGGGTCAACCGGTTAAAGAACAATATGTTGGACCAAGGAGTAACTTTCATCACAGAAACAAATCTGAAAAAAATCAATCGAAATCCAGACGGATCAATACGGATAGAATTTTCCAACCGAGATGCGTTGGAAGTTGATACGATCATCGTGGGTGCAGGTATCAAAGCTAATATCGATTTTTTAGAAGATTCCAATCTAGCAATAGGGACTGGGATATTAGTTAATAATCAAATGGAAACGAATCTCCCAGGGATATATGCTGCCGGAGATGTTGCAGCCGGGCTGTCCGCCTTTGGAGAGCGGCATGTGGTGCGTGGATTATGGCCAACCGCTGTCGAACAAGGAAAAATCGCAGGCGCTAATATGGCTGGTAATAAGGTGATTTATGAGGGAAGTCTGAATATGAATGTGACGAGTTTGTTCGGACTAACTGTCGCCTCCATGGGGAAATTTTTAAAAAATGAGGGAGAGAAAGAAATAGTTTTTATCAATGATAAAGAAAATTATTTAAAGCTCGTGGTAGAAAAATCTATTCTGATTGGAGGGACGGCTGTCGGAATGCCCATGCTGGTTAACTCATTGGGATTAATGAAACCATATATCCAGCAGAGGAAACAGGTGGATCGGTTGACGCTGGACAATCTGGTTAAATATCAGTTTCCACCAGTAATGATGAACGCCCATATGGCTTCATGACTTATGACTCAGTTTTGAGATTTTGCAAGTAAGATTTAATCTAGAACCATCTGTTTTTTCATTGAAACCAATTTCGTTGCCACCGATTGGTGAGTCTCTTTAATTTGATCTAGCAGAGCGGATCAGAACAAATACTAATAAAGCAAATGCTTAATTTTAAGCTATGAGTCAGTTGCAATCTTTTTATTTATCACTAGTGTTCTACAACAACGTCTCAGTGATCAATTGGATCATCAAGAGGAGGAAAGACAGTGCGAATCGTTACTATCAATCCAAATAAATGTGTAGGCTGTCTGAGCTGTTCATATGAGTGTTCGTATACACAAACGGGGGAATTTAATACACAGGATTCTAATATTCGAGTCAAATATTATTCAGAAGAGAGTATTTGTATCGCTTTCACCTGTGTGCAATGTAGCAAAGCTTGGTGCATGGAGATCTGCCCTGCAAATGCCATCAGTAGAAATCAAGAAACGGGAGCGGTTGAAATCGACAAAAGCCGTTGTGCTGGATGTAAAATGTGTATGTTGGCTTGCCCATTCGGCAATATTCATTTTGACAAAGAAACACGAGTCAGCAGCAAATGTGAATTATGCGGTGGTGATCCCATCTGCGTTAAACGATGCATTTCCGGAGCACTGCGGTTTGAAGATGAGTCAAAAGCTTACGAATTCAAACGAAATCGTATTGATGATATAGTGAAACAGATATTAAAATAATGCTAATCTCAACCTAAATGGAGTAAAAAAATGACTCAACGAGAAATTGTAAATACCTTGTGTCGTATGTGTGGTGACCATTGCACGTTAAATGTTTATTTGGAAGACGGTGTCATTGTTGACATAGAGGGCTATAAACATTCTCCCTGGAACCAGGGAAAAATTTGTTCCAAAGCAAAAGCAGCCATTGATATGGTCTATCACCCGAAACGTATTAAGAAACCACTGAAACGAACCTCGGAAGGTTGGCAGGAAATTGAGTTGGAACAAGCACTGGACGAGATTGCGGAGAGGATTAAAAAGATCCAGACCCAGTATGGTGATAGAAGTATGACAGTCTGGAAAGGGGAGGCTACTGGATTTAATCAGCAGGAAGAATTAGCCAAACGGTTCTGTCAGGCAATGGGATCTCCCAACTATTTGTCTGTTGATTCATTATGTTTTACCACCCGTAGTACCGGTTATATTCTGCAATGGGGCACTTGGCCTGAACCTGATTTAGAAAACTCAGATTGTATCTTAATGTGGGGGGCCAATCCTCCTATCTCTCATCCTTTTATGACCCGTATGATTATGGATGCGAAGGAAAAAGGCGCCAAGTTGATCGTAATGGATCCCCGCCGATCGGTGATCGCCCGTAAGGCCGATGTGCATGTTGCCTTGAGGGCCGGTACCGATGGAGCCTTTGCTTGGGGATTAATGCATGTGATGATAGAGAAAGGATGGATTGATCGAGAATGGATTGAAACGTATACAATTGGTTATGAAAAATTAGCAGATTATGCCAAAAAATTTACTCCCGAATTTACCGCAACAGAAACCGGAGTTTCCATTGAGACCATTTATCAGGTGGCGGAACTGATGAATTTAGCCAAGCCTAAAGTTTGCCATCGTGTGGGCCTTGGTCTGGAGCATTACCAAAATGGTTTAAATAATGTGCGAGCTGTATCTTGTCTGGATGCCCTGAACGGTTCTTTTGATGCAAAAGGTGGTAATCTGCACATAGAAGCCTTGGGAGTTAATGATCTTTCTTTGTATACTGAGATTCCCCTGGAGCATTTGGAACCGATCGGAGCTAAGGAGTTTCCTGTATTGTATCAATTAAGACATGAAATCAATACAATGACTGCTCTGGAGACCATGATCAGTGGTAATCCATACCCAATCAAAGGAATGCTTATGACAGCTGGCAATCCGATCAGAACCAATCCCAATTCTAAGAAGGTAAAAAAAGCCCTGGAAAGTCTTGATTTATTAGTGGTAAGAGATATCTTCATGTCAGAATGTTGTGAGATAGCCGATTATGTACTACCGGCTGCGACATTTCTTGAACGCACAGATATCGAAACTACACGGAATTATCAATTGGTTTCCTTGAGAAAAAAGATTCTGGAATTCCCGGAATGTCAGGATGATTATCAATTTTTCCATAGCATAGCACATCGGCTGGGGTTTGGTAAGTATTTCCCTTGGAAGAATGAGAGAGAATTGACTGCCTGGTTATTGGAACCTACAGATATAACATTGGAAGATCTGGAACGTCATCCGGAAGGAATAAAATACAAACCAACACAGTACCAAAAATGGAAAAAGGAAAAACTGCCTTCTCCTACCGGGAAAGTGGAACTGGCTTCAGATTATCTCAAAAAGTTGGGTTATCCGGAAGTTCCCCAATATATTTCACCGGAGTATATTTCCCACCCTAATCCTGAATACCCGTTTGTACTGATCACCGGTTCCAGAAAACTAATGTATGTTAATAGTCGAAACCATAATATACCCAGGTTTCAGGCACTTAGACCGAATCCAGAGGTTGAAATGCACCCGGAAGACGCGGAGATAAATAACCTGGCGGCTGGGGATATTGTGAAAATCACATCACGAATCGGTTCTGTTGAGATGCCCGTTAAAATTATGGAGAGTAGAGATATTCTCAAAGGACTTTTACAGGCACCCAATGGTTGGGGACAATCTAATATTAATATGCTGACTCACGATGATATTTTGGATCCGATTTCGGGATATCCTCTATTAAAAGGAATTATGGTAAAAATTATCAAAACTGAAAGTAATGCTTTGATTAATGATCTAAAATAAATTTATCGCTGAGATTGGAAAAACAATAGGATGTTTTTTCAATCATAATCACCTTTTGATTATGTTTAAATTTGAATCTTGGGAATGAAAACCAAAAAAGATAAAACAGAGCCGTAACCTCATTATTGATCGTATTTTCCGTCTTGCTTTGGTATCGGCTGAGGTCTTGAGGAAAAACTCCGCCAATAAAATCCCCCTCAGCCTCTCGCAAAATCCAATGTTATTGAATTAAACTTTTGTCAGTTTTTTGATTATCAGAAATGCATGCATACACCTTATAGCTACTTCAAAATTAGTCTGTAATTTTTTTTAGTATTTCAGTTTTTAGCGGCTTACCTTAGATGTAATTGGTTAATTACAGAGGGAATAAATCTGTTTAAATTCTAGTAAGAGATTGTTTTTATGAGTATTTTTCTATATCAAAAGGATTCAACTGCGATTTAAATAAATTTCAAATTTTTATTTTTCTTGACATATTCTCTTTTTTTTCAATATAAAGTATTAATTCCTGTATATTGTATTTTTTTGATATACGGGAATTATTAATAAATAAAGAGATTTCTACGGAGCCGGGTAATTAATACTAAACGAGTCAGATTTAAAAGAAGGCGACTCTATAAGAACTCTTAAAAGTATCAAGCTATGAATTGTTAAAAGCCTATTCTTAATCAAGCAGACTCACTTCTTTGTTGAGATAGCTGGAACGGGTAAATGGTCAGATAATCTTATGGGAGGAAAAAAATGACAATCTTGGAACAACTAAAAGAAGCAGTAGTACAGGGAGACAATAAAGCCTGTGTTACCCTGGCCCAACAGGTGGTGACTGAAGCTATGGACCCTATGGAAGCTATTGACGGAGGGCTAGCCGTAGGTATGAAGATAATCGGAGATAATTTCCAAAGCGGTCAGGCGTTTCTTCCAGAAATGATGCTTGCGGCGAGTGCCATGAATGCGGCAGTAGATATTTTGGAACCGGCCATCGCAGCCAGTGGTCAAAATGTCGAGAAAAAGGGAAAAATCGTGGTGGCCACTATTCATGGCGATATGCACGATATCGGAAAAAATATTGTAAAACTCATGTTTTCCACCTCTGGTTTTGAGGTAACGGACTTGGGGAAAAATGTTCGAGTCGCTACCATTATCGAACAGGCTGAGGCTCATCAAGCCGATATTATAGCGGTGTCGGCTCTAATGACTACGACCATGGGCTACATGCGGGTGTTAATGGAAGAACTGGAATTTGCTGGGATCCACGATAAGTACAAGGTGATGATCGGTGGGGCACCAGTGACCCAAGAGTGGGCAGAAAAGATTGGCGTTGATGGATATTCCAAGGATGCAGTAGGGGCAGTAAAAAAAGCTGGGGAATTGATGGGAAAATAATTACGACAAACAGCGGTGAGTGTGAATTAAAAAGCACCCGGCCACTTTACTCTTCGGTCTAACTCCGGAGAAGTTTCGGAATATAAAATTATCAGGAGGCAAGAATGGTTAATTTTTGGGAAGTTGTTGAAAGATGTGACAAGGGCGAACGTATGAATGAGTCGGATTACGATTTGATGCTCTTCCAGGCCACCAAAGATTTGGTAAAAAAGTTTGATATCCACTTTGATCCGGACCAGGTTGTTCCGGAAGACGACGATCTGGCAGACAGGGCCTTTGAAGCGGCTCTCGAACTATTTTTAAAAGTCGGTTTTTATTGTCTGGATACCAAGCGCATCGTGCGGTTTACTCGTGAAGAAGTTAAAGAAGTACTGACCCACGCTCCTTCCAGTTACACTTGGGGCACCGGTCGAGATCAGCACACTTGCCTGACTCGAAAAGTCGAAGACAGCAGCGATCCGTCCTTCATCTTTTCCGGTTTAGGTGTTCCGGTACCTGAAGACCAGTTTTTACAAGTTAATCGAGCGCTGGCTGGAGAACGTCACGCCGATGCTTTTTGTGGGGTCTCACTAGATTCGACATTCCGTGGTATTCCCTTGCGCTCTGGCCACCCGATCGAAGTTGCAGCCGGAATATTTGATGTTACCAAGCGAAGAGAAGCAGCCAGGTTGGTTGGTCGGCCCGGATTGGGACTCTATTGTTTTGTTTCCGCTGCCGAGGCCTCAGATGCTATCATCGCCTCCTCCCATTGGGCACTGGATCGTGACTCTACTCAAAACGGTGCCATCGCTGAAATGAAGGTCGACTTTGCCCGCATGAACAAGGTCGCCTATCAACTTGAAAGTGGAATAGGTATCGGTGGTCTTTATGGCCCATTAATGGGTGGCTATGCTGGTGGTCCAGAAGGGACTATGCTGATACAAATTGCCCATTTTTTTCTGGGGTTGACTGCTTTTCAGGCAGAATACGGTATCTGCTTTCCCATTGATTTGCATCAGGTATGTAACTCCAGTTCTGAGATGCTATGGCTGTCAAGTGTCTACACTCAAGCTATCAGTCGTAACACACATCTCCTGAACTTGTCGGTGGCCATGGCAGCTGCGGGTCCTGCTTCAGAGATGTTGTTTTACGAATTTGTGGCTTATGCCATGATCGCTAGCGTCTCTGGTGCCAGCGGTATCGTCACGGGTGGCATCGCTCGGGATAAATTCCCCGAACGTGTATCTACGCTTGAGATGCGGGCTGCGGCAGAAGCGTCTCACATTGTGTCTCGTTCTGGTATGAAACGATCAGATGTCAATAAAATCATTAAAAATATCGTCGCTATCTACGAAAAGGATATTCCTAATGCACCGTTGGGAAAGAAGTTTAATGAAATTTATGACATGGAAAGAGTGACACCACTACCGGAATATATGGATGTCCTTCAAAAAGTCCGGAAGAATCTGGCGGAACTAGGACTGGATTATTCGGTATTGTAATCAGGAAAGCCGGTTAATCGAACTGCGATTGGCCGGGCATGTAGATGTACAACGAAATTAATGACAGAGAAAGCGTAACACCATTGCCACAGTAAAAGGTTGATCTTTACACAATCCGGTCGGATCAGGCAGAGCCTGAGCTGAATTACTCGTTCCTATAACCAGGAAAGCCTTTTAACCGAATCACGGCCGACCAGGCCATGTAGATGCTCAAGCTAATTTTTTTAATAGGGGAGGATGTATTTTGAAACTTGACCTCAGTAATACTAAAAGCGACTTTTTGCAGCGAGGCATTGAGACAATGCCTGTTGATCAATTGAAGGATATGCAATTCAAGAAGGTACAAGCGATTTTTAAAAAAGCCTATAAAGAAAACGCCTATTATAAACAATTATGTATTGAAACAGATACTACTCCGGATGATATTAAAGAATACCAGGATATCCAAAAGATTCCATTTTTGGATAAATCTTCTGTTAGGAATGCCTATCCGTTCAAGCTGTTGTTAACTGATCAAAAAAATGTTATTGAATACCATACCACCTCTGGAACAACAGGCAAAGCAATTGGCATATGCGCGACACGAGAAGATATGGATCGTTGGGCTGAGGTAAATGCCCGCTCTTTATGGATGTGCGGCTCCAGGCCTGGAGATGTTATGTTGATGAGTTTTGCTTATGGCTTAGCAACCGGTATCGGTTTTCAATATGGTGCTCAATTGATGGGTATGGGCGTAGTTCCCGGTGGTATCGGTCGAACCGATTTCTTAGTTGATTTGATAAAAGACTTTAAGGTGAATACAATTACCACAACACCAACTTATGGGATGCATATTGAGAAAAGAGCGCTCGATCGAGGTATCAATATCGCCAAAGATTGTCATCTAAAAAATGGTCTTTTCGGGGCGGAACCCTGGCCGGAAAGTACCCGCCAAAAACTAGAGGAAGCGCTAGGCATCAAAGCGTATAACGAATTTGGTATGGGTGAATTCTTAGGGCCGGGTATGGCATGTGAATGTCGAAAGCAAAATGGTATGCATGTCTGGTCTGATCATATTCTTGTGGAATGTATTAATCCCGACACGGGGGAGTGGGTTGGAGAAGGAGAAAGAGGAGAAGTGGTCTTTTCATGGATTGGTTCCGATTCCTGTGTTATGCTCAGATATCGTAGCCATGATATCGCAAGTGTCTATTGGGAAGAGTGTGAATGCGGAAGAACACATCCTCGCTTAGGCAGGATTTTAGGCCGTAGCGACGATGGATTATCTATATGTGGTTACGTTGTGTTCCCTACAAAAGTTGAAGAAGTATTGGGTTCAATTGAAAATGTGGGCCTTAATTTTCGCATGATTATTGATACAGTAAATCGAGTTGACCATTTACATATTATAACTGAAGTCAGTGATAATTCTATTCTTCATAATAGAGATGCAAAAAAGACCTTAACCAATAAAGTTATTAAAACCTGTAAAACAGAATTGGGAATGAGCCCCTCCGTTGAACTTGTAGAGGATGGAAAACTTCCTAGAGATACGGAGCATGGAAAGACGGCCAGCAAACGGGTCGAGGACAGAAGAGAACCTTTAAATGATTAATTAGTTAAACTAACTAGTCCAAGGTCATTGTTTATGGTCCCATTTCATAATAAAACACAGTTTTAAACTGCCTAAGGCAAATTGCAAATAATATCGGGAGAAATTTTATGAGCCAAAATATTGATGATCCTAAAAGTGATATCTTAAGCAAAAGCAATGGGAACATATCAGTAGCAGTAAATAACGACGGTAAAGTACAAAATGGTCAGGTAAATCTAAAAAAGGTATTGCTATCAGGTAATGAGGCTATCGCACGTGGCTGTTATGAACATGGCGTTAAGGTGGCTTCTGCTTATCCAGGTACACCCAGTAGTGAAATTATCAAGAATATTGCGACTTACGATGAAATATATGCCGAATGGGCCACCAACGAAAAAGTGGCCATGGAAGTGGCCATTGGTGGTTCCATTGGTGGTGCTCGATCCATCACTTCTATGAAAAGTGCAGGGGCAAACGTTGCCTGCGATCCATTAGTCGCTTTTAGTTATACTGGCGTTAATGCTGGGATGGTAATCGCTATGTGTGGTGATCCGGGAATGGCAAGTTCCTCGACTGAACAGGATGACCGCTATTTTACAAAATTAGCGCATTGCCCAATGATAGCACCCAGTGATAGTCAGGAAGCCAAAGATTTTGTCGGTATCGCATTCGACATAAGTGAAACCTATGATATTCCGGTTATTCTGCAAAGTACAACGGCCCTTTCTCACTCTAAAACAGAGGTGGTATTGAGTGAAAGAAAAGAGGTCCCGGATAAAGGTTTTGAACGCAACATACCGAAATACGCACTATTACCAGCCTTTACAATTGGTTTACGCAAGTGGAGTATTGAAAGAGAAAAAAGACTTGCTGAGTACGCTGAGGTGTCATCTTTAAACAGGATTGAGCAAGGAAGTCGAGAAGTCGGTATTATTGCCAGCGGTATGGCCTACCAGGCAGCTAAAGAAGTTATGCCTGATGCAAGCTTTCTGAAATTAGGCATAGTTAGTCCTTTACCCATGTATAAAATCAAAAAATTTGCTGAGAGTGTCAAGGTACTATTTGTTGTTGAAGAGCTTGATCCATTTTTTGAAGAACAGATTCTGGCTGCTGGAATTAAAGTGGAAGGCAAGGTATTGTTTGCTCTGGAAGGAGAACTAACTCCCGAAAAAGTAGCCCGTGGTTTTATTAAAGCAGGATTTGATTTACCGCGCTGGAATCACATGCCGATGATTAAACCACCAAAGAGTGTCAGGCGCATGCCGGTTCAATGCGCAGGCTGTCCCCACAGAGGAGTGTCGATGGCCCTAAAAAAATTAAATTTTAATGTAATAGGTGATATTGGGTGCTATGATCTGATCACTTTACCACCGGTAGAACATATGCATACAGTTCTTGAAATGGGTTGTTCCATAGGCGCGGCTGTAGGAATTGTTCGGGCAGGAAAGCAGAAGCACCCCACCATTGCAGTAATTGGAGATTCAACTTTTTTACATTCGGGTATGACCGGTTTGCTAAATGCAACTTACAATAAAACACCGATGAATCTGTTGATTTTGAACAATGATATTACAGCAATGACAGGTGGACAGTTTAACCCTAACACAAATTATACCATCAAATCAGTCGAAACTGAATCCATTTCGATACCGGATATTTGTAAAGCACTGGGCGTTAAACACTTTCAGGAAGTGGATCCTTATGATTACGAAGCATGTCTAGAGGTTCTAAAACAAGCGGCCAACACTGAAGAAACATCTGTAATCATGACAAATCGTCCATGCGCGCTTTATCCTAAAAAAATCAAGGCCGATACGTTATATAATATTGACAGTAAGGAATGCATTGCTTGTGGAAAATGTCTGAAACTAGTTAGCTGTCCAGCTCTCTATAAAACAAATGAACTGACGGCGAAAGGTAAACAAAAATCCGGTATCAACGCGGCGGATTGTACTGGATGTTCAGTTTGCGCCCAAATTTGTCCTACGAAAGCAATTAAGGAGGAAATATCATCATGCAAGTAACAAATATTTTGATTGTTGGCACGGGTGGCCAGGGAGTAATCTTGGCTAGTGATATTTTAACGGATGTAATGAGTAAGACAGATCATATTGAAGTTAAAAAAACAGAAACACATGGTATGTCACAGCGGGGAGGGAGTGTTCATGCCCAGATTAGATACGGGCAAAAAGTTGCTTCTCCTTACATTAGTCCAGGAGAAGCTGATGTGATATTGGCTTTCGAAGAAGCCGAAGGACTGAGGTATTCACACTACCTGACTGATACAGGCGGTATGATTTTAAATAACATGCAAATTATTCCCCCGTTAGTAAATACAGGATTGGCTGAATATCCAGTGCAAGCAATTAATGAACTTAAAAAAAATCATCAGATTAAAAGCATTAATGCGCTGAAAATTGCTTCAGAAATCGGCAATGAAAAGGTAGTCAGCGTAGTTCTATTGGGAGCATTAGCCAGTATGCTCGAATTCGAGGATGAAATATGGATCAACATTATAAAAAACAAGGTACCTCCTAAAGCATTGGAAGCCAATCTAAAAGCGTATACTGAAGGGAAAAACGCCTTGTAATAATAATAAGTTCGTCGTTGATTTTTAACTTCAGAATTTTTTAAGTTTATTTTAGTACAATAACGCCTTCATAACTTTGAAAATAGAACGTCTTTTTACTTGACACACTTTTGTTATTTTCGTAAAAGATGACAAGTCTATTATAGTAGATAATATCCATAAAACAGGATTTTAAAAACGCTTCCCTAATTTTTTAAGTAATTTGTCAAACATTTACAAAAACAGTTGGAAACAGCCACACAAGTTTAATGGAAAGGACGTCAAAATAACCATAATTAATTGAGTACTGTATTCTATAACAACGATATAAATACTTGTATGTCCAAATAAAGAATAAAAACAATTGGTCACTGATACCTATTAGAGGATAAATCCTCAAGATGAGCTTCCTAGCCTTAGTTCGGCTCAATTGGGCATTAGTGGTAACATTCATCCCATAGGCGTTTACAGGAAATGAAAGAAACCAAGAACCAGAAGTGCGAAGATGATCTTATCGGCCAAATATCAGTTGAAGCAACCGGCATTCACATTAAAAATCTCGTAAAAAATTTCGGAAAATTCGTTGCGGTAGACGACCTAACCCTTGAAATAGAAAAGGGAGAGTTTATCACACTTCTCGGACCCAGCGGTTCAGGAAAAACAACCACTCTTATGATGATAGCTGGTTTTCTTTTCCCAAATTCCGGCGATATCCTTGTTGGTAAAGAATCTATCGTTTCCAAACCGGCGTACAAGAGAAATATCGGTATTGTTTTTCAGAATTATTCTTTGTTCCCTCATATGACTATCTCAAAAAATATCGCTTTTCCTCTAGATATGAGGAAATTAAGTTCTGAGGATAGCGAAAAACGGGTCAAAGATGCCCTTGAATTGGTGGAACTTTACCATCTCAAAGATCGTTACCCAAAACAATTAAGTGGGGGCCAACAACAACGTGTGGCCCTGGCACGGGCTTTGGTTTTTAGGCCACCGATCTTGCTAATGGACGAGCCGCTAGGTGCCCTTGATAAAAACTTAAGGGAGAGTATGCAATTGGAAATCAAAGAGATTCAAGAGCGACTCCATATCACAACCGTATATGTCACCCATGATCAAACAGAAGCGCTTACGATGTCTGATCGGATTGTGGTGATGAACAATGGACGGATAGAACAGATCGGCTCTCCTGAGGAACTCTACGACGAGCCTGTAAACAGGTTCGTGGCAAGTTTTATTGGTGAATCAAACTTTATTGAAGGAAAAGTGAATAGTGCTCAAGAGAACACACTTGAAATTACTTCTAAAGATGGAACTAATTTCAAAATAGCAAAAAACAGAAATAAGGAAATCGGAGAAGAGGTTTGTGTTGCGATCAGGCCTGAAAATCTGTTTTTTATTTCGGAAGGATCTTTGTTAGACAACTGCAACAATATGGAAGGGGTGATTGAAGAGGAGATCTATTTAGGTGAAATTCGAAAATATAAAGTAAGAATCTCAAAAACCCAAGTCCTTTCAATCAAGGTGACGATGGGAGCTGAGTCTGAACGTATTAAACGGAGAAGTAAAGTAAAGGTTGGATGGAAATGGAGTGATTGCAGAGTCGTTAATTGACAATCTAGAGCAATATTCAAAAATGTTAACTAATTCTTTGTGGTGAAAAATCCGTTATATAGGATTTTAAAAAGTAATTCAGCAACTCAAACACGAAAAGAATACGGAAAGACATTAAAGGTTAAATCTTTAATTTATAACTCTGGAAAAAACGGACTCTGAAGTATTTGCTCTCATCTGAATGCCTTGTGGCTAAATTAAGGAGGCTTGTCAATGGGGGGAGTAAGTAAAAATCGGCGTTGGGGTAATGGTCTATTACTGAAATCTTTTAAAACCAAAAAAGGAGGAGTAAAATGAACAAACATATACCCAAACTTATAGGTCGTCTGCTGTTAACCGTGTCTGTCCTTTGCTTTGGAACAGCTTTTGGGGCAGGAAAGAAAATTGTCGTGGCATCGTGGGGGGGAAGTTACGAGAAAGCTTTTTACAATGCGATGGCCAAACCCTTTGAAGAAAAAACTGGTATTAAAGTCGTGCTAACATCATACCCGGACTTTGCAAAGATGAAAGCTATGGTGGACACAGGTAATATTGAGTGGGACATCGTAGATATCGAAGACAGGATGCTTTACCGAGGAATGAAAGCAGGATTGTTTGAACCTCTTGATTTTTCTGTTATTGACAAAACAAAACTTATTTCTGATGCGGTCCATTCCCATGCGGTAGGGTTAGAAATCTGGGCTGGCGCCATCGGCTATAGTACAGAGAAATATCCCGGAAATAATTATCCAAAGAATTGGGCTGATTTTTGGAATGTGAAAAAATTCCCCGGTGCCCGCGCACTATATAATGGTCCCTATGACATGCTGGAAATCGCCTTATTAGCTGATGGTGTTTCCATGAAAAATCTGTACCCGATTGACGTTGATCGTGCTTTTAAAAGTTTGGATAAAATCAAAGATCATGTTTCCGTTTGGTGGACAAAAGGCGCTCAGCCTGCCCAACTCCTGACAGATGGAGAGGTAGATATGACATATGCCTATAGTGGTCGTATCGCTAATATTATTAAAGATGGTGTTCCAGCAGGCCTCTCTTTTGGCCAGGCTAGTGTGAATCCAGAATGGTTGGTCATCACAAAAGGTAGTAAAGTTATTAAGGAAGCTATGCAGTTTCTGGCCTTTTGTACTCAAGCCAAACCTCAGGCAGAATTCAATGTCGCCATGCAATACGGCCCAATTAATATCGATGCTTTCAATTATATCGATAAAAAAGTTGCGGAACGTCTCCCTACGGCTGCTAAATTCATAGATAGTACTTGGAAACCAAGGGCCGAATGGTGGGCAGCCAATTCTAAAGAATTAACAGAAAGGTGGAAACAGTGGATGTTAGAATAAGTCCTGCATGGGGTTTTTTTCTAAGTTCATAACGGTAATATCTTGATATAAATCGATAAAGGAGCGAAAGAAAGCGAATGGGTCAATCTACTAGCGAGCCAACACAATTCGGGTGGGTATTTAGTTTGCCGAGTATGCTTTTACTGTGCGTTGTCTTTGTTTACCCAATCTCATTGTTCCTGTCAAAATGCTTTTTTGATCCAACGCCGACGCTGGAGCATTTGATACATCTTTTTGAATCACCTGTTTTTTTCAAGGTCCTCTGGATAACTTTTAAAATCAGTTTTACCGTGACCATCATCAGTCTTCTCATCGGCTATCCGATTGCATATCTCTTATCTGATGTGTCTGAGGGAACCAAAAGTCTTTTGATGATCCTGGTGCTTATCCCGTTTTGGACCAGTCTTCTTGTGAGAACCTATGCCTGGATGGTCATTTTGGGTCGCAGGGGTATTCTCAATAAGATTATCGTAGGTCTAGGGATTTCCGATACACCTCTAAAACTACTCCACACCGCATTTGCAGTTGACATCGGTATGGTGCAGATGATGACACCATTTATGATACTCGCCCTTTTTAGCGTTATGAAAGGTATAGATCGTAGGCTATTGCGTGCGGCTGCAAGTCTCGGAGCTAATAAGTTTCAAGCATTTTTTAGAGTCTTTTTACCACTGAGCCTGCCAGGAGTCGGTGCTGGTACACTTTTAGTTTTTATATACTCTCTCGGATTTTTCATTACACCAGCTCTTTTAGGAGGCAGAAAAGAAGTGATGATTTCTATGCTGATTGATGAGCAAATAAGCACTCTCCTGAACTGGGGGTTTGCTTCTGCTTTGGCCTTAATGCTCTTATTGGCAACACTTATCTTGTTTTTCCTATATTCCCGTTTTTTCCGGGTTGAACGAACATAGTCAAATGGAATTCTAAAGGTTGAAGATATGAACAGAAATAAGTTAAGACCCGGAAAATGGCTGTTTTATTTTATCTGTGCAGTAGTTCTGTTATTTCTCATCCTGCCTATATTTGTCATCATTCCTATCTCGTTTAGTTCGGAAAAGTTTCTTCAATTCCCGCCAAAAGGATTTTCACTCCAATGGTACGCCGAATTTTTTGAGAAACCAGTTTGGATATCAGCCACTATCCTCAGTTTTAAGATAGCGATATTGACGATGATTTTTGCCACCATCCTTGGGACACTTGCCTCACTATCCATGGTAAGAGGAAACTTTATGGGGAAGAAAATCATTTACGGAGCGCTCTTGTCTCCATTGATTATGCCTTTTATCATAGTGGCCGTTTCATTATACTACTTTTTCTCGAAAATCCACTTAATTGGATCTATGTGGAGTCTCGTACTTGCTCATACGGTACTGGCGCTACCCTTTGTGGTTGTCAATGTAACAGCCACCCTACAGGGACTAGATATAACGTTTGAGAGGGCAGCAATGAGCTTGGGCGCAAACCGGTTTGTGACATTCATGAAGGTGACATTTCCCTTAATACGACCAGGTGTCATTAGTGGAGCTCTGTTTGCTTTTATCACTTCTTTTGATGAAGTCGTTATTGCCATCTTTCTGAGTGGTAGCAATGCAGTTACACTACCTAAACAAATGTGGGATGGAATTCGTGTCTCCATCAATCCGACAATTTCCGCAGTAGCCTCGTTATTGATTGTGTTTTCCATTTTACTTTTAGGGTCGGCAGAGATCTTAAGGAGATACTCTGCTAAAAAAATAAGCGGATAGATCCCCGGTATATCAGTGCTCTATCTTTCTACTTATTTAACACAATTGGTCAGATACGCTTTTCG
>Ga0307989_1000609_pt1 | contig 22384 bp, 15 predicted proteins | sample EllFjometagen185_FD_203164 | JGI IMG/M metagenome (GOLD analysis project Ga0307989, IMG submission 203164) | Marine microbial communities from Ellis Fjord, Antarctic Ocean - #185 | ecosystem: Environmental > Aquatic > Marine > Unclassified | place: Southern Ocean | collected 2014-10-08
TTTGCAGCTGGGAATAATCAGGGTGTGGAAATCGCGTCTGGAAAATATATCCTATTGCTCAATAATGATGTTCTTGTTGCTGATGGATGGTTGACAAATCTGGTGAGTGCCATTGACCTAGATGATCATATCGGCATGGTTGGTCCTATCACAAATCATATTAGTGGTCGCCAGATGATTACTGAAATACCCTATAAGAATGATGCCGGATTCTATGAATTTGCAGGAAAGGTAGCCACCCAAAATAAAGATAAGATTACCCCTCGGCGTCGAATTGCCGGGTTTGTGGTGCTTATGAAAAAAGATCTATATCAGTCTGTTGGTGGATTGGACGAAAGCTTTGGGAGCGGGAACTTTGAAGATGATGATCTCTGTCTGAAAGTTCGGAAAAAAGGCTACAGCATACATGTTCACGAAGGCGTATTTATTCATCACTACGGGAGCCAGACATTCAAGGTCAATAAGTTGGATTATTCCGCCTCTTTGGAATCTAAAGGAGCAGTGTTCAAACAAAAATGGCCTGATGTGAATTATGATGATTTAATTGAAGTCAATAATCCTCTCAGTGAGACACATCCTGCACTCTATATGCAAGGAATGCAGCATTTGGAGGCAGGTGAGTATGATTCTGCTTCAGAAGTTATGAATCAATTAATCATAGAAAACCCTCTAAATGAAGACGCCCTGATTGGATTGACAATGGCTTCTCGAATGAGTGGGCAGGCAGATGTTGCTATCACCAGTATTCGACGCGTATTAAAGGTCAATCCAGATAACGCGATCGCCTACAACCTATCTGGTTTGATTGCAGGTGAAGCGGGGAATCTTGAGAACGCTAAAAAGCTCTTCCAAGCCGCTATTGAGAAGGATAATAGTTTTCTGGATGCACGACGCAACTACGCAGAAATACTCCTTATGGGGGACGAATTCTCAGAAGGAGTACAATGCCTCATGGATATTCTTGAACAATATCCTGAAGATATCATGACCCTCTTGAGAATGGCTGAGCTAAATATTGAGGCAAATCGTATAGAGGAGGCTGTGGCATTGGCTAAAAAAGTATTGGAAATTGATCCAACCCATGAGGTTGCGACTAAAATTATACAAAGCCTGGGGAATGAGCAATGAGTTATCTTGAGAACAAAGGTGCCAGAGAATTCCAAGCAGGAGATATTATCTTCCAGGAGCAGGATGAGGGATCATCAATGTTCATTATCCAAACTGGAGAAGTAGAAGTTTCTGCGATTAAAAATCATCAAAAGGTTGTTTTTGCCCATTTGAAAAAAGGGGCAATATTTGGTGAAATGGCGCTCATTGATGGACATCCCAGATCTGCAACAGTAACTGCAGTTAGATCTACGAAATGCATTGAGATGAGCCGTATGGCCTTTCAGAAGAGTCTCGAAGGTTTACCCCCGTGGATGACCTCCTTTTTCCAAATTCTGGCAGAGAGACTGAGGGAAGCCAATAAGAAGGCTGACACTCTGACCTCACAAGACAATTCCAGACAAGTCGTTATGATGATCAGTAATATTCTCATGAGCAAGGAATTGAATGCTCTTGATGAAATGGTAACTCCCTGGAAACCCTTAGCGAAAGACATCGCCCTCCTTTTAAATTTGCCTTATGATCAGGTTGATGCTGTTCTTAATAAAATAAGTCTAACACCTATGGCCAAGAGTGAAATGAATTTTGAACATGGTCGCGTTCTTATCATTAAGGATTTTGCCCAACTTCAATCATTTGCAGAGTACTGCAAATCAAGGTTTATGGAAAAACAAGGTGATGAGATACCGGAACACTTTCAGAAGACCAATGAAAAAGAGCAGGATTTAATCAAATTTATGCATAAAATTATGAGGGAGCAACGCTGGGAGCCCGATATCGAACAGCATCTTTTTGAGGAGCGGTTTGACGAAGAGCATAAGCAACTTCTGACCACCTATAAATTGGCGTTGAAGAAATTCAGGAATAGTGAAATATTATCCTCAAAGTTGGATTCCAATGATGTTAAATACTATACAATCAATAAAGAAAAGCTACAAATCCAGGTCAGCATGGATGAAACATTAACGGCCTTTGAGGGAATGGATTCAAAACTTTAATTTGATTATTATGATAAAATATATGCGATGTCACCTCACTTGAAATCATTAAAAAAACAACAACTCAGCGTTTGCCTCATCGTGAAAAATGAAGCGGAAATGCTTACCGAGTGTCTTCAGAGTGTGGCTGATGTAGCTGATCAGCTCATTATTCTTGATACAGGGTCAACGGATAAAACGATCGAGATCGCGCAGTCATTCCACGCGGAAATTCATCATTTTGAATGGTGCGATGATTTCTCTGCGGCCCGAAATGAATCAATCAAGTACGCTACTGGGGACTGGATTCTGTGGATAGATGCCGACGAACGCCTTACGCAAGCCTCCAAACCTAAATTAGCCAAGCTACTGAAGTTTGAGAATAAATCGGTCATCTATCGTGTACGCATTAAGAACATTAAGGAGGATGGGGTTAGCTTCACATTATCTGATGCTCACCGTTTATTCACAAACCATCGTGGACTTTATTTTGATGGAAGAATTCACGAGCAGATATCCCCAAGTGCTAAGAAAATGGGGGCTACTGAACGAGATTGTCAGATTGAATTGGATCATTTAGGGTATAGTTTTACCGGTGAGCAAAAAATCAAAAAACAGACTCGGAATCGGAAGATTCTAGAGGAAGAAGTGGTCCAGCACCCTCACAGTGCTCACGCTCATCTAACCCTGGCCCACAATTATAAAGTTGATGGCAATCTCATTGATGCAAAGCGCCACTATGAGAAGGCTATTGCCCTAAAGCAATTTAATGCGGCAATGGAAGCCTCGTTATTGAATGCTTATGCTGATACTCTCCTTGATCTGGATAAATATGCTGATGCCTTACCCATCATTCAAAAATCATTAAGCCTCAAAAGTCTCCAGAATGCAGCTTATTTTTTAAAATATCGTGTTGCTTTAAAACAGAACCAGTTATCTGAAGCAATCATGAATTTACAGAAAATTCAAAGTCAGCGTGAAGAAATTGCTCGAAGTGGGAGTGGCATATCAACTGACATTGAAGTCAATGAATCTGTGATTTGGCAAACCATTGCAGATCTGTATATCAAACAAGAAAATTGGGATGCTGCTGCTGAGATATATGAGTCCTCCATGGAAAGTGGCGAATTATCTGTAAAAATGTTGACATCCTATTTCAAGGTATTGGAAAAACTGCAAAATTGGCCCCGCGCTCTCGACCTATTAACCGAGCTCATTAAACGAGAAGGTGAGTTACCAGTCTACCTTTCTGCAATCAGTACTATTTTGATCCGAATGGGGGAATACGAGGCTGCTCTGCAAACCCTTTTACATCTAAACAAAATGCAACCCAACGATCCGAAGAATCGTCGAAATATTGCTTCATTATATGCTAAATTAGGGCAAAAAGATCAAGCCAAAGAGTGGCTATAAAATAATACGCTGACCTTTTTTACGGAGTGCTTGTTCTGTAAGTAAATTACGTAAATCCGAAGAAGAATATGGTTTTTGAAGATACCCCGTAAATCCACTTTCATCAAACTCACTCAGCAAAGACTTCTCATAGGCAGTGATTGCAACCATAGGGGTATTCTTAAAACGTTGCTCTGCTTTGAGCTTTTTACCTAGATCGAGACCCGAAATTCCATTTCCAAGGGCTATATCTAAGAGCATTCCCTCGATCTTCTGATCTTTTACGATTTCGAGAGCTTCTTCGCCTGTACCAGCCTCAATGACATTGATATCTAATTTCGAAAGTCTGTGCGTGATCAACAAACGACTGTGTTGATCATCTTCGACAACAAGTAATGTCTTTTTCTTAAATGATGTGAGTGCGTTCATCCATGAACCTCTTTCCGTCTTTTCATCAAATCAAACTATTGATTGCTTCGAGCAATTCAAGTCTTCTAAATGGTTTAGTCATAAATTCATTGCAGCCAGCATCCATACAACGGTCTCTGTCAGAAGTGAATGCATGGGCTGTTAAAGCAATGATGGGTACATCCTGCCATTTCGCTTCGCTTCTGAGAAAGCGGGCAAGATCTAAACCATCTTCATCTCCTTTTAAGGAGAGATCAAGCAGGATCATCTGAATATCGTGAGAAGCAAGGTGGTCCTTTGCTTCTGCTACAGATTCAGCAAAAAACAATTCAAAATCTTTTTTGAGAGTAAATCCAGCCAGTTTTTGAGAGTTCGGGTCATCTTCCACGACCAAAACATTGTACCGGACAACTTGCTCAGATTGGTTCTCCGAGGCAACTTTTTCAGGCGTTTCAACGACGAGTGGCTGAGATGCAGTCTTGCCCTTGGGACTGGTTGGGAAGGTAATCGTAAAAATGCTACCCACATCTTGTTCACTACTCAGTTCAAGGTCACTTTTTACCAACTTTAAGTAACGGTGAGCTAGAGCAAGACCTAAGCCGACACCTTGGAAATGTTTCGTATATCCAGTACTCTCTTGCGAGAAGGCATTAAACATTCGTTGTTGATATTCATCTGACATGCCAATTCCCGTGTCTTTGATGATTACCTTAATCGTATCATGGTGTATCTCAGTATTAATCTTGACATATCCTGAATTGGTGTATTTTATTGCATTGTCGATCAGGTTTGTTAAGGCATGGGTGACACAGTATTCATCTGCAGCTATCTGCATTTCAGAATTGGGAACATTAACCAGAAGATCCAAATTCTTATCCTGGGCTTTTGATCGAAAAGAAATACCCAACTCTTTAAGAATTCTGGACAGATCTATGGTTTCAATCTTTAGTTCGAAGGTCCCCGTCTCTATTTGAGAAATATCAAGAATCTCATGCACGGTCTGCCATAACCGCTTTCCACTGACGTGAATTATTTCAAAATAAGCTTGCAAGTCAGCATCGAACTTACTTTTGACCTCCTCTTCGATTAACTCAGTAAAACCCAGAATGGAGTTAAGTGGCGTGCGAATCTCATGGGACATATTTGCCAGGAACATGGTCTTGACTTGCTCATTTTTGATGGCGTGTTCTTTGGCCTGAATTAGCTGATTCTCAGTATCCTTCAGATTGGTAATATCTGTAGCATAAAAATGAATTAGATTTTGCTTTTGGAGAAAAAAGGCGTTCCACAGGAAATGCATCCCTTCCAGTGAGATTTCGCGTGACATGATCTGACCCTTATCAGAGAGAGCTGTCCGGATATCTTGCTTAAAAGTACTGGGAAGAATTTGCGAAACCTGAGCCATATCCAGATTCATGCGGTCGAGCAGTTGAATACCTGCGGGGTTGATATAGCTTGGAACACCATAGAGATCAACCTCTACAACAGGCATGGGATTTGACAAAGGGAAAAATGCAAGTCGCTCTATCTCTTGTTGGGCTTGTTGTCGTTCGCTGATATCGCGCATGGTCCCTTGAGCCCCGATAATAACACCATCTCGATGAATTGGACTGGCACTTACCTCCATGGGGATCAAAGAGCCTGTAGCAACTTTCTGAGTAATTCCCAAATTGCGAATGGTTTTCCCAGCACAGATTGATTTAAGTGCGTCAATCACTTTTGAGACCTGGTTCATAGGCGTGGTGACTTTGAAATGTTTGCCAACCAGTCCTTCTGGGGAACAACCAAAGAGGGTCTCCACGTTTGAACTGATATAATCTATATAACCAGTTTTGGTAATCTGAAAAGTGATGTCAATGGATGTTTCGACCAATCGTCGGAATTTGACTTCGCTTCCTTCTAGTGTATCCAATCGAATCTTTAATTCTAGATAGGGTGAAAAAATTTGGGAAAATGATTTAAATACTGGGAATAGTTCCTCAATGACATTTCCAGCAGTTTCATTATTCGCTATGAATAGAATCACCGCAAACAATTGTTCTCCATGCATGACTGGAAATCCTGACCACTGGACAGGAATAGAATTTACTGCCGATTTATCATTGCAGTAACTGAGAAAATCCAAGGCTTTTACCGATAAGGACTCTTTACTTTCGATAACAGCTTTGAGTGGGGAGTTAATATTTTGTAGGGCCCTGGTCCCCATATTCTCTTTAAACCCTTTGGTGTAGGTATAAGAGACAATACTCTTTTCCGCATCATAAAGAATCAGAGCCGTATTGTTGATGGGGGTTCCAGACAGTAATAGTTCGAAAGTACTCTCAGTAAAACCTGCCAACGAGGTCGTTTCGGCAACAAGTTCTGCAAGTTTCTGCTGTAGTACAACTTTATCTGTTAAAAACTTATTATTTTTCGGCATCGTACCTATTCTCTACTTTTAGATAAACATATAGTGAGTATCGGTTGAAGAGATTGTTCCTTTAGAGACATTTTGCAATTCATACGAAGAATATTGCCTGTTTATGAAATATGTTTCCTGGTGATTCATCAATTACCCTATTTGACTTTAACACCACGCTTGTAAATATAGAAATAATAATAAATAGAACCTGTAAAAGTCAGCGTCAAACCAATGAGTGAAGGAATGAGTGTGGTCATCAGAGTAATCACGAAGAAGACTGCATAAATGACAAATACGATAATTAAGCTCCAGGGATATAACCAGGCCTTATAGGGTCTGTGCACATCTGGATATTTTTTCCGGAGTATATAGATACTGGCAAAAACCATCAAGTTGAAAACAGTACTGGTCGCCGAGAAAAAATCGATCATCGTTTCGTAAGAATTCGCCACAGTTACGGCGAATGTGAGCAAAACAGTAGCCCAAAGACTCTGTCCAATAAGGGCGTTGTTGGGTGTTTTGTGTTTTTTACTCAGTTGAGCAAACCTCTTAAAAAACATCCCATCTCGAGCCATGGATTGCCAGGCTCTGGCTTTACACAAGATTTGAGTACTAATATTTCCAAAAGTATTGAACATGACAGCCACGGATATCAAAATTCCACCCGTTGCTCCCAATGCGACCTTCATTGCTTCAGTAGCTACCCACTGGGATTCAGCAATTTGTTTTGGGGTTAACTGGAAGAGGTAGGCCGAATTGGCGCCCATGTATAAAACCATAACACCAGCAATACCGATGAAAAGGGATAGGGGTAAATTGCGGCGTGGGTTTTTGACTTCCTCTGCGATGTAAGTAGCGCCTTCCCAACCGCTAAAGGCAAAAAAGGCATATCGGAGGGCCGCACCAACAGCTAAAAAAGTAGACCCAGTGAAAGCGTCGGGGAAGAGAGGGTTGGAGAAATTAGCGAAAGAACCTGTTGACCAGCTAGTGAAACTGACACCAATAATACCACCAATTGCAATAATTTTGATGGCTCCAAACGCATTTTGGATTTTACCACTCATTTGAACCCCAAAGAGATTGACAATTGTGAGGAGCCAAATGGTAGTCAAGGCGATTAGGTAGAGGGCGATTTGACCAAAGGCGTAACCAAAAGCAATCACCCAAAGTGCTTTTAAATATTCACCAAAAATTAAGGCAACGGCAACAATAGAAGCGGTTTCTGAAACAAAAAACATTGCCCAACCGCGAAGAAAAGCCCAGAAAGGATTATAGGCCATTTTCAAATAGACATAAGGACCACCTGAACGAGGCATCATAGCGGACAGTTCTGCATAGACAACAGCGCCAAAGATGGTCACGATACCGCCGAGTAGCCAGACCAGTCCAAATAGGGAAGTGCAGCCAACCAAAGCCATGATAGGAGCAGGGGTCTTGAAGATGCCAGATCCAATGATACGACCAATAACGATTGAAACAGCTTCTACTAATCCCAGGTCTCGCTGATACTCTGTTGAATCCCCGAAATCTTTCACCTGTGACGTGTCTCTTACTGGCATGTAGTCTCCTAAGCTATAAATTTGTTCGAAAGGTAATTAATCGCTTTTGAGTCACTATACAAGCAGTCATATATGTTTCTGTCTGCGATAGATAAAAATAGAGTTTTATGGAAAAAGTTTTGTCTTTGCGAATTCCTTCTTATTAAAACATAAAACTTATCAATCTAGTCATGACCAAGTACCAGAATGATGAAGTAGGAGAGTGGGTGAGTAAATAGGAATAATATTGATCTATGTTACCGAAAGAAAACGATCTCTCCTAAATCCAAAACGGTCGGTAGCTAGCCAGTAAAACCAGGTGGATAATCACAATTTAATTTCACATCGTCCATATTTCAAAAGGCTGTCTTATCGAACCTTGCGCAGGTTGAGCTACGCGTAAAAGTCCCGAGGAAAATGAAACGGTGCGATGAATAATGGGAAGGTTGTCAGATTGCCTCCGTATGGGTTTAAACAGGAATAACTCAGAATCATGACTGGATCAAACCGAATGAATAGTGCCTCGATGTGCATTTGCATACAGTAATAGATACTTCTAGAGCAAATAAATAATCATGGACGATTTATGGCGAAATAGGAGTGATGACTGACCTGAGTGATAAAGTGATACTTTAAGTAACCACAATAAGTGAATTATAGATAAATTATAGCCTTGATCATATAAGGAGGACTTAGTCCCCAATATAGTCGTTTATAATAGCAAAGTTAAGATTACGGAGGTCATATAATGTTTATGTAAATTGGGTAACTCATTGGAAGGGGCAGATATAGGGGGCTGACTGTTCGGTCAATAGATTCTGTTATATCGGGAGGTATATCTGTGTAGACAACAGTGTTTTTCAATAAATCCTAATTACAAAAGAAAAAGCGTAAATAGGGACTTACTTAGCGTGGATTGATTTATTGTCGACTGTGAGGTTGATCAAAACATATTATCGTCTCTAGTGACCCTAATTTCGATGGTCAGGTGAAATTGGCTGTTGCAGTTCTGTACACCTCTGCATTATTTATTGAATTGTAATAATTCCAGCAGATTGAAAACCCATGTGTATTTGCAGGGAACTCACATTGTAAATATTACAATCTAGCTTATATTTCGTGCTTTAGAATACACATCGATAATTTTTACTGGCAAGCTAAAACAGGGTGGAAATAAAATTATTAATTCATCTGATCACATCAATCAAACGCAATTTAGTGGGTCTTCCACTTCTACAGAAGTTTATCTAAAATATTTTGAAAATTCACCCAGTCCACTCTGGGAAGAAGATTATTCTGCAGTGATGAAGATTGTAAAAACGCTTCCTCTGGGGAAAGGTGGGAGCCTGGTAGATTATCTCTCAACAAATCGAAAAGAGTTTGATCGTGTTTTAATTGCTCATCAATTCACAAATGCAAATGCCGCCTGTATCGGTCTGTTTCGATACGACCAAAAAGATACTTTTATTAAAACTTTCAGATTTGCCTCAACAAAAGCGTCTCGCACCATATTTATGCACATTATGGCAAATCTTCTGGCTAAGACTGAAAATTTTGAATATTTCAACTCACTATTGGCCTATGATGGCACCCCATGCCCTGTGACACTCAAATATAGACTGGATATTGATAGCCATGGAGGACCAGAATATAATAGCGTATTAGTTGCAATAGACTGTCTTACATCTTCACAGACATCAAATTCACCTCACAATCATAGCGGAATGTCAGTTAGAGGTAACAGTAAGCCCGAATTTCCTCCAATCAGTCAGGAAAAATGGCTCTCTGAGACAGGAATGCAACAGACGCAACGCTTAAACTCACTGGGAATTCTTGCACGAGGTGTTGCTCATGAAATAAACAATCCACTGACTGGTCTCATGAATTATGCTTCTATTCTCGAAGATGAAGTTGAAAACCCCCAACTACGAAAATTCGCTAGAAGTCTAAGGGAAGAGGGTGTTCGTGTATCCGATATCGTAACCAATCTGTTGACTTTTGCTCGATCAGATAGTGGATCACGTCAACAGATCCATATTTTTAAGATTATTGAAAAAGCAGCTATGCTGATCAATCAAAGTCTCTTGACAGACCATATTCATTTAGATACCCGTGAAGTAGACCAGGAAACACAGATATTTTGCCTGGTGCAGGACATCCAACATGTATTGCTCAATATCATCACTAATTCCTGGCAGGCTATTATTCGAAAAAATGTAAATATTGGTCCCCGCAGGAGGATCAGTATAAAGACAAGTACGATTATTCATGATTCTCTGGAATACGCAAGAATATCGATTAAGGATGAGGGGGATGGGATTGCATCCGCCGATCTTGCCAATGTTTTTGATCCATTTTTCTCCAATCAGCCGAGGAGTGAGCGTACAGGGTTGGGATTGTCTGTTTCTTACGGTATTGTGCGAGATCATGGGGGTATCATTAAGATTGATTCGGTAGAGGGTGACTTCACCGTGGTTACAATAGACCTTCCCGTAAACCCAAAAAGTGCAACCAGCTCGGCGTAGATAAGGACTTGAACAATGGCTAAAACTATAATTGATGTTCCGATCGAATCTTTGCAAAACACGATCCTGGTTGTGGATGATGAGGAATCAATCAGGACTTCATTGAGTTATATGCTCCAGAAAAAGGGGTATTCAGTCATTACGGCCAGTGACGGGGGAGAAGCCAGCGATATTTTGGATAAATCCGATATCGATTTGGTGATCTCTGATATTGCCATGCCTGTATTAGATGGGCTGGAATTGGTTGCACGAATTCATAAGCAGTACAGACCGCCAGAGATTTTACTCATTACGGGCGAGCCCTCTTTGGAATCCGCGACCAGCGCAGTACGTTTGGGAATCTTCGATTATATCACAAAACCTCTGAATTATGATGCTTTAATAACAACCGTCCATCGTGCACTTGAAAAAAAGACTTTGTTAGATGAGAAGGCACGACTGGAGAAACAAAATGAACGATACCTCCAAGACTTGGAGGCGAAATATGATGAGAGATCTTACCACCTGCTTCAAACGGAAGAAAAATATCGAAGTTTGTTTGAAAATTCAAATGTCGGAGTTGGGGTGGTTAACCTTGAGGGTAAAGTCATTGAGGTCAATGACACTATGTGCAAAATAACAGGGTATTCCCCTAAAGAATTCAAGCAATTATCCACCTTGGATTTACTTATCGTATCAGAGCCAAATAAAAAACTAAGAGGGTTGTTGACTCAAGGGACAAAGGTAGATGATTTTGAAACTCAACTGAAGCGAGCCAATGGTTTAATATATTGGGCCAGTCTCAGTTCCAAACCCATTCAATATCGAGGTGAACCAGCCTTACTTACAACATTGATTGATATTACAGTGCGGAAGGAATATGAACTGAGTCTGCAGCGGGCTTTAGCAGATAAAGAAGAGATGCTCCGGGAAATTCATCATCGTACCAAGAACAATATGAATGTGATTATTTCCATACTCAACATGCAAGCCTATACTACAGATGATCAACATGTGAAGGAGATTCTGGGTAAGATTAATGATAGAATCTATTCCATGTCATTGGTGCACGAGCAGATTTATTCTAGCAAAGAATTATCATCCATTGATTTAGCAAAATATATCAAGGCGCTTCACATGCGTCACTACAGCCTCCACGCTGACATTGCGAAAAACATACGAATTGATTTAGAGCTTGAGCCATCCGCCATAGGTCTTTCACAAGCAATTCCTCTCGGTTTGGCTGTGAACGAGATTCTAGCTAACGTTGCCAAACACCCCTTTGTTGATAAGGACAAAGGACACGTTCTTATCAAGCTGGAAAAACTTCAAAATAATACGATTCAAATTATCGTTCGGGATGATGGCTGTGGATTTCCAGAAGATCTTGATTTATCAGATCCTGTCACGCTCGGATTGCACATGGCAAAGATTTTAGTGGATGATCAGCTCGTGGGAAAGCTTGAATTAAAGAATGATCGAGGTGCCTATGCCCGAATTCAATTTTCACTTTCAGATGAATTTGAAAATGATAAGAGCATTTCTGGGAGAAATTAAGTAGATGAACAATACAAATATTCTTCTCGCTTTTCCTGAGAGTGAATCAGCTCTGGCTAAGCAGCTTCAAAATCAACTTGATCCCCTTGAAGCTAAAATTGAACACACATTTGAGGGGTGTTCCACTGTTTTACAAAAGGATAAAGCACATATTCTCGTCCTGAATAGTGCTTTGCTGGGACCTGATGATGATCTCAGCTTCATAACAACCCATAACCCGCCAGCATCTACTATTATTCTCTGTAATGATACTGAGCGTGAGTATTGGGAGAAATTGATCCCTGAAACCATAGATGAGTATTTTGTGAGTCCCTTTAACTCAGCACAATTGATTCGGCATATCCATCGATCAATCAGGAATATTGAAAATACAGGTCCCGACTATCTCTTTCGAAATCTGAATGATGCAGTATTTCTAGCAGAAGTAGCGACTGGACTCGTAGTTGATGTAAACAAAATGGGAGAACAGCTCCTGGGGCGCAGGAGGACAGATATCATTGGCATGCACCAAGCCGAACTGCATCCGGAAAATATGAATAAGATTGCCAGAGATACTTTTCAAGTCCACGCTGTGAGAAGCAATTTGGCTCCTGTTGAGATTGAGGTCATTCGGGCCGACGGTCAATTGGTTTGGACTGAAATTAGTGCCAGCCATATTGTGATTGAAGGTCGGGCCCATATTTTAGGTGTTTTTCATGACATCACATCCAGGAAAAATATCCAGAAGGCGCTTGAAAATTCCACAAAGTGGTATAGAGGCATTTTCGATGCCATGCCTTATGGTGGGCAAGTACTCAACAGGTTGGGAATCATTGAGGAAGTAAGTACCAGAACTTGCACCCTTCTAGGGTATAGTAAAGATGAATTGATCGGTAAACCAATTGCTGAACTGCTTGCAGAGGATGATTTATCCAACTTTCGTCAGAATCTTATACAGGTACTGAATAACAAGACAGTCAAGGCTGAGATCCATCTGAAACATAAAAATGGGACACTGGTTCCTGTGTTACGATCCGCTAGGTTGATTGAAGATAAAAGTGATCATAACAGGATTTTGGCCATTGATTTAGAAATTTCAGATCTCAAAGAGGCTCAAACGGCATTGGCGATCAGTGAAGCAAAATTCAGGACCTATTTTGAACAAGCACATGATGCGATCATGCTGGTGGATGAAACTGGAATTGTAGTTGGTTGGAACAAACAGAGTGAAGTGCTAACCGGTCGATTGGCAATTGATAATGTCGGCCAGCGAGCATGGGATGTTCAGATCTCATTTCTTTCCCAAGTAAATCAAAATCCGGATGCAGTTGCACAGGCGAAACAGGTAATTCTTGAAGCATTAAAAACGGGGGTCTCAAAATGGCCTTCGCAGAAGATAGAAATAATAATTCAGCACTCTGATGGTACGTTCAAAACGATTGAACAGAGCATGAATCTGATCAAAACACCAATCGGTCACCGCTTATCAATAACATCAGTTGACGTTACCGAGCTTGTCCTCGAGCGAAAAAAATCAGCGCAGACTTTAAAATTGCTGGAGGATTCACAACAGGTTGCAAAAATTGGATCCCTCTTCTATGACCTGAAAAAAAAGGAATGGACTTGTACCCAGGTTATTGAGGAAATGCTTGAACTACCTCCAGACTTTCCTAAGAAAATAGAGAATTGGCTGGAAAGGGTTGTCTCAAGCCCAAATGCAGTGTTTAATCATTTTATTAATCAGCTTGAAAATTATGAAGACGAAGTGTTTGAATTTAAGTATCAGATGAAACGTATTTCCGACAATGCACTAATCTGGGTCAAACATACAGGGTCTTGTGGAAGGGGTAGCGAAGGGCAAGTCGTAAACTTTACCTCTACTGTGCAGGACATCACTGAGCCTAAATTACAATCGGAAAGTTTAAGAAGGAGTGAGCGTCGCTTAAAGACCTCTCAAAAATTGGCTCGTTTAGGCACGTATGCAGCAGATCCTGTGGGTGATACACTGACGGCTAATTCAATATTTTCTGATATTGCAGGGTTAGACAATTCAATTCCAATGACTTATTCAAGCTGGCTGGCTTTGATACATCCTGATGATAGAGATCGAATTGAAAAAATGCATGCAGATCGGGATCAAGGGCAAAAGGTGCTTGAGAATGAAGTCTTTAGGATAGTTGATAAACTTGGGACCAAGATTCAGTGGGTAAACAGTCTTACAGAATACCATTTGGATGGATCAGGTAAATTGAAGAGAATTTCAGGCACGATCCAGGATATTACACCTCAAAAGGAGACTGAAGCTGCTTTACGCAAGCTTACGTTTGCGATGCAACAATCACCTGCCTCCACAGTGATTACCGATACAAAAGGTAATATTGAGTATGTAAATGCTAAATTCATAGAAATATCTGGCTATACTGAAGCAGAAATACTGGGAGAAAACCCACGCATTTTGAGTTCAGGTGAGATGAGTGGGGCAGAATATAAGGAAATGTGGGACACCGTTTTAGCTGGTGGTGTATGGCAAGGCGAATTTCATAATAAACGCAAGAATGGTGAGCTTTACTGGGAATGGGCTGTGATTTCACCCATCCGCGATGAGACAGGTACGATCACTCAAATACTAGCTGTAAAAGAGGACATTACCCAGCGTAAACTCGATTTAGAAAAACAACAGTCACTTCAAGAACAATTAAATAGAGCACAACGAATGGAGGCCATCGGTACATTGGCAGGCGGCATTGCACACGACTTTAACAATATCCTTCAATCCATGTATTTATACCTGGGAATGGCACAGGATGCTTTGCCTGATGGATATGTAAAAGATGACATCGCCCAGGTTTCCAAGGCGGCAAACCGAGCGAAAGAATTAGTTGGCCAAATATTGACCTATAGTAGGCGGGGAGCCGCTGAGCAGAGCGATGTATTGATCCAATATGTTATCAAAGAAGGCCTTAAATTTCTGAAATCCTCCTTGCCAGTTTCGGTGAAGCTCTATGAGGAAATCAATACGGAGTGTTGGCCAGTGTATTGTGATCCAACTCATATTCATCAGATATTTATGAATATCGGTACCAATGCTTTTGATGCTTTGCCTGATAGCATGGGCACAATTAAAGTTACTCTGGATATGGTCGAAATCACTGAAGACAAGGACGTCAAGGTAATTGTAGCATCAGGTACTTATGTTCAATTGACTATTTCTGATACTGGCCATGGTATTCCTCCGACAATTCTACCAAAGATATTTAATCCATTTTTTTCGACCAAAGAACCGGGGATGGGTACTGGACTGGGACTGTCAGTGGCTCATGGTATCATGGAGGAAATGGGCGGACAAATATGGGCAGAAAGTGTGGTTGGGGAAGGGAGTACTTTTAAAATACTACTCCCTGCAGTACAGAAAAGTGATGAGGTGATCCCCGATACCTCTAAGATTACCTTGAAATTTGAGCAACTGAGTATTCTGCTCATTGTTTCAGATGAGAATATCCGCCGGGGAACTCAAAGAACCCTGGAGAAAATAGGGTGTCATGTTGTGAGTTGTGAGACGGGTCAGGATCTACTTGAAATGCTCAATAAGTATCCTGAAACATTCAGCCTTATACTTGCGGATCAGAACCTGGTCGATATGCCTGGTCTTCGACTCGCAGAAAAGGTGAAGCAGGACTACTCGGAAATATCATTTATTCTAATGACTGGTAGTAATTACAACGAGCAAACCAGCCTGCAGGGTCTACATCATGTTGATGCTGTCCTTAAAAAGCCCTGGCATACGGAAGACCTCTTAACCAGGATTTCTGAGGTTTTAAATCCTGATGAAAATAATTGAGCAAATAATATCACAATGAAGATGAGCAGATATGAATAAATATAAAGTATTGGTTATCGATGATGATGATCAGGTGAGAACTGGATTGGCAACCCTCCTTGAACGGAATCATTATCAAGTGTATACAGCCTCTACGGGTAAGGCTGGGGTAGTCCAAGTGCTTGAAAATAATCCTGATTTGGTACTCTCTGATATAATGATGCCAGAAATGGATGGGTTTGAGATGCTCAAAAAATTAAAAAAAATGGATCCCGAACTTCCCGTTGTTTTAATGACAGGCTATTCATCCATCGAAGGGGCAATCAAGGCAATACGCTATGGGGCCGATGAATATCTTACAAAACCCCTGGATCATGTTGAAGTATTACACGTCATTGAGAAGATGCAAAAACAACAGGAGTTGACCAAACAAAATGATATGATGAAACAACGCCTGACCCACATGCCAAAACAGGCGTTGATTGGTGAGTCAATCGCCATGAAGGAAGTGAAAAGGGAAATATCCAGATCTGCAAAATCAGATATTTCAGTGCTCATTTTGGGCGAAAGTGGTACGGGAAAGGAACTTGTTTCAGAGGCAATTCATAACCAAAGCCTCCGTGGTGAAGAAGTTTTTGTGGCGATCAACTGTGCGGCAATTCCAAACGATTTACTGGAAAGTGAGCTCTTTGGTCATGAAAAAGGGGCTTTCTCAGGTGCAGTGACCCGCAAATATGGCTTATTCGAAATGGCCAATGATGGGACACTCTTCCTAGATGAGATCGGGGAGATGTCTCTACCTTTGCAAGCGAAGATATTAAGAGCCTTGGAAACCCAAAAAATCCGAAGAATCGGATCTACAAAAGAGATAGAGACCAATTTTAGATTGGTCTGTTCTACCAATATAGATATAGAGAGGGCCATGGAGCAGGGAGCCTTTCGGGCCGATCTTTATTATCGCATTAGTTCATTTATAATTAACGTTTCACCGCTGAGAGCGCGCGCAAAGGACATTACTCATTTGCTAAAACATTTTCTAGCCATGTCGGGAAATGCAGATATTAAATGGGAGCAGGAATTTATTAAGGCCTTAATCACTTACCATTGGCCAGGTAACATCAGGGAACTCAAAAATGTGATTGACAGGGCTGTATTATTAAGCGATGATAACACCTTGCGATGTGATGATCTAGGGCGCCAATTTACGGAAAACGCGACGAATGGACCCAAGCAAAAGGGTGATGAACCTTTGACCCTGGCAGAGGTTGAGCGACGCCATATTGACAGCACAGTACGCACATTTAATAATAACAAAACCAAAGCAGCAAAGGCATTGGGAGTCAGTCTCAAAACCCTTTACAACAAATTGCATACCTATTCTCAAGATTTCTGACATACTTGTTTGGTTGTTATTGGAGATCCTTCACTATCGTTCAGGAAGACCACAACCAAGGAATGATCTTCAACTTGTCTTTGCGGGTCCTGCAGGGATGTGGCATCCTTGAGGACCTAGATGGCATAGTTAAAAATCTGCCGCGTAAAAATTACAATTACAACAGAGTAAAAATTACAATTATTCATTATTATCAATTGAATAAAATATCATAACATCATATAAAACAATGTAATAGGTGATCACTTGTGTATTGGCATGCTTATTGGAATAGTGATAGGCATGAATGACAATCAACCTACACAGAGTTCAGAATTAAGCTCTGATCGTAGCGATATCGTGATCCTCATTATTGAGGATGATGCTAGTATTCGAAAGGCCATTAATTCGCTTTTGAGCCGGCAGGGATATACAGTGATAGAGGCAGGACACGGGAGAGAAGGACTGGGAATTCTCGAAGACTTTGGAGTTGACCTAGTTATCACAGATATTTTTATGCCTAATATGGACGGCTTAGAAGTGATTCGTTCGATTCGTAAAGAAAACAAAGATTTAAAGCTCATCGCCATATCTGGTGGTGGGCAAATGCATCTCACCGAGTGTTTACGGTGGGCGAAAGCGTTTGGGGCAGATAAAACGCTTACCAAACCAATCAAACACACAGAGTTATTAGCAAATGTAGTAGAATTGACTGAACCTAGTGATGTCAATAATAATAGAGTCGAGGAGGTAACGTAAAATGGAACTCAGATTACAAGCCAATAAAGCATTGCGGTTGATAGTGGTATCAGTAATTCTGGCATCACTAATTGTTATCCCGAATGTTCAGGCTGGAGATGGTTCTGGGGTGAAGGTAAATGGAATGATACAGATATGGGGGCAATCCTCTTCAGATGGCAATGTTCCAAACAGCCTCTTTTTAAAACGATCCGAGTTAAAATTGAGTGGTTCAATAATCGAAAATTTAGTTGGATATGAGTTTTTAATGGACCCTGCCTCTGTCCCTGGAGCAATGACCCAAGATCTTATAATTTACATTCAACCCTCACCGCTTCTAAGGGTAAGTGTGGGTCAAATGAAATACCCTCTTACGCGTGAAGGATTAGAGCCTTCATCGCAATTGGATTTTATTGATCGTGCTATGATAGCTGCCCGAGAATTTGGGGATCGACGAGATATTGGCTTCATGGTAAGTGGGAAAGCCAACATTTTTGATTACTCAGTGGGTTTATTCAACGGCTCAGGAGCCAATAATATTGATCTGAATGATGCAAAAGATTTTGGGGCCAGATTAGTAGTTAACCCCTTTGGAAATCTTTCTATCGGAGCCTCAACATATTCTGGCTCAAATAATCATCTTGTATCAGACACTGCTGATGTCGATCGAGGTAGACTCGGTGGAGATTTGCAATATTCGGTGAGTGCGCTCACTGTTAAGGCTGAATATATGCTTGGAAATGATGATGGTCTTGAAGGGCAGGGTTACTATGCAGGAGTCACTTACCTGGTAAACCCTAAATTAAAATTAGCAACCAGATATGATGTCTGGGATAGTGATACGGATCTTGATGATAATGAAGAGTCAATGATAACTATTGGTAGTGGTTATAGTTTAAAGGGCGATGCAGCAAAAGTCATGGTGAATTATATAATCCATAACGACAAGGGCACAGACACCAAAACGAATGATATATTAATTCAATTTCAAGTTGAATTCTAAGCGAAAAAGCAAGTTCAATCTGGAGGTTATTTTCATATGAAGGGTAGGGGAATTAGGAATTATGGATTTCAAAGAATAAAACTTATAAATTCGTTAATGGTAAATAATAAAAAACAAGGGAATGCAACATGAAGTTTAACGATTTGAATATTAAGACCAGAATAATTAGCGGTTATAGTGTCGCTCTCGTAATGATGGCTATCATTGCATTAATTGTGACCAACGGTATTGGTACATTGACACAGACTGCTGGGTGGGTTGAACATACCCAGGATGTAATATCTAAGTCTAACCAGATTATGGCTCTGGCCATTGATATGGAAACAGGCGAAAGAGGATTCTTAATCACTGGAGATGATGGATCTTTGGAGCCTTATCGCGCAGCAGAAAACTCAATTTTCGGTGTGATAGACGAGGTCCAGGAATTGGTTAGTGACAACCCTCAACAAGTTGCCCGTTTTGAAGATGCGAAATCAATGATTGCATCTTGGATGGAACAGGTTGCCGCTGTTGAAATTGATGAACGAATCAAAGTGCGAGAAGGTGAAGCTGTTTATCTCAAATTTAAGGAAATTCAAGCTGAAACAATAGGTAAAGAGATTTTTGATAACATCCGAGGTGCTTTAGGAACCGCGAATTCAAAATATGTAAGTATTAGGAATCGGACAGGACAAATACTGATTACAGAGATTACCTTAGATCTCGTAAATATGGAAACTGGTCAAAGGGGCTTTTTACTATCAGGTGAGGAGCCATCTCTACAACCATTCAATGATGGGCAAAAGAGTTTAGAAAGTAATCTAGCAAATCTCGGAAATATATCCAAAGCCGATGCAAGAAATATTGGAATGTTGATTAGTGAATGGGTTGAGAAGGCTGCAACCCCTAAAATTGTTGCTCGGAGAGCGATGAACCATGTCGAAAAGGTTATGGATGACGTTGTCGTAACCCAGAAAATGGGTAACGGTAAACAATATATGGATGGTTTACGACACAAGATCAACGAAATTGTCGGAATTGAAACGAGCCTAATGGAAAGTCGGCAAGAGGATGCACATTCTGCAGCATCTAGTGTCAACTGGTTGACAATAATTGGGACTCTAATCGCAATTGCACTAGGGATAGTTATTTCAATATTTCTAGCTAATGGAATCTCAAATCCAATTGGTAAACTGGTAAATGCGTTGGAAAAATTAGGTGACAATGATTTAAGGGTCCGAGTTGATGTCGAATCCAGGGATGAGGTCGGGAAAATGTCTGATTCGTTTAATGAAGCGGCAACCAATTTAGCTGCTGCTTTTAATCAGATCAAAAATAGTTCTAGCCAGTTGGGCAATGCTTCATCCGAAATCTCTGCTGCATCTGAACAGATGGCAGCAGGTGCAGAAGAACAACAAGCTCAGCTCAGCGAGGTCGCTACATCCATTGAAGAGATGAGCGCCATGATTCTGGAAACCAGCAACAATGCTGAACAGACCCAGGGGAATGCTGGCGAAGCAAATCTTGCGGCTGAAAAGGGCAGGGGAACGGTTGACCAAACCATTACCGGAATTGAAGGTATTGCCACCATCGTTGCTTCAGCATCTGATCAGATCAGTACATTAAAAGTGCGCTCACAGGAAATTGCCGATGTGATTCAAGTAATTGATGATATTTCAGACCAAACCAATCTCTTAGCATTGAATGCCAATATTGAAGCCGCCCGCGCAGGTGAAGCGGGACGTGGGTTTGCGGTTGTTGCTGATGAAGTCAGAAAGTTGGCTGAACGAACAGTTGGGGCAACGGCAGATATTGAAGATAAAATTAAGCAAATACAATCAGATGTGAATTCATCGGTTGAAGCCATGTACCAGATTACTGAACAATCTGTGAAGGGCCAGGAAATGGCTGGTGAGGCCGGACAAGCTCTGGGCGAGATCAGTGGGTCCATTGATCAAGTGAATGGCGCCATCACGCAGATAGCATCAGCTGCGATTGAACAAAGTGCTGGAGTTGAGCAAATCTCCAAGAACGTTGAGAGTGTTTCAACAGTATCTAAACAGTCCGCATCGGGCGCCCAGGAATTAGCAGCTTCATCAGAACAGCTCAATCGTGAAGTTCAGGCACTTGACAAACTAATGGATCAGTTTCAGGTCTAGGAAGAAAGAATCTATGATATGAGCACACAAGAAGTACAACAGAAAAGTGGCGGAGATCAGCGTCAACTTGTGGTCTTCCAGTTAGGTGGTGAAGGTTACTGTGTTGACATCAGTAAAGTCCGTGAGATTAATCGCGTGGTAGATATTACAAAGATACCCGAATCGCCTGAATTTGTTGAAGGTGTGATTAATCTGCGTGGCCAAATCATCCCCATTATTGATTTGAGAAAGCGTTTTGGTTTAACAATCGAATCAGAAAGATCAGGAAACGCTGACAACCGGATCATGGTAGTTGAAACCAATGGAAATATCGTTGGATTCATTGTTGATGCAGTCAGAGAAGTATTACGCATCAGTAATGAAAATATTGAACCAACTCCTGATCTTGTGAGTTCTGATATTGATCGGCAGTACATCGAAGGTGTTGCAACAATCAATAACCGTTTGCTGATTATCGTGAACGCGGATTATATCTTCGCAACCCATGAGTTAAAGGCATTGGACACCATCAATACTGACGACTCGAATTAACATCTCAGTTGGTGGGTGTGATGTATCTTCCTAATACCCACGGCAACCTTGCCTAGTACCCACCAACTCCCTCCATTCACTCGTTTTACCTGCACGTGAAACAGAGTAAACCGGCCCAGTTACTCCAACTGGGCCGAGTTATTTTTACGTGCATCAATAGGGGGGCAAGCCTGCCTGTCCCCGCCCACTTCGGGATGTACCACTTGCTGAGGCAATCGCTGAAGGATCTCCAATGTGAATTGGTGGCCTTAAATAATTCAGCATACAGGGCACCACTTTCAACACGCCGGGCAAGGGCTTCACCGTAATTAACATCTGAGGTCCAGATGGAGCCACCCAGACCAAAATCAGAATCATTTGCAACTGAAATGGCCTCATCAGCATCTTGCACAGGAATGATGGCAGAAACTGGACCAAATGTCTCTTCATGATAGAGGCTCATCCCGTGCTTTACATCTGTAACCACAGTGGATTCATAGAATGCTCCGGGACCCTTAATTGGTTTCCCACCCGTGAGCAGACGACCCCCAGCTTCCAGGGTCTTGGTTATCCTGTTCATGGAGCTCATCGCGAAGGTCAAAACGGGCCATAGGACCTACTTGGGTCGATTCAGCCAGGGGATTCACCGACAACCATCTGTTTCATGATTTCTGCCTGTTTCTCCGCAAATTCCTCGGCCAGGGATTCAACCACAATAAATCTTTTTGCTGCGATACAGCTTTGCCCAGTATTGATCATCCGAGCTTCCGCTGATACTCGAACACAGGTATCAATATTGGCATCCTCTAAAACGATGTAGGGATCAGATCCCCCAAGTTCCAGGACAGTTTTCTTTAGTTCACGACCCGCAATGCTGGCCACTTGCATCCCGGCAGCTTCACTTCCTGTCAAGGTAATAGCTCTGACATATTTATTTACAATC
>Ga0307989_1000610_pt1 | contig 22372 bp, 24 predicted proteins | sample EllFjometagen185_FD_203164 | JGI IMG/M metagenome (GOLD analysis project Ga0307989, IMG submission 203164) | Marine microbial communities from Ellis Fjord, Antarctic Ocean - #185 | ecosystem: Environmental > Aquatic > Marine > Unclassified | place: Southern Ocean | collected 2014-10-08
AAAGGATTCCCTTCCCTCCAGAAATTTATATTTAGCATTAAAATCAATCGCTTATATTTTTTTTCTATTCCCTTTCCAGTGAATATTCATCGATATAAATGGTCATTTTACTTTGATTACCACAACTTATTAGAAACAGGAATAGTATTTGCTTTTTTAAAACCCATAACCATCATCCCACTTTCCATAATTTTGATATGTAAAGACAATGAAGACGATATATCTTGTAATTTTTTCCTGTATTATTTTATCACCACAACTATTTTCACAAATCTCTACACCTTCGCTGGATACAACAAAGAAATCAGACTTAGCCGCAGCCTCAAGTTGGCGATTTCACTCATCATTGGCTATAGGATATAGGAGCGGCTCAGGTAAAATTAAGAGCAATGATACGACCATTGCCGAATTCGATCAAACGTATACAGAAGCAACATTAGCCCACCAATTGATGGATCTTACCTTTGAATATAGTGTAAATCCAGAATTTAAAAGAGATACTGAAATTACGGCTTCCGGCGAAAAGCAAGTCACAAAAACAGAACAAACTCAATATAATCTGGCTTATCGCATTAATCAAAATATTTCCATTGGTGTCAGTTCACGAAGTTGGAAATTCGATGACAATACAGACGCTTCTTCGGATGGTTTGAGAAATGAAACAGGTATCGGTGAAGAGAGTGCAATTGGAATGGGGCTTTCTATTCGTTTACTGGATATTATATTTATTGCATACGGGGTAGAGGATGTAGAACATCAGGCTGATGGTTATCAAGACAATGAATGGCAAGATCAGTATCAGGGAATTAGTATTCTAACAGATGGTGGCCTTCGCTTAGAATGGTCAAAAATTGCATCACCGGAGTCGGATAAAACGGGTGCTGTATACCATAATCAGTCAACTGATACCAAAATGACTATTGAATATTTATTAGCTGAATGGTTATTTAGTTATCAGACACAAAACTATGTCATTAAATCCAAAAACGATGGCAAAGATATTGAGTATGAATATGTCACTTACGGTATTGGAATGGTTGCAGATCAAGGTTTGTCTTTTAATATATCAATGACAGACGGATTGGACAATGAAGATGAATATGAAGTTAAAGTATATCGAATTGGCATAGCTTACAATTATTAAGAACCGTTTAAAGTAACACTAGAAAAATCAAACGGAGTTAGGACCTAACTATAAGCTTAATGGGGATTAACTCCGTTTTTTCTTTTGGTGATTGAAACAGTTTTGCATTACATGTATAGTTGAGACCTTTAATGCCAATAAAATAATACTTAATCTATTTACCGTTGTTTCTGTCACATGGCTAAACAAAATTCAAAAAATAATCGGACCACCAAAGAAGCAAAAACTCCATTTTGGAGCAACTGGTTATTACCTTTTAAGACGATTTACAATGTTTATAAAATTCTGGCTCAATTTTACCGAGAAGCGAAGCAGATTACTCTAGATGAAGAACAATCACAGAATATAAAGATCGCCATACGAAATAAATCCAATGAGATTTTACTTAATAACATACAGGAATATGGCATCACCATCGTCTCTCAAAAAGCAAAAAATCAAGCCATTAAGCATTTAAACGAGGAAATGATAAAGCTTGCCTGCAATCCCTCAAATGAACATATTCAATCTAAAATAGAAAAGCTGTTGGGAATTATGTTGCAGGGATTTGATCAGACTTCAATTTATAGCACCACCCATGATGAAGTTCAGGATTTCATCAATAATGAAATTAACAATTTGGCCTGTGACCCTCAAAATGAAATTGTCACAAAAAAAATTGCCTTGTTGACAAAGAATTTTATTCAGCAACAAACCACAGAAATTATCACTGAAGGGATTAAAGACGAAATAAAAAAATATATTAACGAACAAGGTGTTGAATGGTGTCAAAAAGCAGACAATAAGGTTGTTCAGAAAAAATCTGAAAATATTTTCAGTTCCTTTGTCGAAACAATTGAAGATGAAGATATTTCTGATGAAACAAAAAGCTATGTTGTTGATGGCATCAATCAGGTGATTCAAAATATCTCCAAACAGCCAGGCAATACCGATGTTCAGGAAAAAGCAATCGAGTTATCAACAACTTTGATCAAACGATTATCCTATGAAGATATCTCTGATGCCACAATATCAACTATTGTGACATTCGTTAATCAGGAAATTATCAGGGAAACACAACAAGAAAACAATGAAACCGTTCAAAATCGGGTTAGTATTCTAATGGCACAAGTACTTAATAAACTTGAATCCGGAGATGTTCAAAAAGATATTATTCAAAAAGTTAAAAAACATGTGAATCAAAAAATTCTGGATTATTCCCAGGAGACCGACAATGAAATCATATTTGGCAAAGTTGAAAATCTATTGAGTGAAACTGTCCATAAGTTAGAGGCCTCTATTGTTAATAAGGATGTTGTAAAATCAATTATCGAAAATCTAAATTTGAGAGCATCTTCATTATCACAAACAGAAGATAATAAAATAATGAATCACAAAGCAGAAGAGCTACTGGTAACTTTTCTAGAACAATGCAATTACAAAGAACATGTTGGAGAGGATTTAATCATAACAATTAAGAAAAATCTGAATCAATTGATTTATAACCTCTTGCATAAATCTGATAAAATTGATCAGGAAGCATATCGTCTTTTCTCCGAAATACTTGAATCTAAAAACAATGCCAATATGGATCCAATTGTACGGATGCAGGTTGAATCAGCTTTATATAAAGTGATTGTTAAAGAGCTGGGAATATATGGTAATAGCGATTTAACCAGAAAGGCCGTTGACTTAATCCATGATATCTCCCGCCGACTCCCACATGATTCCAATACCAATGATATCATCATGGATCATAAAGTTAGAAGCATTGATTCAATTGATCCCACCAAAAAGGAAGTTGATTCAAATGACAAACAATAAAGCCTTAGAAAAGGCAATTTCATTGAGCATCTCTGAGCATCCCCGATTAAGTGAATTTGACAGGTTGGTTTATCCTGTTATTTCAAGACGGGCAGGAGGTTTATCATTGGGCCTTAACCTGAATCCTGATAAAAAATGTAGTTTTCGATGTGTATATTGTCAGGTTGATCGTAAACAAGCCAAAATCGAATTAATTCCAACGATTCAGCAGATTAGAAATGAATTGAAGGAATGGTTGACGCAAATTAAAAACAGTCACAATCAATATCAAGGACATACCTTAAAAGATATCTCCATAGCTGGTGATGGAGAACCAACGACCATCGATATCCTACCTGAAGTTTTGGAATTGCTGATAGATTTTAAAAAAGAATATCAACAGGAGCAATGCAAATTAGTATTGTTTACGAATGGTACCGAAATTCACCGGGAAAGCATTCAAAAATCATTACAACAGTTTATTGATCACGACAGCGAGGTTTGGTTTAAATTGGATTTTTGGGATGAAAACAGTTTAAAAAAAATTAATCGAACCAGATATTCATTTGATCACATCCTCAATAATTTAAAACAAACAGGAAAACAATATCCTCTGGTTCTTCAATCGTGTGTTTTTAATTGGGATGATGAAGATTTTGATCTTCAAAAATACCAGACTTATATTACATTATTAAATCAATTGATTACAGAAAAAGTCAAAATTAAAAAAGTTCAACTATACACACTTTCACGCATTCCAGCAGAAATAAAGGCTTCAGCCTGGAGCGATGAAAACATGCACATATTAGGTGAAACAATTAGAAAACAGGTAGATATTAATCTCGAGGTCATTTATTCCAAAGGCAAAGAATTATGATCTATTCAATTCTGAAAAGAATCCTGTTTCAATTTCAACCTGAGTTTATTCATGAAGTCGTTTTAACTTTTCTGCGCCATGCTCGCAAAGTTCCAGGATTGCTAAATGTGATTGAAAAGTATTTCAGATATCATAATCCCAGACTCACTGTACAAATTGGCAATTTAACCTTTCCTAATCCAATAGGGTTAGCCGCTGGTTTTGATAAAAATGGTGAAGCAGTTTCCGGACTACAGGCCCTAGGTTTTGGACATCTTGAAGTCGGTACTGTTACCCCGTTGGCGCAATCCGGAAACCCCAAACCACGACTATTTCGATTAAAAAAAGATAAAGCACTTATCAATCGAATGGGATTTAACAATAGAGGAGTTGATTATTTAACGGAACAAATTTCAGGCAAGCATCTTAAGGTTCCCATTGGAATAAATCTGGGTAAAAATAAAAATACGCCGCTAGATTCAGCGACAGAAGACTATTTAATCGGATTAACAAAAGCATGGCAATACGGAGACTATTTTACAATCAATATCAGTTCTCCAAATACTGAAAATCTAAGGAATTTACAACAAGAGAGCTATTTAGAACCTTTGATCAAAAAAATAATTACCAAAAGAGATCAACTGAGTGATGAAACCAAGCAATTAAAGCCTATTTGGTTAAAAATCGCACCGGATCTTTCAGAATCTGAAATAAAGACAATTATTGATATTGCGATTTCAGCAAAAATCGATGCTTTGATTGTGACCAATACCACGATTACCAGACCAGGTCTATTAAGCAATCTAAACGATGAAACCGGTGGTTTAAGTGGGAAACCATTATCTGAGATTTCTGACCTGGCCTTAAGTACGGTATGCAAATATGTTAAAGGGAAAATTCCCGTGATAGGAGTGGGTGGCATCTTTCAAGCTGAAGATGTCTATCGAAAATTGTCTTTAGGAGCAAACATGGTTCAAGTTTATACTGGATTCATTTATGAAGGCCCTGGTTTTGTAAAACAACTAAACAGGCAATTAATTCGTTTAATGGACCAAAATCATACCCTTAAGATTTCTGACATAACAATCTAAAAAGACATTTATTATATTTCAGTCACCATAAATCTTTAAAATTATGGCAGAAGACTATTTTGTTGAACAATACCATGCCCTAAACTTCCTGACCTTCAATGTCGGAGTTTGTTTTTTTGCGACAGAAGTCAGCCAGATTGAACAGATTATCATTTTGGGCAAGATTCAAAAACTACCTAATGTACCTAAATTTATTGAGGGCGTTTTTGAGATCCATCACCGGATAGTCATCGTTATCGATTTAAGGAATATATTTCAATTGGAAAGCACTGCTACGGAAGATATCAAGGTAATTATTTGCTCAATAAATGATTCTTTAATCGGTTTTATTGTTGATGATGTGTCCCAGGTCATTCAAAAAACCCAAACTGAAATTCAATCTTCTCCGCCACCGGTCATTAGAGGGATAAATCCAAATTGTGTATATGGAATGCTGGACGAAGATGATAAACATGTTTTATTGATTGATCTTGAAAAGATATTAACAAAACAAGAAACTCAAATACTATCAAAAGTGGATTCTGTCACATCATAAATAAAAATCATGTTGTCCAAAAATAAGTTCACCATTATCACTCTGATCCTGATTTTATCGATTTTCTCCTGCGACAAGAAAAAATCGGACGATATATCATTGTCTATTGAAGAGGTAAATGCGTTCTTTACAGCTAATTATTTTGAGATACCCCCTGAAAATATCCAATTTAATGATTTAAATTTTTCCCATATCCAAACCAAGCTGCCAACCAGTTTAAAAGCCAGAGCAGCAGATATCATTATCCTAAATTTTTGGGCAACCTGGTGCCGACCCTGCCTGGTCGAAATGCCAGAAATGGACAAATTACAGAAAGCATTTGATAAGGAAAAATTAGAAGTTATTGCTATCAATTATGGGGACACTAAAGAGCGGGTGGAATCATTTCAAAAAAAGCATAATTATTTCTTCTCTATGGGTATCGCAGACCAGGATAACATTAAACAAGCATTTCCGGTTAAAGGCTTACCAACGACATTTATTTTAACAAAAAAAGGTCAAATTTTAGCTAGATTAGTTGGACCGGCTAAATGGAATGATCAGAGTTTTATTAATTTTTTTAAAAATTTGCATACTTTTATCAAGGGAGTTTAATTATGTTTAATATGGGAATGACCGAAATGTTAATTATTGGCGCTATTGCATTGGTAGTGATCGGTCCTAAAAAGCTGCCGGGTATTGCCAGAGCTATGGGGCGAGGACTTAAAGAATTTAAAAAAGCCAGCAATGAGTTTAAACATACCATCAGCCAGGAACTAGATGCAAACACCGGTTCCGAAACCAAAGACTTAGCTAAAATGGCCCTGGATTTAAAGAAAAGTATTCCGGGAAAAAAGAATATTGAAGATTATCTGGAAACCGCTGCAGATGTTTTAGAAAGTGCTGAAAAAGATATTAAAGATTCTACAAAAAAATAATCACTTCTTATTTAGAGGAAACCAATGGATGCTTTAAAAAAAATGATCCGGGAAATCCCTGATTTCCCAAAACCAGGGATACTTTTTTATGATATTACCACTTTGTTTGAAAATCGATGGGGGCTAAAGCAATGCCTGGATATTCTGGAAGCACACTACAAATATCAACAAATTGATAAAATTGCTGGTATTGAATCCAGGGGTTTTATTGTAGGTGCAGCCTTAGCAGATCGATTAAACTGTGGTTTTTCAGTCATCCGTAAGAAAGGAAAGCTGCCCTGGAAAACCATATCCGAAACCTACGAACTGGAGTATGGTACTGATGATCTGGAAATGCATATTGATGCCATCAAACCTGGGGAACGGGTGTTAATCGTTGATGACTTGCTGGCAACTGGTGGAACCTTGGAGGCTTCTGCAAAATTAGTAAAAAAACTGGAAGGGGAGATCGTCGGGTTAACATGCATTGTAGAATTATTAGGCTTAAATGGCAGAAAAAAACTATCTGAGTACAATGTCCATACGCTATTAAGCTATGAAGGTGAATAGTTGCCATAGCCATTAAAATTCAGTTCCGCCTGTTTTAATGAAGCAGGCGTCCCTATATCTATCCAATATCGATCTCCAATTGACCAGGTATTTATCTGAATACCGGCTTTTACCCACTCCATATACTGTGTTACTATCGATTCAAATGGCGGTGTTTTCATCTGCTTAAACAATATTGGATCAAAAAACTGCATGCCACAAAATCCTTTTCTGCTTACTATCCCATTGGCTTCACAGAATATTGACTGCTTACCTGCCTGTTCCCATCCACATAAATAGCCCTGTTCGTCTATGAGTAACATTGAAGCACTCTGAACATCATTGACCGCCAGCGTTACTTTACATTTACCTGCCACATGAAAGCTAAAAAATGTTTTCAGGTCAAAATCACATAATATATCAACATTACAAATATAAATGTCATCCTCTCTCCATTTTTTTCGGGTATTATAAAGACCACCACCAGTTCCTAAAAGTTCAGCTTCATAAATGCAGGCAATGGGTATTTTATATTTTTTTCTATGAATAAAACTTTCAATTTGATCTGCTAAATAATGTGTATTTATAATGATTTCATCGATACCAGACTGGATTAAAAAAGCAATAATCCAATCTAATATCGCTCGTCTCTTGATTGTCACTAATGCTTTTGGTATGTTAGTGGTGATAGGTAACAATCGTTTACCAAAACCGGCAGAAAATATCATGGCTTTCATTTATAAGCAACTCCGTTCCTGAAAACTATTATTAAGGTTTCGTATGGATAAGTATATTGATAGAATTGCAGAAACAATTATTAACTCCCAACGCATTTTATTTATCACCGGTGCTGGAATATCAGCAGATTCCGGTTTACCGACTTACCGTGGTGTCAGTGGCTTATATGAATCTAAAAATACAGAAGATGGCATTCAAATCGAACACGCTTTATCCGGTAGTATGATTAAAAGCAATCCTGAAATCACCTGGAAGTATATTTCACAGATTGAGGCTGCCTGTCGAGATAAAAAGCCAAACCAGGGACATCATACCATTTATCAATTGGAAACCATTGGTAAAAGCATTTGGATTTTAACGCAAAATATTGATGGTTTTCATCAGTTAGCCGGATCATCAAATGTCATCGATATTCATGGGCATATTTACCATCTGAAATGCACCCAATGCCGATACAAAACGGTAGTTAATTCCTATCGGGAATTAAGCACTATTCCGCCCTTGTGTCCTTCCTGCAATAGTTTAATCAGACCAGAGGTTGTCTTATTTGATGAAATGCTACCAATAGATAAATTGGAAAAATTATCAGATGAATTAAATAAGGGCTTTGATATGGTTTTTTCAATTGGAACAACCAGCGTCTTTCCCTACATTGCGCAACCAGTGATAGATGCAGCCGGCAAGAGAATCCCAACTGTTGAAATTAATCCGTCTGAGACAACAGTATCTCAGTATGTGACCTATCGCATTCAAGATAAAGCAGCCAAAACATTAGAAGCCATCTGGCAGCAAGTCAAATAAGAAATAAAAACAACTCATTACTGCTGATTCATTTCGGCTTCCTCTGCGGCTAGTTCAGCAGCTTCTTCAGCTTCTTCCCTGGCCAGCTCCTCTTCTTCCTCCAAAATATTCTCTTCGGCTGCCCTTAAGACCGGGATGTCAAATTCTTTTGTAACATCTATTCTAAACCGACCTAAACGGGCGTTTTTATGCTCTATTTTGGCATCATTAGTAAATTCAGCAATATCCTGATGACTCTTGACCACGTGAGGTGTTAAAAAAATCAACAAATTCGTTTTTTTAGCCCGGGTTGACTTTGTTTTGAATAACCAGCCCAATAGGGGAATATCACCCAGGCACGGTGTTTTTGTGTGAACTTCTGTAAGGTCCTCGTGGATCAAGCCACCTAAAGCGATAGTCTGGCCATCAAAAACATTTACTTTCGCTTTTAAAGTCCGGTTTAACGTTGTAATGGCACTATCTGCAAAAGCCCCAACCTTACCGTCAATGATATTGCTTGACGTCTGCTCAATCTGCAATTCAACGGTGTTATCTGAATTAATCTGGGGTGTTATTTTCAATAAAACACCCACTTCTTTATAATCAACAGTTGTCGTTGAATTACCGCTGGAATCAACTTTAGTACTACCTATCGTTGGAATAATTTCTGCGACTTTGATTTCAGCTTCTTCATTATTTAAAGTCAATATTTTGGGATTAGACAAAATATCAATCTCCGAATCTGTCTGGGTTGCTTTAATAAAAGCATTAAATGAGCTAAACTCCTGACCGCCAAAGGTAATGGGGCCACCCACTACACCAACAACAGCACCCGGACTACCACCGGCAACTGATTCGAAAGATTTAGCACCCCCGGTTGAACCAACACCACCAACGCTAACCAGGCTATCCCGACCGTCAATCTCTCTTAAATCACCGGCCTGCCATTCAATTCCCAAATCCAGACTTTTATCCAGTTTAACTTCCATAATTAGTGCCTGGATAAAAACCTGTGGTCTGACCACATCTAATTGTTCCAAAACATTCTCAATAGCTAGAAAAATATTCTGGGGAGCGTAAATCACTAGTGAATTGGTTGGAATATCCGCAATAATTGTAATATCCTCTTCCTCAGCTGTTACTTTTTTCCCGTCGTTAGTTTTTTTGTTGGGACCTTTAAATGTTTTAGATACTTTTTGAAGTACCTCAGCGATATTCTTAGCATTGGCATTCTTTAATCGATAAACTCTGATATTCCCTTGCTCGCTTTCAATTCTGGTATCTAATTGAACAATAATTTTCTTGATTTTTTCCAGTGTTTGAGGAAATCCAATTAAAATTACATTATTGGTCCATTTATCTGCAAAGACGCGTAGCTTCTGATTCTTCGTTATAGGAGTACCTTTTTTTGCTGTGGTTTGTGGGGTAAACATTTTATTTAGCAATTCAGCAATATCGAAAGCATTCGCATATTTTATGGGAACCATTTCCAGATTTAGAGAAAGAATTCTGACATTTTCACTATCGACATCTTCTTCTGTATCTAGTTGTTTGATGACTTCCTTAATTTTTGCAGTTAGTTTTGGATGGGCGACTATAATGACATTATTCGTCCGCGTATCAGCAAAAACACGTAATTTTTGATCAGTCGTGATAGGAGCGGCTTTTTTACTTGTTTTTTGCGGCGCAAACATTTTTAAGATTAAACCGGCAATATCATCAGCATTGGCATGTTTTATCGGTATCATCTCCAGATTCAGTGAAAGAATTCTAATATTTTCACTATTAACGTCTTCTTTAGTGTCCAGTTGCCTAATCACTTCCTTGATTTTTTCCGTCAGTTTCGGATGGGCAACCACAATAATATTATTCGTCCGTACATAACCATAAATTTTTAATTCCGATACTGCTTTATCTCCTTTTTTTACGGATTTCTTGGAGGCAAATATTTTAGAAATTAACCCGGCGATATCGTTGGCATTGGCATATTTAACGGGGATAATTTCCATAGATAACGATAAGACATTGATATTTCCAAAATTGACTTCATCTTTGCTATCCAATTGCTGAACCAGGCTTTTTATTTTTTGGATAGATTTTTCCTGCCCGATGACAATAATACTATTAGTTCGGTTATCAGCTGAAATTTTAAGTTTAACTTTTCCACCACCTTTGGGAACAACAGTTGTAAATATTTTGTTCAACAAATTCACTAATTCATTGGCATTGGCATGCACAACTGGGACAAGTTCCATACTGACAGACATAATGGGATCATCCATCTCATCCAATAACTTCACCAGGCCGGCAAATTGATCTGAATTGTCTTTGGTATCTTTTAAAATTAAGGCATTCAAACCGGTTAAAACGATTAACAAGGCACTTCTGGATACCAGAGGTGCTAAACTAGATCGAATAGTTTTGGCATCGGCATGCAAAACCGGAATAACCCGGGTTACAAAGGAGGAAGAAACGGATTTACTTTCAGGATCATATAGTGGGACTGGTATATTTTTAGCGTTTTTGGATTGAACAATCCTAAATGTTTTGCCTTCTTCAATCAATGTCAGACCGTTGACATCCAGTATTGCTTCAAATATTTTATAGGCTTCTTTTGCTGTAAATTTTTGATTCGACAGCAAGGTGATTTTCTTTCCTTTAAGTTCCCTATTATTGAAAACAAAGGATTTCCCAGTAACTTTGCCCATTAATTTGATAACACTCAATACCTCAACATCATCAAAGTTAAGTTGTGTACGTGGTTCTGCTGCAAATAGCATTGGTGTTATTAGTAACAGCAGTAAAAAAGATATCAGTCTTTTTTTCACAGGATTATTTCGCTATTAGAAATTAAAAAAAAATTATTTAATCATTAATTGAAGATTTTTACTATACAACATTTTTGCCTAAAATAACACCATCATTAATTTTCCGATTTAATACCTTTTAGATGCAAATTCATATTCCTAACAATTTGAGCGGCAGCAAAACCGCCACCAAATCCGTTATCAATATTTACCACCGTTATTCCCGATGAACAGGCATTCAACATGGTTAGTAAGGGAGCCAGACCATTAAAATTAGCACCATACCCAATACTGGTGGGAATTGCAATAACAGGTTTATCAACTAATCCTCCCACAATGCTAGGCAGAACCCCGTCCATACCAGCTACGGCCACAATAACACTGGATTTCTTTATCATCTTAATTTCATTAAATAAACGATGAATTCCAGCCACTCCAATATCATAGAATCGTTTAACGGTAATCCCCATAAATTCTGCGGTAAAAGCAGCTTCTTCAGCAGTTTTATAATCTGAAGTACCCGCCGAAATAACAGAGATAAACAACCCTTGATCTTCAGTCGTTTTTTCCATATCACTTACTAAGATATCAACATCTTTGTGATAATTCAGGTCCGGAAAAGACTTCAATAACCCAGCGGCGCTTTTTTTTGCAATACGGGTAATCAGTATTGGCTTATTCCTTTCTTTTAAAGACTGAACAATAGCTTTTAATTGGGAAAAGGATTTTCCTGCCCCAAATACAACTTCAGGAAATCCGGTTCTCTTTTCACGTTGCAAATCAAGCCGGGCAAATCCCAAATCTGCAGTAGACTTTAATTCATCTAATGCCTCTTTTTTACTAAGCTTGCCTGATAAAAGATTATCAATGAGTTGTTCTGGTTCCATACAATTAATTTTTTATTATAATGTTATTTACTCTGTTTTTTTAAATCGAATCACGCTGACATCATGTAGTACATCCATGGGTAGATTTTTGGTATTATAAGTTTTTACATTTTTAAAAATATACCCGGCTGGAAAATATAATTTTTCAGGAAACATCAATAGATTCAATAATTTCTGTACCACTTCCCTACTTTCAGCTTCATGAGTGAACAATGCCATGGTAATCCCAAGGGTTTTTATCTTTTGAGCATTCTTAATATTTAAAGTAAATGGTTCTAACCAAAATATTTTTTCCTGTAACTGATTGAGAAAATCCGGCTCAAGGGCCCGAATATCAACCTGGTAGTCTAAAGCTGCAATTAAATGATCAACAGATCCTGTCATTTCGAAAAAAAGCAAATCATTGTCATTTAAAAAATCCAGATCCTCCAATGAAGTCATGTCCAGCAATTGAATTTGAGGGGAATCAAAAGATCGGGTTTCTAATTGCTGAGATTGTACAATTAATTCCTCGATTGTAGTCGGTTCAGAAAAATCAGAATAATCATAATAGTCATAATCCTCCTCACCTGGTTCAATATCAATTTCCTTATTTTCCAGAACTGCTTCACTCGTTTCAATTATCTCGTCACTAAAGGCTAAAGGCATAATCCGTGATCCTTTCGGCACATACCAATGATGATAATCATTCAAGGCCTTTAAAGAATCGGTACCAGTGATGACCATAGGTGCCAGGTAAACATTCCAAAGTGTTGACACAATCCGTAGATGTCTTTGTCTAAGCTCTTTTTTACTGATGGAATTTAATGGGGCAATAACAAAGCGAAGTCGTCTGAATTGCAGCGCTTTGAACTTTTCATCGTCAGACTTAAGATACCGGGGTGTTAAAGTAGTGTTAACGCCCAAATTGATATTCTGCCAATCCAGAGACAATTCATCAACAAAAAGCCAGGAAGCGCTAGATGGGTTACCAGTACCAAATGCAATATTTTCAACGGCAAAACAATAACCAGGTAAGATAGTAAAAATATACAATACTGATATTACTAATATTTTTTTAGTTAAGTTTGGCATGATGAACATAAAAATGTACTCCGCTGGTTTTGTTTTATTTTTTGAATTTTTTCTCCACATATTCTACAAGCAAGCCCTTGTCGTCCATACACTTTTAAAAAATTTTGAAATTCACCGGTTTTTTCATCCACCCTTCTAAAATCAGAAATCGTGGTTCCGTTATATTTCAGTGCCAGATTGAGGATTCTTCTGGTTGACTCTATGATTTGATTGAATTCTGAAACCATTAAGGAATGACCGGGTTTTTCAGGATGAATCCCGGCCTCAAACAAGATTTCACTAGCATAAATATTACCAATACCAGCTACTAAATTTTGATCTAACAATAAAGTTTTAATGGGTATTTTTCGATTTTCGAGTTTTTTCTGTAAATATTGCGAATTATATTTCGAATCCCATGGTTCTGGTCCCATTTTTTTAAATTTTTCCAATAGATCTGCTGAGCCAATCAACTCCAAATGACCAAAACACCTAACATCATTAAATATTAATTTCGATTGATCTCCAAGAAAAAAAATAACCCGATCATGAGGATGATATTTAACGTATTTACTGGTGACAACAAATTTTCCAGTCATTTTTAAATGCCCAATTATTACTAATTCTGAGGATAGGTGAAAGATAATATATTTACCCCTTCTTTCCAGTTTTAGGAATTTTTCGCCCAGGATTTGTGAAAAATTGCAACTAGTAATTCCTTTTCTCAAAATCTTAATTTTACGAATCGTTTGATTGATTATTATCTGATTTAAACCATCTATAACAGTTTGTACTTCTGGCAGTTCCGGCATATTAATTTTTACTTTTCAATTATAAACGGGCTTTGCAACGGTAAAGAACAAATTTTCGTCGAGCATATTTGGTATTTAAATATTCCCTTAACTGTTTTATTTGCATCAGAACCAATGAGTTTAAATTTTTGACTGATCAAAAAATCATTCTTATGAACCTGTAACTCTTTATGAAACATTTCATCAAATACTGAAACTGTTTTGCTCTCGCTGATCGCTTCTTTTTTTTCTGCTTTTGGTTGAATCAGATAAATTCGTGAAGGAATCGGTGAATCTTTACCACTGGTATAAGTGGAATAAATATATTGTCCTGGTTCTAAACGACCATAAACTATGATTTCAAATTCATTTTCGTTTATTTGTTCTTTTAATTCCACCAAAACTGAAATCGCCTTAAGCTGAAAACTATCATCCTGGAGCCAATTAGACTGAGCATAAGCATCAAGAAAATTCCACAGAATTATAAGCATAATCAAAAGTAAGTTACGAATTTGATTTTGCTTAAGGATATAATAAAAAGTACTATTAACGCTCATATCATCCTAGATTTTAATCATTTATTTTTGTCAGCTTTACCGGATAAAGGTTTGGTCTATCAATTGCAAGCTCTTTATTTGTTAGTACACATTGTCCGTCGATCATATAAGCGGAAAAGTCTGATATCATTTGAAACAATAACTTTCTAACCAAAGTAAGAAAATTAGCAGTTTTTCCAACGCTTGCCAAGTTGAAGTCGTTATTTGACTATCTATTTGAAATATTGGAAGGTTATTAAAATATGATTATCTTGCAGTTTTTTCCACTAATTGTATTTTTTTCCGGGTTCAACCGTTAAAAATATAAATAGGTTGATTACAATGCGTTATACTTTATCTCTTAATACTAGGTAACTAGCTAGTTTATAGAAGATTTTTAATGGGAAAAAGTAACCTTTGAACACCTGATAATCATTGAAAAATTAATCTTTCTAAATTTTGGTATTGATTTCAGTTTTCTAAAAATATATCCTTGCTGATATTAATTTAAAATTGACTTATCAAAACATATACTTAAGTGTTTTATTATTTCTTGTTTGCCTTTTATTATATTATTTGCTGTAAATAGTTCTTTTTTAAGGGCAAGCCGTTACGGATGGAATTTCGAGAGATTACACAATGACAAGGATTAAAGAGGATATCATTAGAGATGTAATGACAAAAATAACATTGGATCGAAAATACGCAAAAAATCTGGTTGAATCGATTCTGAGTATTATTAAAAACACACTTCATTCTGGTGAAGAGGTAATGATATCTGGGTTTGGTTATTTTAAGGTTCGCCATAAAAAACCAAGAGTGGGAAGGAACCCCAAAACTAAAATTACTTACGAAATTTCAGAACGTGTTGTTGTTACGTTTTACCCATCAAAAGTCTTCAGAAAAGAGCTAAATCCTGGTAAAGCCGAATAATTTTGGTTTGTATTGGCAAATCAAAATTATTAAAGGTTTTGCCGATACATAATATTTTCCGGATTTTTTATGACTAAGCTTCTAAAACGATGTATTTCCGCTCTGATTTGTTTGTCGTTCTTGATAACTTTTAGCACAAATGTGTTTGGCCAAGCTGAGGAATTTCCCACTGAAGTTCCAGTAGAATTACCCAATCCACCCATGAAAAATATTTTCTTCAATGTTTTGTGGGGATCCATAACCGGGGGGACAATTATGATGTCATGGTCCGTTATTGATGACTCGCAACCAAAAATTGAGAGACAGAGCTTTAGCTCACTAAGAGGTAAATTTGTAGAGGGAGCAACTTATGGTGGGATTATAGGGCTATTTGCTGGTGTTTATTTGTCAATGAATAATATTACCTTTGACCAAGGAAAAACACGGCTTTCTTTTTTAGAACCACTTCCCACTGATTTTAATGATAGTTCAGCCTCAGCTTACCTGGCACCTGATCAATTCAATCTAATGAATCTTGAAATTCATTTTTAATATCAATATTACATTTTATGCTCAATTTCCTAGCACTCGGTAGTAATATATCGCCAAGAATCAGTACTGTATTAAAGTGTATTGATTCATTAAAAAAAAGCTTCCCAGATGCTTTCAAAGCTTCTTCCCTGTATGAAACCGCTCCCTATCAAAACAGTGAGCAAAAACCGTATATCAACTGTTGTGTTCAATTAAAGACCGAACTACCTGCCCATGAATTATTAAAGCATGTCTTACAACTGGAATCGACCCTTGGGAGAGTCAGAACTGGAGAAAAATGGGAGAACCGAACCATAGATATCGATATTATTATGTTCGGAGAGCAAATCATCCAAACGGTAGACTTAACCATCCCCCACTATGATCTTAGTAATCGGGACTTTTTTATCATCCCCTTATTGGAATTAAATCCAGAATTAATCAATCCCAGATCAGGTCAGCCCCTGAAAAAGGAACTATCTTTATTGCCTGCAGAACTCAAAACATTTCCAAAGATAGTATAATAACTTTCCAATTTTGCCATTTTTAACTTGATCCGTTTGCCAAAATCGTGAGAAATTAAAATTTTGAATTCAATTCACCTTATCCTTTAAGGATTCAAAATGAGCGAAAAATCTTCTTTTACTGTCCATGCTATTCCTTACGCTAGCGACAATTACGCATATATTCTAAGAAATAAAACTGCTAAACAAACAGCTCTGTTTGATTGTGGGAGTACGGCACCGGTTTTAAATTTTTTATCAAAAAAAAACTGGGATCTAAATTATATTTTTGCTACCCATTTTCATGGAGATCATACTGACGGCATTGTTGAATTAGTCGATAAATATCGCCATGTCCAAACAATCAAACCAGCGCAGGAAAATCGACTAAAAAACTACAGCACTGAATTGGATGATCTGGAATATGTCTCCTTTGGCGACCACAAAATACAGGCAATTCGTGTTCCAGCTCATACGCAACACTGTACATCCTATTATATTAAACCCTTTTTATTTGTTGGTGATTCATTTTTTTCAGCTGGTTGTGGCCGTTTATTTGAAGGAGATGCCAAAGATCTATTAGGTATCATGGATCGGTATGCAGGATTTCCTGATAATACACAAATATTTTTTGGACATGAATATACCCTTAATAATGTTAAATTTGCCAAAACAATTGAATCTAACAACCCTGATCTGACCGCATACCACCAAAAATTAACAACATCTCAGGAAATCCAGAGAACGACGCCAACGACAATTGCATTTGAAAAAAAAATCAACCCTTTTTTAAGAATTGATCAATCAGAAATCATCCAGAAAATTGATTTAGTAGGCAATATGCAAAGGTATGAGAGGATTGCCGTCTTAAGAGATCTCAAAGATCGTTTTTAATTTATCGCCATCTGTTTCGTTGAATTGTCTAATATCATGGATCTAGTAAATAACTTTAAAAAATTAACAATTATTACTGGCAAAATTTACTAAATGATGTATAAAATAGTAACAGTTTTATGGAATTTAATTTCATAAAATGAAATTCATATGCAATTCAACCGATAATGTTTTTTAGAGGTTATATATGGAAGTAATTATTTCAGCAAAAAAGATGGAATTAACACCATCTTTAAAAAGCCATGTCAATGAACGAATGATTCGTTTAAAAAAATACACTGATCATAACATGAATGTAGATGTTTCATTAGTAGTAGAGAAATTCAGAAACAAAATTCATGCTTCAGTAAAAGGGAAAGGATTCAAAATTAACTCAGATGCAGAAGAGCCAGATAGCATGTACAAAGCTATTGATCTTTGTGTAGAAAAATTAGAAACACAATTAAGGAGAGGAAAACACAATCCTAAATCAAAAAAAATAGATAAAACAACCATACGAACCAATAGTATTGATGAAGATTCTTCAGATGAAAGTTTAATGGCGCAGGATCTGTAAATAAGTGTCAAGTCGGTATCTTTCTGATACCGACTTTTCCCACCTAAATATCACACCTAAAATTTTTAATTAAAACAGTGAAAAATTATAGTAATCGATATCAGAGCCAAATAAAATCTACCTTATTGGCATTTGATTTTGTTCAGAACGATTTTAACACCAAGCAGCCTGTCGATAATTGTTTGACACGGTATTTTCGAACCCATAAATTTTTGGGTTCCCGAGATCGCAGATTGATTTCCAGCATCATATTCGGGTACTATCGGTGGTACGGTTGGCTAAGAATCCTTGTACCAGACCTTATAAACATTAAAAAAACGCTATTGTTAGCTTATATTTTAGAAAATAATCAAAGCAATGATTTTATAAAATTCTGGTGCACCGAAACGATACTTGATTTTGAACCACCACAATCTTTCAACGAACAACCTGAAACAGCTCTATTGGAAAAATTGAAGTATATTCAATTATTTGATCCTGATATTCAGTTAAATCATCTGCTACCCGACTTCACGCCACAATGGATTCAAGATAAATTAGCATACCTTCAAAAAAGGCCCCATTTATGGTTACGGTCAATTTATAGCGATGCCTATCAGTCTCTGTCTTTTCTTCGGGAAAAAGAAATCCCATACCGAATCCATACTCAGCAATCTTCAGCAATTGAAGTATTTAATTCTTTTAATATCAATGAATGCGCTTCGTTTAAAAAGGGAGAATTGGAAATTCAGGATATTTCTTCACAGATGATTGGATTAATATGCAGCCCTAAACCCGATGATGTCTGGTGGGATGTTTGCGCCGGTTCAGGTGGTAAATCACTGCACCTGTCAGCTTTAATGAATGGGTCTGTTCCTGTTTATGCAACAGAAATTCGAAAATCTGCTTTTAAAGCGTTAAAAAAAAGAGTTCAAAAAAAATGGAAAAACATCATACCAATAGATTGGAATGGGAAAACACAATTAAATTTCCCTAAAACAGTCAACAAAGCAATTGTTGACGCACCATGTTCCTGCTCCGGTACCTGGCGCCGAAACCCTGAATTACGCTGGCAGCTCATATCAGAAGATATTGAAGGTTTTGTAAATACTCAACGCAGTATATTAAAGAATATCGTTTGCAACTACCCGGAAATCAAAACCATCGTGTACGCAACCTGTTCTATTTTATCAGAAGAAAATGAGATGATCATCGATCATTTCCTTAAGGAAAATCCTCACTTTACAACTATATCCATCAAACACCCTTTATCTCAAAAGGTGTTTTCGGAAGGTATTTATATTTTACCACCCGAATCTGATGGTAACTTTATGTTTGCTGCCATACTAAATCAAAATCAGCACGAATAGTTTATTGGAGTTATCTTACCAGGAATACCTTCACCTTCTATTTCCTGAATAATTAGCATTTTACCAAAAAAGATTGATTATTCAGCCAATAAACTATATGAATTAGAAAAATAAATTAATTTTCTCTTTAGTTTTCCCTTACGACTTATGTCCTGATTTTTGGCAATGGAAGATCGATACAAAATTCTGGCGGTTGATGATGATCCAGCAAACTTGTTTATCATCAGCGAGATGCTAGGGGACGAATATGAAATTAAAACAGCTGCGTCTGGGGAAGAAGCCTTTACTGTCCTAAATACATTTAACCCGCACATCATTTTACTGGATATAATGATGCCGGGAATGGATGGGTATGAAGTTTGCCAAAAAATAAAAAATGAGCAACGATTTTCAAAGATCAAAATACTTTTTGTATCGGCAAAAGATATGGTTGAAGAAAGATTGGCTGGATATCGGGTAGGTGGGGATGATTATATTGTAAAACCATTTGATCAGGACGAATTATTGGCCAAAATTAAAGTATATTTACGTTTCCGGTATAATAGAGAAGACTCTCTGGAAGTGGAAATTGAGAAACAAGAACAACAGCCGCAAATATTTCAACAAATCAATCAGTATTTCAGTAGCATATTATACGTTCAATCAATTTTTCCCTATTGTAAGGTTGTCTGTAAATCAGATGAGGTAGATCCACTTCTACTAAGAACAACTTTGAAAAACCTGGAAGCTAATTTCCACGAAAAAGACCTCCTGAGGGTTCATCGATCTTACCTGATAAATCCGCTAAAGATTATTTCATTTCAACGAAAAGGGACGCAGGATTATATTATTGTTTTGAAAGATAATGACGCACAAACGGTTCAGATACCCGTTGGCAGAAAGTACCAAACAACTTTGAAACGCTTAAACCCCAAATGGTTTATCAGCAACTAACTGCGACGCCAACTCCTCTTATTAAAATTGATAATTAAACTAAATTCATAACAGAATTGTTCTTACTGGAAAGAAAGTAATTGTCATTTTATATAAAATTAATTTATAGAAATATAGCTAGAAGATTTAGATTAATTATTGTCACTATTTTTATTTATTGGTATTGTAGAGGACTTTGTTAGGTTCTGAATAATTAAGTTCTTTAAAAATAGGAATTTGGAGTATGTATGCCGGGAAAAAATCGAATTTTAGCAGTGGATGATGACCCTATGAACCTGTTTTTATTAACAGAATTCCTTAAAAACACCTATGACATCAAAACTGTGAGCTCCGGAGAAGAAGCTTTGGATATGGTTTACCAGTATAATCCAGATCTTATTTTACTAGATATCATGATGCCTGGAATTGACGGTTATGAAGTCTGCCGATTGATTCGACAGGATAATTCACTATCAAGTGTAAAAATAATTTTTGTTTCTGCAAAAGAGTTATTAAAAGAAAGATTACACGGATATGAGGTTGGTGCAGAAGACTTTATCATTAAACCATTTAAACAAGAAGAATTACTCGCTAAACTTAGAGTATATCTGAAATTTAAAAAGCAGGAAGATGATCGAAATAGGGTTACGGAAAAAGATGGTAGTAACAATGTATTTCAAAAAATATCAGAATACTTTGATAGAATACTTTATATCAAAGCTCAATTTCCAGTTTGTGAAGTTTATTGTAACACTAAAGATGATCCGGCTATGGTTGTTAGAACGACATTAAAAGTCCTTGAAGACAGCTTTAATGAAAAATTCCTATTGCGCATTCATCGATCATATTTAGTAAATCCAGAAAAAATAGTCGGTATTATCAAAAAAGGAGTCCAAGACTACGAAATGCAAGTTATTGATAATAATGATGATATTATCAATATACCCATCGGTCGAAAATACCATGATGATATGGCAAATCGATTCCCTAAGTTTTTCAATTTTTAATTTTTTATCTGAATTATTAAAAAGGTATTATTTAAAATAATCCTCAAAAAGAAAAAATAAGAGACTTAAAACAAGATTTTGAAGCAGGTATAAACACAAACTAAACCCATTTGCAGCTTTTAGTATAAAGCTCGATTTAATACATTTATCTGATAAGAAATAATTTTTACAAGGTTATCAATGGCAAAACTTTATTTTTATTATTCCTCAATGAATGCTGGAAAAACAACCGCACTCTTACAATCTAGCTACAATTATCATGAAAAAGGTATGAATACGCTTTTATTCACCGCTGCAATTGATCATCGATATGGGATTGGTAAAATTAAATCTAGAATTGGATTGGAAGAAAAAGCAGAATTGTTTTCATCAGAGATCAACTTACAGAAAGCCATTGAGAACCACTTAAAAACTGAAAAAATAAATTGTATACTAATCGATGAAGCACAGTTTTTAACGAAAGATCATGTTTATCAGTTAAGCGAGATTACAGATAATCAAAATATCCCGGTATTGGCGTTTGGACTGCGAACAGATTTTCTCGGGAATTTATTTGAAGGAAGCCAGGCACTTTTAGCCTGGGCAGATGAATTGAAAGAACTTAAAACCATCTGTTTCTGTGGAAAAAAAGCAACAATGGTCGTCAGACTGGATGAAAATAACAATCCTGTCCGGGAAGGCTCACAGATTCAAATTGGAGGAAATGATAAATATGTTTCAATGTGCCGTAAGCATTTTAAAGAAAATGTAATATATTAAGCAAAATTACTGGTTAGTATAATTTTCAGTTTTCTGCTCAAGTACTACCAATTCCACACCAGCCTGCTCAAACATCTCCCTGGATTCCTGAGCAGCATGATACAATCTTAAAGCAACAACCCGCTTGATGCCAACACTAATGATCATCATAGCACAAACACGGCAGGGTTCCATTTTACAGTATAGAGTTGCTCCATCTAATGCTACTCCGTGTTTGGCAGCCTGACAAATTGCATTTTGCTCTGCATGAATTGTCCTCACGCAATGTTGACTGATTTTTCCGTCATTGTTTATTACTTCACGCATCAAATGCCCTGCTTCATCACAATGGTCTAAACCTGGGGGGCTCCCCACATATCCAGTACTGACAATTTGTTTATCTCTCACAATCACGCATCCGCTCCGGCCCCTGTCGCAAGTTGCGCGTTTTGCTACAGTATGCATGACATCTATAAAATATTCATCCCAGGAGGCTCTACTCATGTTTATCTCATTTTTTTGAAT
>Ga0307989_1000612_pt1 | contig 22341 bp, 13 predicted proteins | sample EllFjometagen185_FD_203164 | JGI IMG/M metagenome (GOLD analysis project Ga0307989, IMG submission 203164) | Marine microbial communities from Ellis Fjord, Antarctic Ocean - #185 | ecosystem: Environmental > Aquatic > Marine > Unclassified | place: Southern Ocean | collected 2014-10-08
TTTCCAGTTCTTTTTTTGACACAGATAATTGTTCAGATAAATTGCCGATTCCCAAAGGGGCATAGTTACCTTTTTTAAGAAGCTGGATAGCTTCTGCTTTTAATTGATTCTGTTTTTTATTTAAACCACCTTTAAAGTCCGGCAGTCGATAAGTATTGTCCTCTTTTATGATAGATCCCTGTTTGGTGGTCCAATTCAAAAGAATAAGAATCTCAGGTAATAAATATATTTTATTCATTTTACCAAGGAAATCTGTGCCAGGAGCACCTGTTTTTTCAGGATGCTTTTTATGAAAAATCTTTAAGGCTTTCTTAAAAAAATGAGCCACACGAGTGACATGGTAATTATGGATGTATTTCTTCCTATTGGTATCAACACAAATAATTTTAGTCAGGGAAGATAAGCGCTGAATTGTTTTGTTGATTTGTTTACTTGAGACGTTAATCAAAGGGGGAAGTGTTTCTAGACTGACTCCTCCTGAACCAGTTAGAAATATTGCTTCTTCGATTCGATCTTCAATATTATCCTGGGCCAGCCCATTCAGAGAATCATAGAGTCTGTTTTTATTCCGCCGACTTTGATTACCATAGGGGGCGATAATTTTTCCACCAGCAATGGTTTCCAACGGAGATAATTGCCGAATGATAAATCGATCCCCATGTCGACAAATGATCGGTTTTTCAAGGCGGATTTGAGCATACTGACGGTCAGATTCCTGTGGGTCTGACTTAGTTATTAAGACAATTCGGGCTGTGATTTCCTGAGCATGGAGATAGACCCTTATTTTCTGCTTATTTTTAAGAGTATTTTTGAGTTCTGGTAACCAAAACAGTTCCACACCAATAACATAAGATAATACCAGCCCGTTTTTGGAAGAGACCTGATTGCCTCTAAAAATCTGGTCTTTTGAGTAACCCGAAACGTTGATTGCTAATCTTTGACCTGCTTTGGCAGTGTTAATTTTATCCTGGTGAGACTGAAACCCTCTGATTTTTAGTTTTTCTTTTTGAGGATAAATAATCAAGTCATCTGCTTGTTCCGCTTTTCCCGATAATACAGTACCCGTAATGACAGTTCCGTGGCCTTTTAAAGTAAAAGATCTATCTACCGGAAAACGAAAAACATCATCCATATTCTGTGGAGGTATCTGTTTGGCATAATTGGCTATTGTCTCTTTTAGGTATCCTAACCCCTCTCCTGTTGTTGAGGATATTTTAAGTATGGCTTGATTATCGAGGAAAGTATTTTCCGTTAGCTCAAGAACTTCAGACTCAACTAACTCAATCATCTCTTCATCTGCCAGGTCGCAACGTGTAATGACAGTAAAACCATGTTTCACACCTAGCAAATGACATATGTGAAGATGTTCTCTGGTTTGCGGCATAACGCCACCATCGGCTGCTACAACCAAAATTAGTACCTGAATACCACCAACACCGGCTAACATATTATGAATGAATTTCTCATGCCCTGGGACATCAACAAATGAAATTTTAAATTCATCTTGCCAGGTGTAGTGAGCAAAACCCAAATCGATTGTAATTCCTCTCTTTTTTTCTTCTGCAAATCGATCTGGGTCAATTCCGGTTAGCGCATTAACCATGGTGGACTTTCCATGGTCAACATGTCCACTGGTTCCAACTACAATGTTTTTCAAGATAATACTCGATGATGGGTTTTAAACTTCAAAGGTAAAAAGCTTACCATGTTAAAGAAACACCAAACTGTACCTGCTCTGTTTCAGCTTGATAACTTAAAGTTGTGGTTGCTCCGGCGGAACTGTATGCTTGAATACCAATGGCTGTATCATTGGGAATTTGTGCGTTTTCATAGTAGTAAAAAATGTTATCCAGATATATCTTAATATTTGAAGTTATTAAATATTTAGCCCCCACCCCTAGCGTTTGGTTGTCGAGATAAACATTATATAATAGACCGATTGATTTTAATTTTCCAGATATAGCTGCCATCACGGTTGCTTTGTTATAGGTATTGTTATGATCGTCGATATCTTCATCTTCTATATCATCAGAAACAAAATCAGTATTATATTTATTCCAATAAACTCTATATTTTAATCCAATTAAAAATGCGACTGGCAATTCATCATCTCCAATGACTTGATATCTAGCCGAAACGTAACCTGAGTGCATCCCCTCCAGGTTTTCCGTATTTGGCTCCTTGATTCGGGCACTTTTCTTTTCCTGAATGGTGTTCGTTTCCATTCCAAATTGTAGTTTACCGATAGCGCTGTAATCATATCTCATCCGAATCAAGCGAATATCTACCTCAGCCAGGTCATTAACCCAGGTTAGTAAATCCAGATAGTTGTCTTTAGGATTAATATAAGCAGTTGGAGAAAAGAACAGCCATGATTCATTATGATCTTCTGAAAATTGAGAGGGTTCATAATTATTGGTAAAGTTGTCAAAGGTAGAAGGTTCTTCTGTTTGTCTCTCAACGGCTGGCTGAACAACATCCTGCTGGTTAATAGTGGGGAGATCCATTATAACCTGTGAAATAATATCATTTTCAGGTGTATAGAGTTTGAAGTCAGCTTGAATATTATCTCCGTGTGGTTTTATATCTACCATCAAGATCTGGGTACAATCTGCACGATCGGAAAAGCTTTTTAAGATAAAACCGTCGGACGCAATTTGTTGATAGTCAATTTGATTTGTCTTTAAAATTTCCTGCACAATAATAGGATCAGTGATTTGAAAAGAAGTATTTAGCGCGTGTGACAACTCTTTTTTAAATTTGACCAGGTTAATTTTATATTTTAACTGACTCCGATACTTATTGTTATAAACAATAGCCATACGGCTCGATTGATAGTTCCCGTAAATTTTTGTAATATCCTGTTGGAATGATTTCTGAACGTCCGAGAAGTCAAATCCCAAAAGTATGGAAGTGAAAAAACAAAAAAACAAAAAAACTGATAAATTGAGTGATCTGAAGTAAAATTTCATAGTCATTTCCTCTTTAATATAATAGCTGAAAATATGAACCAGCTTTTTTAAAATAATGGATCTGTTATTTTTGATAGATGCTAATTATTTTGCATCAACAGCGGCTTCATTTGGATATAACTCTTCTCTGATCGGTACAAAATCAAAATTGATTTCCAGTGCCCTGGCTGAATGCGTTAAAGTGCCAACTGAAATATAGTCAATACCTGTTTCCGCAATTTCTACCACATTTTCAAGGTTAACTCCTCCTGAGACCTCCAGCTTTTTTAAGCTATTATTTTTTTTAACAGCCAATTTTAACTGATCAACATCCATGTTTTTAAGGAGAATAATATCTGCTTTGGAGCGAAGTGCATCACTTAGATCTTCCATTTCATCAATTTCAACTTCAATCACAACAGTATGCGAAATATGATTTTTCAATTTATCGACTATTCTCTTTATTGTCATACCACTTTCATATAAAATTTCCATATGATAACTTTTGATGAGAACAGCGTCTGAAAGACTATAGCGATGGTTATATCCACCACCAATACGGACGGCATATTTTTCTAAATATCTTAATCCTGGCGTTGTTTTACGGGTGTCGACAATACGAACGGTTTCCGATTTTGTTCGTGCTAATTCGACATACTTTCTGGTTAAAGTTGCGACACCACTTAATCGTTGCATGAAGTTTAAGGCTGTTCTTTTGGCTTTTAATAACGCAATAGAATTTCCCCGTGCTTTAGCAATGACATCCCCCTTTTTAACATAGTCTCCATCTTCAACCAGATTGATCCAGGTGATATTTGAATCTATGGTCTTAAAAACTTTATGCGCAATGGGCAAACCTGCAATGATGCCATCTTCTTGTACATTAAAAACTAATTCGCTTTCATCCTTTTTATTGATTAAACAATCAGATGTAACATCTCCCCAGGGAATATCCTCATCGATCGCTGCTGAAATTAGTCTATTAATAATATTATTTTCCATAGTCGACCTTTTTCTCTGAAAGTGATGCTTATTCCAAAATTATTAATTGCAATAGGATTTAAAAGTGGATAATTAATTACCAGGCTTATTGCCAAATTAAAACTGAATTAGCCAGTAGTTTACCGAGTAGTTCTAAGGCATGCAACTCAAAACTTTTTAAATTGCATATAGGGGCCTGCGGGTATTTAGGCACACATTCTTATCTGGAAGCAGTGGTTGATATTAGATTAAATTATATAAAGTCAAAGAACTGTTGATTATAAATTACAATTACAAACCCGGGAAATGATGATTAACCCCCAAATAACTTTAATACTTAGTCGTATTTTTTAAATTTCATAGACAAAGATCGATTACCTGAATAAATTGGAGTGTTATAGAAGAAATAGCTCAATTATTATCCCAGATATGGATAATAATTGAGCTATTTTTTGATTCAAATTAGATCTGTGAATAGATGAACAACCCCGCCGTAATGAAAAGCGAAACTTGCAGCTTTGATCGGGGTGTTAAACCCAAAGCTTCGCAACAAAGAGACCTTATTTCAGGGAAAAGACTAAACACAATCATAGTAATTGATTACCTGAATTATAGTCGTCACAGAGATCAGACGTCTTTTTAAAGATTATTGACTTCACTTCAACGAGTAGGTTTTAACTATGATTATTGCTAATGATTTTATTCAATTGTGTGTTAAAAATGAGTTTACATTTTTTTCCGGCACACCTTGCTCATATCTTAAACCGCTTATAAATGAAGTAATTGATAACGATCTTGTGAATTATCATGGTGCGGTTAATGAGGGTGATGCTATTGCAATGGTTTGTGGTGCGTATCTAACAGGTAATAAAGGGGTTGCCATTTTCCAGAATTCCGGATTGGGAAATGCAGTAAACGCTTTGACATCCCTCTCTTATCCATTTCGTTTTCCCTTTATGATGATCGTGACCCATCGTGGTCAACCCGGTGGACCAGCAGATGAACCCCAGCATGAATTAATGGGAGCGGTAACGGAAGATGTTCTGACTGCGATGCAGATTAAATGGGAATACTTTCCAGATAATCAAAAGGATTTAGAATCTGTTTTTCAAAGGGCAAATCAGTATATGGCTGAGTTTAAGTTACCGTTTGCCTTAATAATGCGGAAAGGGAGTGTGGCCCCCCGGGACTTAAAAAAGAAAAAGAGTGATACCCCCATTGGTAAAAGAACATTTAAATTTGAAGAGAATATTTCATTGAAGTATTCAGATCGATCTACCAGAATTGAGGCGTTAAAACTGTTACATAAATATCGTCGAAGTAATGATGTGATTGTGGCAACTACCGGAAAAACAGGAAGGGAGTTATATACTATAGAAGATTCTGGACAGAATTTATATATGGTAGGCTCAATGGGTTCAGCCTCTTCTTTTTCACTAGGTGCCGCAATTTGTAACCAGAAACAGAGATGGGTGACGATTGATGGTGATGCAGCAGCCTTGATGAGAATGGGGAATTTGGCTTCTGTTGGTGCCTACCATCCCGATAATTTTCTTCATATTATTTTAGATAACGAAGTAAATGACTCTACTGGTGGACAACAAACAATTAGTGACCATGTGTCCCTGGCAGCAGTAGCACAAGCATGTGGATATGAAAGTGTATTCTCAAGCGATCAATTAAAGGAACTGGAACTCATTTTAGCTGGCAAGCTCATTGAAAAAGGACCGGTATTAATCCATTTCAGGATTAAAAAAGGTTCACCGAGTGATCTGGGACGGCCTAAGATTAAACCCTATGAAGTGAAAAATCGACTGATGCAGTTTTTAAAAGTTGAACCTTCCTTTTATTCTTAAAACTTTTATAATATAAATATGAGCTTAAAAAATCAGACAGAATCGATACCGGCTGTTATATTAGCCGCCGGCATGGGTGTGCGTCTAAGAAATGTTGTTGGTGAAGTTCCCAAGGGATTGTTGGAAATTAATGGGCAGACTTTGATTTCAAGATCGTTGGAATGCTTGAAATCATATGGTGTTAATCAATTCATTATGGTGACGGGTTATGAGGAAGAAAAATATTATGAAGCCTTAAAACCGCATTACCCTGATATGACATTTATCAGCAACGATGATTATGCGATAACGGGAAGTATGCATTCTCTGTTACTGGCGGCAGACCATATTCAAAGTGATTTTTTGTTACTGGAGTCAGACCTGCTCTATGAATCACGAACGATTTCCACCCTGTTGCAACAAAAAAGGAGCACGGTCTTAATTTCAGGTGCAACTAAATCCGGCGATGAAGTATATATTTATGGAAAGTCTGATAACATTGAGAAAATTACTAAGGAAAAACTGGCATCTTTGACTTTACAGGGAGAATTGGTGGGTGTTTCCCGGATATCACATAATCTCTTTAAAAAAATGTGTGATTATTATCAGCAGCAGATTAAATTTCCATCTAACTTTCATTACGAAGATTGCATCTCTGATCTTTCAAAAAACAGTATAATTAATTATTTTAAAGTAGACGATCTGGTTTGGACTGAAATCGACGACCAGCATCATTATAACCGCGCCCTGGATATTATTTACCCAAGAATTGAGGCTAATAATCAAAAATATCAAAATTAGTTACTCAAATCCCTCCCAACGATACTTGTTCATTAGCTCGTCTATTCCCTGGTTTTCATGATCTGCAAAATCTTGAATGGTGGTAGGAGTCTCAAAGCGTTTCTGAAATTTATCTGAAATATTATCCATCAAAGCTTCCGGGGATGGTTTTTCCCCTGAAGCTTCATAGATACTGGTAATTCGGTTTTTTAATATTTGACTATCCAGGGGGAGATTCCAAATTAAATGCCAGAAATCCCAATCGATATCGATGACGATGGATCCGTGTTGTAAAAATCGTTTTTTACGCCGGTATTGAGCACTGCCAATGACCTTTTTCTGATTTAAAGTAATTTCGTAAGAAGAAACTTCTTTAAAACAGATGCTGGTTTCAGATTTGATTTTACCAGTTTTTTTCATCTCCGGCTTTAACCCTATTTCTATAAATGCATCTGCAAGTGGTTGACTTATTAACCGGTAAGATTCAAGAATAGACGCAGGAAATAAATCTGAATTACAGCAAAAAGTATATGTTAATTCATGGTGATGAATAACGGTCTTTCCCCCCGACAAGCGTTTAACTTTATCGACCGATGAGTCTCTAAGGATATCAGGGTTGATCCCTTTGGGATTAAAATTGCTTCGTCCAAATGACAGTGTGCGGTTTTCCCAACCGTAAAATCTTAAAATGGGTTGATCTAAAGAGAGTAGATACTCGTCAGCTGCCATATTAAAAGCAGCTGAGTATTTCTTGAACGGAATAATCCTAAGATCGGGTAAGCTAACTATCGTCATGATATTAGAGTTTAGAAAATGATTTTGTAATTATTAATATGGTATCTGTTTATTTATCCAGATATTAAGGTTTTGTAAAAGGAAAAAATGACTCAGCCTCAACGTTTAAAAAAGCCGGAATGGTTAAGAATAAAGATACCTTCCGGTAAAAATTATTTAAAAATTAAAAACCACAAAGATCAGTTACACTTAAATACTGTCTGCCAGGAAGCCAATTGCCCAAATTTGGGTGAATGTTGGAACGTTGGCACCGCTTCGTTTATGTTAATGGGGGATACCTGTACCAGAGCCTGTCGATTTTGTGCCGTGAATACCTCTAGATCTCCAGCACCACTGGACCCGGAAGAGCCTAAAAAACTAGCTGAGACCCTCAAAGATTTAAATCTAAAATATATTGTATTAACAACTGTGGATCGGGATGACCTGCCTGACATGGGTGCAGGACATATTACGGCATGCGTTCAGGAGGTACTCAAAGAATTACCGGATTTGTTGGTTGAGATTTTAATCCCAGATTTTCAGGGAAAAACCGACTTATTGGATATCGTGGCAAAATCCGGTGCAGTAGTCGTTTCACATAATCTGGAAACCACCCGGAGGTTCTCACCTGTCATCAGAGATCGTCGAGCGAACTACGATCAATCTTTAAAGGTATTGGACTATCTTAAGAGAAGTTATCCCCATCTTTATACTAAATCTTCTTTGATGGTGGGCTTCGGTGAAACAAATGAGGAAGTGATTGAGTCGATGAAAGATTTGCGTGAAATTGATACAGATTTCTTAACCCTGGGGCAATACCTACAACCAACAAGAAATAAGCTCCCGGTAGTAGAATATATTCATCCCGATCAATTTGACCACTATCGTGACATTGGTCTAAAAATGGGTTTTAATTATGTCGCTTCCGGACCTTTGGTAAGAAGCTCATATCAGGCGGCAGAACACTATCTACAATCTAAGTTGAAAAAGACCTAAAAAGTATTCGTATGGATGATAAGCAGACCGGATTTTTTCTAAATCAAAAACTGCAACACTATTTTAGTATTCCGGTCTGGTGTTTCTCCTGTAAGAAATATATAGCTTCAGAATTAGAGTCTCCTTCCCCATATCTTTGCAGTATTTGTTATCAAAAACTTCCTTTTACTGAAAAAGCACTTTGCCCCAAATGTGGGCTGAAACATTCACCCATATCATGTCAAAGTACCTGGGCAAAAGATATCACCCAGTTTAAGGCAGTCTTCAATTATCAGGAACCTATTTCCGGTTGGATTAGTAATCTTAAGTATTTTAGAAATTTATTTGCCGGTAAAATTTTACAACAATTGATTTCCAACTGGTTTAATCAGCATCAACAACTCATTGAACCCATTGATCTTTTGTTACCGGTACCTTTACATAGCACCCGATTGCACTGGAGAAGTTTTAATCAAGCTGTCTATTTGCTTAAGAAGCAGAAACAATTACCAGTTAATTCTAATATATTGAAACGTATTAGGAAAACACCCCATCAGGCTGGATTAAGTAAAGAAAATCGTAATCAAAACATGGAAAATGCCTTCAGGGTTAAAAAAAGTTTAAATAAAACTTCGGTCTTGTTATTTGATGATGTTTGCACTACTGGAACAACAATTGGGGAATTATGCCAGGTACTTAAAGCCGCCGGAGTTGAGAATATTCATGTGTTAACATTGGCCAGGGTCATTTAAATTTTCCCAAAACTGTCCTTTTGAAGGTTTTATGGTTGAACTTTACCGCCATTGTTGCACATAATGAACAATGAATTGAGACAATTTAGTCAATCGCTTTTAGTTTAACCTATAACTGGGTAGGTATAGAATGGATAAACGGCTATTACTCATTCCACTTTTTATATTCCTTTTTTTGGAAATAGGATTTGGACTGACAAAATATGGAGACGCTGAGGTCAAAAAAGGTAAATTGATTATTGTTCGGGACGGCCGGACATTTTTATATGACGCAAATAGTGGTGATGTCCCGGTGTTAAAGAATGATGTGCTTCGTGTTGGAAAGAAATCATATGTAGTATTAAATACTGTTGAAGATACCCGGATAAAAATGGGTGCCAATGCTGTCTTTCAAATCAGACCCTGGAAGCAGCGTAAAAAAATTGGCTATTTGAGAATGTTATATGGTAAAATTATATTTAAAACCAAAAAACTGCTGAAGAAAAGAAGAAAGTTTAAAATTAAAACAGCCACAGCAACGATTGGTGTCAAAGGAACAGAAGGGGAAGTGGAATTAACTGCCAATTCTAATCTGCAAATATTATCCATAGAAGGAGAACCGACGGTGCAGGGCCGGGTTGGCCCCAGTATGGTTGTACCTGTGAATACAGTCACATTTTCTATTGGAGGGAGAGAAGTTAGGGTACCCATCGTTTTAGCAAGGTTGCAACAAGCAGACCCTGAAACGGGTGGTTTGGACAAAGTACCCCCTGGAAATCAAGGCAGTGTCAACTTAAATGATCCCGGAATTCCCTTAATGATTGGATTCACCCAGGAAGAGCTAGATGCCAGTAAAAAAGAGTTAGTTGATGCCAATGAAGGATTTGATTCTGCGTCCTATAAAGAACCGTTGGATAAAGATCCGGGTGAACCGGATGATGGAGCACAAGCGGATGTTAATAAAGCAGAAGCCGGTGATCCTGAAGTTTTAGACCCTAATGTTCCCCTTACAGGTGGCACCAAAACTGGTGGTGGGTCCAGAGGAGTAGATATTCCTGATGTTAGTGATCAAGTGGATAATGCCAGGCAGCAAAGCCTGATCAGGATTGGTCGAATGAAACCGAATTTTTAATAGAGTAAACTATTGAATTTATTTAACAGGAGATGATTTTGAAAATATTACGAATGTTGATACTCATTAATAGTTTATTGTTTCTATTTTTGAGTAGTCTATTGGCACAGGATGATGTCGACCCAAATGCTGCACCTCAAATTCTAACTTCAGATCTGCTTCGAAAGCAGGTAGTATATGAACCCACGCAAACGGTCAGTTTTGTATTTGTGGATGATGATACGATTGAGCGGATTGAGATCAATGGAGAAGCTCAGGAATTTGAACCCGCCAGTACCATCGCTATTACTAAAAAGTATACTTTTAAGGAAGGGCGTACAGTGATTACGGTTACTGCAGCTGATGAAAAAGGGAATGAGCGGACCAAAAAATTTCTGGTCGGTTATCGCCTTAAGGATGAAAAACAGTTTTCCGAAGAGAAAGTGGAGTCAGGGTTTAAATGGATGGTCAATGTAAAAACCGCCTATGAAAATGATGACAATCCAACCTTGGATTTAAGTACCCCGGTAAAATTGGGAGATCTGGAAATAAGCGGTGTTATTCCTGATGAGGACCAACCCGATACCAGGATAACCCTGGCGGCAACCATGGTTGCAATGCTGGACAATATGTATGGCTTTGCCGGCATTGAGCAAACTAATTACAGTAAATCCGAGAATGATTTTCTTAATTCTCAGGTACTATTTCTGGGAGCCGGTCTTTCAATATCGATGTCTGATGCGTCTGCCTTTTTAATGTCCTATATGTTTCTAGATATAAACGTTGGTGGTGAAGACTTTTCCCAAAACCATGTATTTTCTCCGGGATTACAATTTGAGTCAAAAGACAGTGATGGATTTTATAAGGATATCATTGGTATTGATTATACCATGAAGGCTTTTGCTGACTCCCAGTTTGATGCCGGCTCAGAGATGATATTAAAGTGGACCTATGAGAGTTTTGATGCTGAAAGGCAAGACAAATATTACCGTATCTTTGCCTATGGATCTGTAAACAATGGAACCGAGATATCAGAATATACCTTCTGGCAGATGGATTTTGATTGGTTTAATAAATGGGATTCCGGTTTCTTGCTTGATATTGGTACCGGATTTCAACACCGAACCTATAAAAACGATATTCCTTTGTCAGAAGATACTGGTTTGGGAACAGACAGGGTTGATATTCCATTTAGGTTCTCAGCCGGTTTAGGTTGGGCTTTTAATGATCAATGGAAAGCTATGTACAACTATAAGTATGAAACAAATTTATCAAACAAATCACCCTACGTGAGAAATATTCACGGTTTAACCATCAATGGTCAATTTTAAATTAAACAGGAGAGAAACATGAAACAGAACAATATTGTTAAATTTCTGTTCCTGACGATGATGGTTTCAGCATTGCTACTGTCATCCTGTAAGGAACTAACTAATGAAAAAGACAGCAGTAGCACAATATCAGTTGATTTAAACGATATTAAACAACAGCTGAACGCAGGCGACAGAACTTCCCAGAGTGTTACTGCCGCCGCGGGCGTAAAAGCATTTATCATTGGTGCTATTGTGATCACAAGGGATACCCCTTATCAAAGTGGTGAGGACTTAACTAAATCTGAAGAAGATGCTCTGGTTGATGATTTGACTAATTCAATCAATTACATAACATTGGTTAATTTACCAGTAGCCAAAGATTATATCGAATTTTTAATTCCCCCTGATACAGCGGGTCATTGGCAGGTAATTGTTATTGCCATTGATTTTGAGGCTAATACCTTTTCAGATCTTGAAAATTATGAGGATAATGGTGGCAGTATAACCCATACCGGTTTTACTCCAAATTTTTACACGTCAGGGAGTGTCGGATCAAGTGTTATACCGATAGAGATGAAAGAATATACACAGGAATAATTTTTTATCTAATGAAATCTGACGGAATAAACTGTGGCGTTATTACCACAGTTTATTCTGCTTCCGCAGTTTTTTACTAGAATGCGATCTGTTTTGACTATTTAAAAATCAGCAAAACCAAGCACACATCAACGTCTATTCTTGCCATCTTTAATATTTTAACGACAAGATAAATATAAATTAGAACTATGGGTCCGAACATTGCAGATTCTTCGAATATTCAAAATTATTTCATCATTGTTTTTCCAATTCAGTCTGTATTAAAAATAAAATGAGCATTAAACAGTCATCTGAGTCTGAACAATCCAGATTACAGAAAACACCAATTGCCATTATTGGCATTTCTTCCGTCTTTCCTAATTCCAAAAATATAAATCAATATTGGTCAAATATTATTAGTGAGGTGGACTGTATCACCGATGTTCCTGCTTCCAGATGGAATATTGCGGATTATTATGATCCTGATCCTAAAGTTCCGGACAAAACCTATAGTAAACGGGGTGCTTTTATTCCTGATATTGAGTTTAATCCTTTAGAATTCGGGCTACCGCCTAACCTTCTTGAACTAACTGAAGTTTCACAATTACTTACCCTGGTTCTCACTCGCGATTTACTTATAAATGGTGGATATGAAAAGGCCAGTGCTGAATTACGAAAAATGACAGGTGTTATTTTGGGAGTAGGGGGAGCCCAAAAGTTAATGACGCCGTTGATGTCCCGCTTGCAATATCCCATTTGGAAACGCGTGTTGGATAGTGTCGGAATAACAGGTGATTCCGCAGAATTGATTATTAATCGTCTTAGCAAAGCCTATGTTAAATGGGAGGAAAATTCGTTTCCGGGAGCTTTGGGAAATATTACTTCTGGCCGAATTGCAAACCGATTTGATCTTTCCGGTACTAATTGTGTTGTCGATGCTGCCTGTGCAAGCTCGTTGGCTGGAATACGCATGGCCGTTCACGAATTGCTGGATTATCGTAGCGATATGATGATCACTGGTGGTGTAGATATGGATAATTCCATATATGCTTATCTATGTTTTAGTAAAACACCGGCCTTTTCCAGGGGAAAAAAATCTCAACCTTTCGACAAAGATTCAGCTGGTATGCTGATTGGTGAAGGGATCGGTATGGTTTTATTAAAACGACTGGAAGATGCTGAAAGAGATCAGGACCGAATTTATGCTGTTATTAAAGGAATAGGAACTTCCAGTGACGGACGCTCAAAGAGCATTTATGCTCCGAATTCTGACGGTCAAATAATAGCACTGGAACGGGCTTATCAGGATGCAGGATATAGCCCCTCCACCGTTGGAATGATAGAAGCTCATGGTACCGGAACGGCTGCTGGTGACATCGCTGAAGTTAACGCTTTAAAAATGCTATTTGAAAAATATGAGACCCCAAAAGATCAGGTTGCACTGGGCAGTGTTAAATCTCAGATAGGACATACTAAAAATGCGGCCGGTGCAGCAGGACTGATCAAGGGCGCTTTATCGCTCTATCATAAAATATTACCGGCTACTATTAATGTCAAAGTTCCAAATCCAAAACTGGACCTCGATTCATCCGCCTTATATATAAATTCGGAAGTTCGACCCTGGATAAGCACTCAACCTGGAGTACCCAGACGAGCTGGCATTAGTGCCTTTGGATTCGGAGGAACTAATTTCCATATAGCCTTGGAAGAATATCAATCCGAAAATGATACGGCTTACCGATTAAATCAATCATCCGATCAAATAGTACTGCAGGCAGAAAATACAACAGCACTGCTTCAAAAATGTCAGCAGATAGTCAACCAGTTAACGACCGAGGACTCAAGTTTTCAGCAACTGGCCAATGCTAGTAGAGATTGTGAATTACCAAGTAATAATGCTCGTTTAGGTTTTGCCGTTAAAGACAAACAACAATGCCTTGATAAACTCAATGCCAGTATTAAAAAACTTGAACAGGATCTTTTAGCTGATAACTGGGAACTTCCAAATGGGGTATTTTTCCGTTCCACGGGGTTAGAGTTGGAGGGTAAGCTGGTAGCTTTATTTGCCGGACAAGGATCACCTTATGTGAATATGGGTAAAGAATTGGCCTGTAATTTTCCACCAGTTCGGGAATGCTTTTCTATCGTAAATCAACATTTATTAGAGTCCGATAAAAATCCTGTTTCAAAAGTGGTCTATCCTAAGCCGGTCTTTACAAAAGCAGAGAAGGAGAGCCAGGCCAAAGAACTACAATTAACCGAAAATGCACAACCCGCTATCGGAGCGTTTAGTGCTGGTCAATATAAATTGTTAAATCAGGCGGGTTTCAATCCTAATTACACCGCAGGTCATAGTTTTGGAGAATTGACGGCCTTATGGGCCTCAGGCGTTTTTAATGAGTCTGACTATTTAATGTTGGCTAAGGCCAGGGGCGAAGCAATGGCTGCACCAACAGATCCTGGATTTGATGCGGGAAGCATGTTAGCCGTTATTGGAGATTTGACGAATCTAAAAAAAGATATTGCCGGTTTTAAAAATATTGTGATGGCGAATATTAATTCTCATCAACAAATCGTACTGGCTGGTCCCAAAGATGAAATTGGACAGGTCAAAGATCATTTGAATCAACTGAGTTACCGAGCGATTCCCTTACCGGTTTCAGCTGCATTTCACACACCTTTGGTGGCACATGCTCAAAAACCATTTGCTGCAGCCTTGGATCAGGTAAAATTTAAAAAGCCAAAAATTGCTGTTTATTCTAATGGGACTGCCAAAAAACATAGTGTCCAAACGCAATCCATAAAAAAGAAGCTGAAAGAACATATTTTAGAACCGGTAAACTTCAAAGATGAAATCACCAATATCTATAAAGATGGTGGTTATCTGTTTGTAGAGTTTGGTCCTCAGAATATACTATGTAAATTGGTGAGTAACATCTTAAAAGATCAACCCCATATCTCTGTTGCTATTAATAAGTCAGCCAGCGAGGATAGTGATTATTTACTAAAAGAGGCAGTTGTTAAAATGCGGGTGGCTGGTGTTAAACTGGGTGATATTGATCCTTATAGAAAACCGGAATCAAAGCAGGAACTTGGTAAAAATGCTATGTCAGTAATGCTTAACGGTTCTAATTATATCAGCGATAAGACCAAGCAGGAATTTGAATCAGCGCTGTCTGAAAAACATTCTTTTATTGAACAGGAAGTTCAGAAACAAATCAAAGTAATCCAACAATCACAGCCCAAAATACAACCTAAAATACAAACAACCATGTCAACGCAATCCGATCAGGTTAAATTAACCAATCGATTAAAAAGTCAACCGGTACAGGCAAATGTGGACCGATCAATGGATCATTTTTATCATCATCAGAATGAAACTTTAAAAGTTCATGATCAATTCCTTAAACAACAATCGGAATATTCAAAAAGTTTTATGCAGATTATGTTGCAACAAACACAATCCACAAACCCAGATGCCTTTTCTGCGGATGTTGTTAATAGCATCAATCAATTTCACAAGCACCAGTCTGATACTTTGCGCGTGCATGAAAACTATCTAAATCAACAGGTGTCACACTCTAAAGATTCCTTTCAATTTATTAAACAACTTTCAGGACAAGCCGTAGAGCCACTTGCCATTAACACGACGTCACCGACTCAATATGTCGAATCAGCAAGTCCTGTCTTTGAGGATAAAAAACAAATAGAACCGGTAGTTTCCAAGGTTACAGCTCCAGCGGTTGAAAAAATAGATCCCATACCTGTTTCCATTGAGGCTGAAACACCAATGGCCCAACCAGAAGGTGATATAAAAGAGAAAGTATTAAAAATTGTCAGTGATAAAACCGGATATCAACCGGATATGCTGGATTTAAGTATGAATATGGAGGCAGATCTTGGTATCGATTCTATTAAACGGGTTGAGATTGTTAATAGTATACAGGATGAATTTCCAACCACTAAGCAAATGACCCCCGAGGAAATTTCAGAAATTGTTACACTCAAGCAAATTGTAGATTTTTTATCCGGAGGAATATCAAAAACCTCATCGCTACTAGAAACAGTCTCAACACCCAATCAACCTATTTCGATGACAGGAATTAAAGTTGAACCTGAAACCGATCAGGTTCAGAAAATACCTCTTCCGCAAAAAACTGCCATTTCTAAAGCTACTATTCAACAAGTACTCATTGAAGTGATCAGTGATAAAACAGGATATGTGGAAGAAATGCTGGACCTGGATATGGACCTGGAAGCCGATTTAGGGATTGATTCAATCAAACGAGTTGAAATTTTAAATGGGATTCAGGAAAAAATCACTGATTTACCGGGTATTAATACAGATGATCTATCTGAACTTCGCACGCTACAACATATTATTGATTTTCTGCTTGCTAGTTCCGTTCAAATTTCAAAAATTGCAGATACCCAGCCAGTACAACAGGATGATCAGAATGGATTGTCAGAAACAGAAATATCATCGTCTTTATTGGATGTTGTTAGTGATAAAACCGGTTATCCGCAGGATATGTTGGATATGAATATGGACATGGAAGCTGATTTAGGGATTGACTCCATTAAACGGGTGGAAATTATTAATGCACTGCAGGAAGCTTTCCCATCTTTACGTGCCATCAATCCGAATGAGTTAACTGAAATTCAGACACTTCAACAGATTGTTGATTATATCAAAGAAATAAAAAAAAAAATCCCCAATTAATCGCCCAAGCGGATCATGATATTGATCGGAAGGAAGTTTTTCTAAAATTCCTTCCCTTTCCGGATCGACTGGAATTTTCTCCGTCTGATGATCATGTTATTTTAGTTGTCAATGATGGGTCAGAATTAACATCTAAAGTGATCGGAGATCTGCAACTGAAAGCTTGGTCCAGGATAGCTATTTTGAATTTCCCCACCACGCTCATTCCACAAAAGATAGACCATCCAGTTTCTGCTTTATCCATTGAAATGGCTGAATTATCGGAACAGGCGATCCAGGAAGCACTTCAAAAAATTAAACAGCAGTCAGGAACGATTGATTCTGTGATTTTTCTTGTTCCCCGGATTTTAACTTCACAATCCGAAATATTTAAAAGCAGTTTATCTGAGCAGGTCTTAAAACATCTCTTTTTCGTTTCTAAACATTTGCAATCTGAATTGACCCAAAACCGTTTTAAAGGAAGTGAACGCCATAATTTTCTGATTGTGACCCATATGGATGGACAATTAGGGTTGAGTGGTAATCAATGGTATGATCCCATTCAAGGAGGGTATTTCGGTCTACTGAAGACAATCAATGTGGAATGGGAATCGGTTTTTACCAGAATTATTGACCTGTCATCGGCTTTATCAACCCAAAAGCAGGCAGACTATATTTCCAATGAGCTTTTTGATCCAAATTTAAATTTGATTGAAGTCGGCTATTCAGGCAACAGCAGACATACCATAGGAACGGTTACAAAGAATCATCCGGTATTGAATAGCGAAACGGCTTTGGATATCAGTCACTCGGATACTTTTATAGTACCGGGAGGGGGTAAGGGAGTTACTGCTTCCTGTGTGATTGAAATGGCGAAAAAATATAAAAACAAATTTATTCTAATTGGAAGATCGGAAATTATTGCAGAAGAACCCGAGTGGGCAGTTGATTGTTCCAAGATCAATGCCTTGAAGAAAAATTATATTAATTTCTTAAAATCTAGCGGTGAAAAACCGGTTCCTAAAAATGTAGACGTCGCTGTTAGAAATATTCTCTCCTCCAGGGAGATTAACGATACAATTCAAAAAATTGAATCTTCTGGAAGCCAGGTTTCTTATTATACAGCAGATATTACTGATTTAGCGATAATGCAGCAGATTATTGGAAAAGTTCAAAATCGAATAGGACAAATTACTGGTGTTTTGCACGGTGCCGGAGTTTTAGCTGATAAACATCTTCATAAAAAAACAGAGTCTGATTATGACCGTGTTTATCAAACAAAAATAAAAGGTTTACAGGTAATATTAAAAACCCTTGATATTCAAAAATTAAAACATCTGGTCCTATTTTCATCAGCGGCCGGTTTCTATGGTAATGAAGCGCAATCCGACTATGCACTGGCGAATGAAATATTAAATAAAACCGGACATCTGATCAAACAATTGAATCCAAATTGTCATGTTATTTCAGTAAATTGGGGACCCTGGGATATGGGAATGGTGACACCACAATTAAAAAATCTTTTTAATGAGCGTGGTATTAAAGTTATTCCCGAATCGGTAGGAACAGAAATTTTATGTAATGAACTCTCCAACCTTAATAAAAATATTAATCAAATTGTGGTTGGTAGTTCGATGATGACACCTGTTCAGCCTGATCAAAAAAAGCAGGTAGTTGTAAAACGCTCGCTGGATTTAAAATCCAATCCAACTATTAGCGATCATGTTATTGGCGGGGAAGCTGTATTACCCATCGTATTTGCACTGTCCTGGATGGCAGATAGCTGTTCGAATCAATATCCCGGTTACAGTTTTTATCAATGTCGTAATATGCAGGTACTAAAAGGGATCATTTTTCAGCGGGAACAGACAGATGATTATCAAATGGAAATCACCCAGTTAGTGACAACCAATATTGACTCAATAGACCTGGCCGTTTCTGTAAATAGCCAGGGTAAAGGCAGGCTACCGGTGTTTCATTATAAATGTGAAATCACTTTGAAAAAAACAGTGGAACCAGCACCGGTTCACTTTCTCACCGCTGCAATGGAAGACAGCGCTATTGAGAAACCTGCATTTTATAAAGATGGAACACTTTTTCACGGTCCTAGTCTGCAAGGGATCAAAAAAGTCCTGGTAATTGATGAGCAAATGATGGTTCTCAATTGCAGCAATCCGGCAACAACCGCCAAACAACAGGGGCAATTTTCAATCAAGGCCATGAATCATTATGTGGCTGATGTTATGCTGCAAGCTGTTGTAGTATGGGCACGAAAACAATATGGAAATGCCAGCTTACCCTTGAAAATTGCTAAGGGAATTTTTTATAAACCAGCACCATTTGAACAGGAAACCATTATTGAAGTAGAAATCACTGAGAAAAGTAAGGTTAAAGTTATTTCAAATATTAAATGTGTTGACCAACAGGGCGGTATTTATATGGAATTATCAGGAGTTGAAATTACGCTCAGTAAAGGTCTTAATCAAAAATTTCTGGAAAACCGACTTCAGTAGAAATACATTCTAGTTTTACAATATTTCAATCTTATGCGATTGATTAAATTTTGAATTTTTGAAAAGTAAATTTAAACCGAACCTGAAGGAGATTTTTATTAATTTTGCTGACATTATGATGGTTAAAACAAAGAGTACTATTTAATATGATCAGCGTTTTTCAATTTCAGGATTAAATAAATATAGTTCATATAAATGAAAATTCTTCATACCTCAGATTGGCATCTTGGACGGTCTCTTTATGGGCGGAAACGTTATCAGGAATTTGCCTTATTTTTAGATTGGTTAGCAGAAATAATTGGCCATCACGGTATCGATGTTTTATTGGTAGCTGGTGATATTTTTGATACCAGTATGCCGAGTAATCGTGCTCAGGAACTCTATTACCGTTTTCTGTGCAAGGTTTCACACGGTTGTTGTCGTCATATTGTTGTAATAGCGGGAAACCACGATTCCCCTTCTTTCCTGAATGCACCTAAAGAGATTCTGAAGGCTTTAAACGTAAATGTGGTGGGCGCCATCACTGATGACCCTGAAGATGAGATCATCGTTTTAACAGATCCGGATAACAAAACTGAAGCGATTATATGTGCTGTTCCTTATTTACGGGATCGTGATATTCGTACCGTGAAAGCTGGCGAATCCATTGATGATAAAAATAAAAATTTGGTTAAAGGTCTTCAACGGCACTATGCAGATGTTTGTGCGATTGCAGAAGCAAAACAGCAAACATTAGGGGGTAAAGACGATTTACCGATTATTGCAATGGGGCATCTTTTCACTGTTGGTGGTAAGACAATTGATGGTGATGGGGTTAGAGAACTTTATGTTGGCTCCCTGGCTTATGTTGGTCTGGAAGTATTCCCTTCCACAATCGACTATCTTGCCCTAGGGCATCTACATGTCCCTCAATGTGTCGGTAAGCAGGAACATTTGCGATATTCAGGTTCACCCATCCCAATGGGTTATGGCGAAGCCAAACAGGAAAAGCAAGTGCTTGTCGTTGAATTCAAAGCTAAAACACCAACCATTCAAAAAATTATAGTACCTTGCTTTCAACCGTTGGAAAAAATTTCCGGACCTCTGGATAAAATTCAGACCAGACTTGACCAGCTAAAAAGTGAAAAAAGCAATGCCTGGCTTGAAATAGAGTATACCGGTTCTGAAATTATCAATAACCTCAGAGAGCTTTTGGATGAAATAATAGCTGGATCATCTATGGAGATCAGACGTATCAGTAACAAACGGATGGTTGATCGGGTGATCAATAGTATTCATGAAAATGAAACACTGGATGATTTAGATGTCAATGATGTTTTTAATCGATGCCTCGATGCCTTTGAGGTTCCTCTGGATGATCGTTCTAAAATGACAGAAACCTACAATGAAATCATTAAGTCTCTTTATGAAGAAGACGTCAATGCCGAATAAGGAGACAAAATATGAAAATTCTTGAGCTAAGATTTAAAAATCTAAATTCACTCTATGGTGAATGGTCAATTGATTTTTCAACACCGGAGTATGCAGCAACTGGTATTTTTGCATTGACCGGACCCACTGGTGCTGGAAAATCGACCATCCTGGATGCTATCTGTTTGGCACTCTATGGAACAACGCCTCGATTGGGGAAAATTTCTAAGAGCGGTAATGAAATCATGTCCAGGCAAACGGGTGAATGCTTTGCAGAAGTGATCTTTGAATCACAGGCTGGCAAATTCAGATGTCATTGGAGTCAACACAAAGCCCGGAGAAAAGCGGAAGGCAACCTGGTTGATGCAAAACATGAACTGGCAGAAGCTGACAGCGGTAAAATCCTTGAATCTAAAAAGAAGAATGTCGCCAGTGTTATTGAGGAAAAAACCGGGATGGATTTTGAAAGATTCACCCGTTCCATTTTACTGGCTCAAGGTGGATTTGATACTTTTCTAAAAGCAAATACGGAACAAAAATCCAAAACCCTAGAGCAGATAACCGGTACTGAAATTTATACTGAAATATCCAAACGTGTGCATGAGCGACAAAAAGAAGAAAACGATAAGCTAAGTCTATTAAAGGCGGAAACATCCGGAATAATTATTTTAACAGAGGAAACGGAAACAGAAATTACCAGTGAAGTTGCTGAAAAACAAAAACTGGAAAAAGAAATAGCCAATAAAGTTCTGGAGACTGGGAAATCAATCACATGGCTGACTTCAATCAGCAAGTTACAAAATGAAATTGTTACTATTTCGGAAGAAACAAAACAATTAAATACAGCGCTTTCATTATTCGAACCGGAACAGAAAAAGCTTGATCTGGGCCTAAAAGCCGCAGAGCTGGACAGTGATTGGGCTAACTTAATCTCGGCCCGTAAACAAAAAACAGAGGACCAGAATGCGCTTAAAACTGAAGAGGGGAAATTACCAGCCTTTGAAGCCTCAAACCAAAAAAAGGAGGCTTTACTCAAAGAAACAGACAAGTTAGTAATCCAGTCCAGGGAAAAACAAAAATCCCAGCAACCATTGATTCAAAAAATCCGCACCTTGGATCAGCAAATATTAGATAAAAATAAATTGACTAAGGCTGCAGAAGCCAACTGTAATCAGCTAGTAAAACAGATATCAATTGAAAAAACTCACCTGGAACAAACAGAATTAAAATATAAATCTGCACAAAAAGACTGGAAACAAGCTCACAACTATTTAATCAAACATACCCGAGATAAATCACTTGTGACCCAATTTGCCGGGATCGAAGAGCAAATTAGGAACATTCTCGATATCCAGCAAGATATCACTGAAAAAAGCGTTTCATTACAGACTGTTGAACAGCAATTAATTCTAACAACAAAAACACTGTCGAAGCGTTCCAAAGATTTAGCTAAAAACCACAAGGCGTTGAAAGAAGCTGAGCAACAAGTGTCCAGAAAAAAAACAGAATTAATGAGTCTTCTTGGTGATCGTTTACTCCGGGAGTATCAAACTGAAAAAGATTCTTTATTACGGGAAATGGTGTTTTTAAAAACAATCGCAAATCTTGAATCAGAAAGGGCAAAACTTGAAGATAATAAATCTTGTCCCTTATGCGGTTCTGAAAAGCATCCTTATGCAAAAGGTAACA
>Ga0307989_1000613_pt1 | contig 22335 bp, 22 predicted proteins | sample EllFjometagen185_FD_203164 | JGI IMG/M metagenome (GOLD analysis project Ga0307989, IMG submission 203164) | Marine microbial communities from Ellis Fjord, Antarctic Ocean - #185 | ecosystem: Environmental > Aquatic > Marine > Unclassified | place: Southern Ocean | collected 2014-10-08
AAATGCGAATAGCATTTCGTGGTGATCTAGATTGCCGCGTCGCTACGCTCCTCGCAATGACAGCAGCAGGTCATCACGAGAAATGCGAATAGCATTTCGTGGTGATCTAGATTGCCGCGTCGCTACGGTACTCCTCGCAATGACACAATGGGAGATTGCCGCGTCGCTGCGCTCCTCGCAATGACAAAAATAAATAATTTTAAAATTTATATATCGGCTATAATTTAAAGAAATTTTTATAAAAAATATCAAAATATAAACGTTCATTTTAAGCAATTGTTGCAAAGAGTTTTTAGGAGACTGGAAAATTTTTAAGTGAGCGTATTCTTCTACGTGACTCTTAAAAAAATTTTCCAAAGCGACAACAAGACTCGAAGCAAGAATTAGCTTCAAAATTGCTTTAAACAACTTTGTAATAAGTTTTCAATCAAACAAGCAATAGTCATTCTTCCAACTCCACCTGGAACTGGAGTTACATGACTTGCAACTTCCATAGCACCTTCAAAATCAACATCACCAACCAAACCATCTTCAGTTCTATTAATTCCAACATCAATAACTACTGCACCTGGTTTCACCATATCTTTGGTTATCATCTTTGGTTTTCCAACAGCAGCAATAAGTATATCAGCCCATAAACATTCTTGTTTTAAATCTTGTGTTCTACTGTGTGTAACTTTTACTGTACAATTTTCAGCTAACATTAATTGTGCCATTGGTTTTCCAACGATATTTGAACGTCCAACTATTGTAACTTTTTTACCTGAAAGATTATCACCAATAGCTGTTTTAATTAATTTTACACAACCTTTAGGAGTACATGGAATAAAAGCTGCATTTTTACCTTTTATTTCTCCAATTGAAAGTTTTCCTACATTAACAACATGAAATCCATCAACATCTTTGTTTGGATCTATTTCTCTCATAACAATTTTTTCATCTATATGTTTTGGAAGAGGCAATTGAACTAAAATACCATGAACATTTGAATCGTTATTTAATTCTTGAATTTTATCTATTAATTCTTCTTGTGATACTTCAACTGACATTGTAAATTTTAAAGATTTTACTCCACATTTTTCACATGCCCTTTCCTTATTCCTAACATAAACCTCACTTGCTGGATTCTCTCCAACCAAAATTACAGCTAAACAAGGTTGAATATTTTTTTCTTGTTTTAATTTTTCTATTTTAATTGTTAATTCTTCTTTGAGAGCGTTAGCAATAAGTTTACCATCAATTATTTCTGCTGTCATAATTTTAAGATTATTATTGAAAAAATTATTATTTCTGTGATACTATAATTAGGTTAAACAAATATTTGAAAATTTCAAATATAATTATAAAAACAAATGATAATTACAACAGAAAAACCTCAACACCTGTACCGAAAGGGTGTGGGTATAATGCTTTTAAACAAAGAAAATAAAATACTAGTATGCAAGAGGGAGGGAACTCGTGGAAATATGTGGCAGATGCCTCAAGGTGGTTTACTAGATAATTTTGAAGAAGAAGAAAAAGCTGCATTAAGAGAATTGAAAGAAGAAACTGGTATTCATCAAATAGAAATAATAACTCAAAGTATTGAACATTATTATTACAATTGGCCTTATCATTTACAAAAAAAATTCTGGAATAGTAAATATTTAGGACAAAAACAAAGATGGTTTTTAATGAGATTCAATGGATTAGATCACCATATTGATTTACATACTACAAGTCATCCTGAATTTACCGCATACCAATGGACTGATTTTGATTCTATCTTAAAAAGCGTGGTTTACTTTAAAGAAGAAATGTACAAAGGAATTGTTAATGAATTTAAAGAATTTTTAAAAAATAATGACTGAAATTAATTTTTATTTTATTGATACAGAGAAAGATAGATTTTTATATAGCTTTTTATTTAAGATTCTTGATTCTTCTAAGAAGATTGTAATTTATAATAATTCTATAGAAAGAATTAATTATTTGGATGAGATTTTATGGACATGGGGTGAAACAAAATTTTTACCACACGGAACCAAAAAAGATGGCAATATAGACAAACATCCAATCTATTTAACAACTGAAAAAGAAAATCCAAATAAAGCAAATTTTTTAATTATAGAAGAAAATTTAGAAGATCTAGATTTTTTAAAATCTTTTGAAAAGGTTTTTTATATTTTTGATAATGCTAAAGAATCAATTGATAAGGCAAAAGCAGTTTGGCTAGAATTTGAAAAAAATAAACTTTCTCTAACTCTAATTTCTCGTACTGAAGATGGTGAATGGAAAAAGAGCAAAGAGTTTGAGTTATAAATTTCTTTTTCTATCGCTATATGTCATCCTGAATTTATTTCAGGATCTATCTTAATAAATTTCTTGCATTCAATACAGTTTAATTTATATAGTTAAAATAAATCTTATTAATAAATGAAGGATTCAGTTATGAAAAATCGTAATAAAATTGCTTTAGTCGGAGCCGGTAACATTGGTGGAACTTTAGCTCATCTTATTGGTTTAAAAGAATTAGGAGATATAGTTCTTCTTGATAGAAAGCCTGGTTATGCCAAAGGAAAAGCATTAGATCTGGAACAAAGTTTTGTTGTTGAAGGAATTGATGTTAATATTCTTGGAACTGACGATTATAAAGATATTCAAGGATCTGATGTTGTAATTATCACAGCTGGTTCTCCAAGAAAAGCTGGAATGTCTCGCGATGATCTTATTGAAATTAACAAAAATGTAATGGAAATTGTTAGTGCAGGAATCAAAGAAAATGCTCCAAATGCATTTGTGATTGTTGTAACAAATCCTCTTGATGCAATGGTTCATGTTGTAAAAGAAAAAACTGGTTTACCTACAAATAGAGTTGTTGGAATGGCTGGTGTTTTGGATTCAGCAAGATTTGGTTTATTTTTATCTCGTGAATTAGGAGTTTCAGTAAAAGAAATTCAACCTTCTGTTTTAGGTGGTCATGGAGATTCAATGGTTCCTTTGTTAAGTAACACAACAGTTAGAGGAATTAATCTTTTAGATTTAATAAAAATGGGTTGGACAACTCGTGAAAAAATTGACGCTATAGTTGATAGAACTCGTAAAGGCGGTGGAGAAATTGTTAAGCTTTTAGAAGTTGGTTCAGCTTATGTTGCTCCTGCATCATCAATTATTGCAATGGCAGAATCTTATTTAAAAGATAAAAAAAGATTACTTCCAGCCTGTACTTATTTAAATGGTGAATATGGATTAAAAGATATATTTATCGGAGTTCCAGTTATTATTGGAAAAGATGGTATTGAAAAAATCGCTGAAATGAAAATTTCTGATGAGGAAAAAACTGCTTTACATGCATCTGCTGAAAAAGTCAGAGAATTAGTAAGTAAGTTGTAATACAATAGGTCACTGAGCCTATCGAAGCGTCTCACAATAAATATTAAGCTAAAAGTATTCCCGCGAAGGCGGGAATCTATGAGTTACTTTAGGTTTTTTACATGGCACCAAAAAATTTAAAATAAAATTATGTTTTAAAATAATAATTTTATTTTAAGACACCTTTAAGATACTTCCCAGTAACGCTTTCTGGATTTTTGGCAATTTCTTCTGGTGTGCCTTCTGCTACGATATAACCACCTTTATCACCACCATGAGGACCAATATCTATAATCCAATCTGAAGTTTTGATAACATCTAGATTGTGTTCAATAATAATAACTGTATTACCCTGCTCTACTAAACGATGTAAAACATGAAGTAATTTTTTGATATCATCGAAATGCAAACCAGTTGTTGGTTCATCCAAAATATAAATAGTATTTCCAGTATCTTTTTTACTCAATTCTTTTGCGAGTTTAATTCTTTGAGCTTCACCACCAGATAATGTTGTAGCTGGTTGTCCAATTTTTATATAACCCAAACCAACATCTTTCAATGCTTTAAACTTGTCATAAACATGTGGTAAGTTTTTAAAAAATTTGCATGCTTCTTCTACTGTCATTTCAAGAATATCAGAAATTGATCTGTCTTTGTATTTAATTTCTAAAGTTTCCTTATTATATCTTTTTCCTTCGCATACTGGACATTTAATATAAACATCAGGTAAGAAATGCATTTCAATTTTTATCATACCGTCACCTTGACAATTTTCACATCTTCCACCTTTTACATTGAATGAAAATCTTGAAAGATTATAGTTTCTTTCTCGTGACTCTTCTAAATTAGTATATAAATCTCTAATACCAGTAAATGATCCAACATAAGTACAAGGATTTGATCTTGGAGTTCGTCCTATTGGTGATTGATCTATTTGAATAATTTTATCAACATTTAAAATACCTTCTATTTTATCATATGGTCCGGGTGTTACTTTAGCGTTATTCAATATTCTTGCTAAAGCTTTGTACAATGTGTATAAAACAAGACTTGATTTACCTCCTCCTGAAACACCAGTGACAGAACAAAATATTCCCAAAGGAAATGTTGCATCTAAATTTTTTAAATTATTTGCTCTGGCATTTTTAATTGTAATAGTTTGCTTATTATTTACTGATCTTCTTTTTTGCGGTACTGGAATAGATTTTTTTCCACTTAAATAACTACCAGTAATACTATTAGGATCTGCTATAACTTCTTTTGGTGTACCTTGAGATATAATTTCACCACCATGAATGCCTGCACCTGGACCAATATCAATTAAATGATCGGCAGATTTCATTGTTTCTTCATCATGTTCTACCACTATAACAGTATTGCCTAAATCTCTTAATCTTTTGATTGTACTTATAAGTTTCTGATTATCTGATTGATGTAAACCAATTGAAGGTTCATCTAAAACATATAAAACGCCTGATAAACCAGCGCCTATTTGAGTTGCTAATCTGATTCTTTGACTTTCTCCACCAGAAAGAGTTCCTGATTGTCTATTGAGAGTTAAATATTCAAGACCTACGTTACGTAAAAAAGCTAATCTGTTTAAAATTTCTACAGTTACCTTTTCTGCAATTTGCTGTTCGGTTTTATTTAATTTTTTATCTAAATTACTAAAAAAGTCTATTGTTTTGCTGACTGACATTCCACATATTTCACCAATATGTGTACCAGCGATTTTTATACTTAGTGCTTCTTCATTTAATCTATAACCATTACAAGCCGAACATTTATCTAGACTTTGATATCTAATAAGCTCATCACGAATTAAATCATCTTTTGTAGTATTTAGTTTTTCTTGAATTAAATTCATTACACCTTCAAAATTAGATGTATTGGTAACAGTTCTGTAATTATCTTCGTGTTCAAATTCTACTTCTTCGTCAGATCCATATAATATGATATCTTTAATTTCTTGAGAATACATATAATAGGGAGTCTCTATATCAAAACCTCGTTTTTTGCCTAATGCTTCTAGAATTTTAACATAGGTTTTTCCTTTAACATCTGAATTCCAAGGATGTATAGCTCCTTCTCTTATTGTTAATTTCTTGTTTAATACTACAAGTTCTGGATTAAATTTTAATTCTGTACCTAAACCATCACATTTTTTACAAGCTCCAAAAGGACTGTTAAATGAAAATAGTCTTGGCTCTATTTTTTCTATAATCAAACCTGATTCTGGACATGTAAATTTTTCAGAAAAACGTATTTGTTCGCCTTCTTCATATTTTTTATTTTTAAAACTAAAAGAATCGACTCCTTCTGGTAATTGTATAATTTCAACAATTATGAGTCCATCCGACATCCTCAATCCGTTACTAACCTTTTTATAAATTATTTCTCCTATGTTGTCTTCTAACAAAAACACATCAATTAATATATCAATATTATGTTTATTATTTTTATCTAATTTAGGTAATGAATTATTAATATCGTAAATAATGCCATCAACTTTAATTCTTTCATAACCATTTTTTCGAATTTTAATTAATTCTCTTTTGTGCTCTCCTTTTAGTCCTCTCACAACTGGAGCTAAGAGTAATATTTTGGTTCCTCTTGGAATTCTTTGAATATCCTTAACTATTGCTTCTGGAGTTTGACTTTGTAAAGGCTTCGACGTAACTGGTGAATGCGGTATACCTATTCTTGCAAATAATAATCTTACATAATCATATATTTCAGTTGCTGTACTTACTGTTGAACGAGGATTTTTTCCAGTAATTTTTTGATCTATTGCAATAGCTGGGGACAAACCTGTTATACATTCAAAATTAGGCTTACTTTGTATGTTTAAAAACTGTCTTGCATAGGTTGACAAGCTTTCAATATATCTTCTTTGACCTTCTGCATATATTGTATCAAATGCCAAAGATGACTTTCCAGAACCACTGACTCCAGTAACTACTGTTAATTTATTTTTTGGAATTTTAATATCAATATTTTTAAGATTATGCTGTTTAGCACCAGTGACTTCTATAAAATCTTGGTAATTTGGCATTTGGGAAAATTTTTTGTTGAAAAAAAATAAAGCTCACTTACGTATTATAAACAATTATATGATACATAGTCAAATGTTTTATAAAGTTTCATAGAGAATTATGGTTTTAAAAATAATTTATCACCAATTATTTGATATTCTGAAAATCTATTGAGAAAACTCATTCCCAGGAGTGAAGTATTCATTTTTTCCTTGTTTACAGACATATAAATATCTCTGAATTCTAAGCTAGAGATTTTTACTTTATTTATCTTTATTGGTGCTCCGTAAATCATTCCATTTGCTGTCATATAAGGTTTATTAAATTTTAATTTATTGATGTTTACACCAATTCTTTTTGCGTCTCTTAAACTTAAAGTAATATCACTTGCGCCAGTATCAATTAAAAATAAAATATTTTTGTTATTAATTTTTAATTGAATATAAAAATGATTATCATCAGCTTTTCGTATTTCTATTACATTATTTTGTGAAACAATAGCTTTTGTTGGATTAAGTTCCCCTGCTATTCTATTTTGAAAACCTGAAAAAATATCTCTATAGCTATATAAAATTAATATTACAAAAATAATAATAAACCACACTAGAAGTTGTTTAATTTTTTTACTCTTTTGATTAGATTTAAGAAAAAAACTACTTCCAAGAAATGCTAGAAGAATTAGGCTGTAAACAATATGTGGCAAATCATTTTCTGTCATTTGGAACTATCTATTATTACAAAATTATTTATTTTATTTAAAACTTTTAAATCAGAATTTTTTGATATTCTAGAATATTCCTCTTTTTCCAAAAATCCAATTGTGATTTTTTGATTCTTTAAATCTGTTGTTAATTTCGAAATATCATTATATTTTTTGATTTTTACAAAACTTCCAAAATGATCATTTAATATCAAGATACTTTCTTGATATTTGTTTGGACAAAATATACCAATTTTAAAATCTGTTTGAATCATTAAAGATGCAGTAATAATTTTTCGCCAAATAGCAATTAGAACTGGTTTTGGGAATACACCTTTTGTTTTCATTAATTTTTGCATGATTTCCTGTTCACGAGCTGGCTTTATAAAAGAGTTATCTTTCTTTGTATTTCCAATTTCTTTTGCTATTTTTATTCTTTGTTCTAAAAGCATTATTAAATTATTATCTATGCGGTCTATTTGATCCCTAAATGTCTGTAAATTCTTGGTCATAATCAGGTTTTGAGTTGTATTCTAAAAAAAATATCCTACTATTATTTATAGTACTGAAAAAATTTTAAAAACAATGAAAATTGCTTCACGTTCCAAAATTCATCCAAAAATAATTTTTCAACATATTTCTAATGATGCTACTGTTTTAATTTTGGGCGATAATAATTTTGACATTATTGAAGTTCTTAAACATAAACAATGCAATATAAAAGAAGTTACCGTTGAATGCTCAGAAGATATAATTAGTGAATTAAAAAAATATAATAACAAAGCCTTTGATTATGTTATACTTAACTTAGAATTAAGTAGAGTTACAAAAAATGATAATATAATTTCTTTGGCCGTTGATAAAGCACATTATACGATTTTAAGAGTAAGAAATAAAAGCATCTTACAAGGACAAAGAATGTTCTCCAAAAAGAGAAAGATTTTAAATATTTGTCGTAAAAATAAATTCAATGTTTTCAAAACCTTTTATTGTAAAAAGAATTATTTTACCCGAAATCCTTTTTATGTTCTGTCAGCTTATTATGTTGTTTATTTTGTTACAAATAAGAGAAAAAGCTTCTTATTTCAGGAAGAATTCGTAAATGACGTTCTAACTAAACTATCTCAAAAAAGAAAAAAATCTTTAACTTTCGCTAGGGTTAAGAAGTAAATAGTCATTGTGAGACTCTTCAACAAGCTCAGCGACCGTGGAAGCGACGGGCAATCTATTTATTTTTTAAAATACATCCTTAAAAAACAATGTCACCCTGAATTTAGTTCAGAATCCATGAATATAAACTTGGATTCTGAAACAAGTTCAGAATGATATAGGAAGAGATAAAATCTTTTACTTTTTTAATAGAATGTATATCGCACCCGTTCCACCATGTTGTTTTGTAGCATCAGTATATTTAATAATCTTACTAGAAAATTGCGGTAAAAATAACCATTCTTGAATTGCTTGTTTAATTGTTTTTTCTCTTTTGAAACGCAAACCTTTTCCTGTAATTACAAGAATACAACGCAAACCTTGTTCATAAGCTGAATTTATAATTCGCTCCAATTTATCATAGGCTTCATCTAAAGTACAGCCATGTAAATCGAGTTTATAATCTATTTGGTATTTTCCTGACTTGAGTTTTTTGTTTGTGTTGTGATCGATTCCTAATGAAGTATTTTTTGAAAGATTAAAAGAAGAGTAAGAATTTTCTGCTTCAATTAGATTGCCGCGTCGAGCTTCGCTCTCCTCGCAATGACAGCGGTGGGTTGTATTAAAGAGCGAAGCAGTATGACAATCTGTTTTGTCCGTTTGCTCATTACAAGGAACATAGTGACGCGTTAATCTAGTTAACTTCTTACAACCTTGTTTAAACTCTTCCCAGGAATTAGACATTTTTATATTTTATTATTTACAATTTTTTCAAAACTTCGGATAGTTTGAATAATTTCATTAAACTCAGGTATATTATCAGAAAACATATCTTTCATATCTTCATAATCTTTCTTAAGAAAATCTATTTTTTCTTGAGATGGTATTAATTCTAAATATCCAATTTCTGCATTTCTAAAAGGAAAATATTTGTAATTAAAAAATCTAATATTATTTTTTACTGTTTCTTCTAATAATCCAGGTTTAGATAAAGCTTTGGAATAATCATAATTTTTTATAAACATAGATACATCATAATAATGTCTTGAATATCTTTTTGGAATTCTAATTAGATCAGGGTTAGCGACTTTATGTAAAATAGTCATTTTATCCCAAAAAGTACGTTCTATATCAATTGTGTTTATTGAAATATTATCATTTACTGCTTTAATTTTATTTGCATTAAAAAAGGTATCTAATTTATTTCGTATATATGGTTTTGCAGTTCTAAAATTACAAGGATAGCTTATGCTTAATGAACCAAATTCCAACTTCACAGCGGGCTGAATATATTCATGCGAATAAAAAGCAGGATAATAAAACAGAATACTTTGTTCATCCTTTTTATCAATTTCTAATTTCCAATTAAACTTTTCTTTTGAAATATTTTTGAATTTATTACTTATTTGTTCTGAAAATAATGGCAAAATTCTTTCTTGAATTTTTTTAATACAAGCTTTCTGGATTTTCTTTTTTTCTTTATCAGGATGTTTGGTAGTATAATTCAAATCAAGATAATTTCTACTAATTACCAAATCTATATCTTCAGAAAATCTATTAATTAAGTCGTAAACTTTTGAAAGAGAGGTTCCTCCCTTAAATATAAAGTTATCTCGAAATTCGGGAGTATCCGAAATAACTTTTAGTATCCAACAAACCCAAAAGTCTTTTTCTACAACTACAGTATCTCTAATATTATTTTCTATAGAATAAGTATCAAATAAATTTTTTCTAATTTTTTTATTTTGCTTTAAAAATGTATCCATTATTCAATAATTTGTTTTAAATATTTTATCAGCCAATACGGCACTCTGGTGAACATATCCTGTAAACTGTTTTTGTCTTTATTCTTTAAATACCTCTTGCAAACTTGAATATCTCCCAAAGTAATATTGTCTCTACCAAAACTTATTAAAGCATAAATAATTAATAATGCAAGATCTGAAGTATTGTTAGAAGGAATTATATTTGTATGTTTTAATTTAATATTCCATCCACAAGCTTTTATTATTCTTGTTCTTCCTGTTGTTAAATAAGTGATTTTCATTGGTACCTGAGTAGATAAACCTAATATATTAGCTGCATAAGCTCCAGAATAACATATCTTATCTCCTGTTTTTTTTGAAATAGCTTTTATAACTTTGTCTTGATCAGGGGGGATGATTCCTAATCCCTTAATTATTTTTGGTTTATAATAAATACCATTAGTTATTCTTTTGATTAAGCCTTTAGTGCACAAATCAGCAAAAATATGATCAATATTGTCTCTGCGATCTAAAGACAAAAACTCCTTTATAATAAAAATATTATCTGTAGATGCTTTGTTTATTCTATTTGTTATTAATGCTGCAGTACTCATAGTCTTTTTGTATTCTTAACAATCTCAGATTTATGTTAATATTTCTGAGATAAAAAGTCAAGATTTTACTATATTGACAAACTTTATAATTGTTAATTAGAGGTTATATTTTCTTACAATTTTGCTTAAGCTCTTCCCATGAAGTCATGATATTCTTAATTATTTAAAATCTATTAAGATCATAAAAAAAGAGATTGAAAACTCAACCTCTTTAAAGATTTGATATTATAATCTTAATAGTTTTTCATCCTCTACCTCGGCTCTGAACCGGTTGCTCTTCTCTTTTATGCCACTGACCTAAAGCCCAAAAGCCGTCTTCTCTTGGGATTGTTGCTCTTAGAGCAGGTACAGCAGGTACGTCTGATTCAGCTATAGTTGGAGCACAGGTACAGCAGCAGGTACGTCTGATTCATCTATAGTTGGAGCAGGTGCGCTTAAAGCTAAGTCTGGAACTTCTTCACCTCTTCTAACAAAGTCTAATATATTTCTATCAACCAGACCACGAAGATACAGATCCTTCATTCCTTTTTTACTATGGCCTACTTGTATGGCTCCAGCTTTTATTATTTCCTTTACTGTATTATCTAACTTATAACTGCTATCACCCTGAAAAAGACCATCAAAAATTTTTGTGATTATTTTAGAAACAGACTTATTCGGTTTATGGTCAGGATCTTCAGACATTTCATGTAATTCTTTAAAAATTTCTTGTGTTTCTCCTGGATAATCTCTTTCTATAGTGCAAAGAGAAATATCTACTCTTGATATCATTAGTCCATCTATTATAGCTTGCATTCCTTCTGCCATATTTAATCCTTTTAAATTATTTGTTATTAATACATTAAATGCTTTTATTATAATAGGAAATAATCTATTATGTCAAGTAAAAAAAATTAATATTCAACTTTTTTATTACTCAAAAAACCCTTCAGCAAATTCATTATACCTATTTTCCTCAATAGCTTTTCTAATACCTCTCATAAGATCTTGGTAATACATAATGTTATGTTCTGTTAAAAGCATTGGTCCAAGGATTTCTTTTGCTTTAAAAAGATGATGTAAATAAGCTTTTGTATGTTGAGTACAAGCAGTACATTTACATTTTTCATCTAAAGGTTTGTCATCTGATCTATATTTTGAATTACGCATATTTAGCGTTCCATCCCTTGTAAAAGCCTGACCATTTCTTCCAGATCTTGCTGGCATAACGCAATCAAACATATCAACTCCACGTAAAACAGAACCAACAATATCACCTGGTTTTCCAACTCCCATTAAATATCTTGGTTTATCATGAGGTAACATTGGTGTTAAGTAATCTAAAACACTAAACATTAATTCTTGTCCATCATTAATTGCAAGATCACCACCAATTGCATAACCATCAAAACCTATATCAACCAAACCTTTTACTGATTCTGTTCTTAATTCTTTGTCTGCACCACCTTGAACAATTCCAAAAATACCATAACCCGGTCTTTCAACAAAAGCTTTTTTAGATCTTTCTGCCCAACGCAAAGAACGATACATTGCATTTTTTACATATTTTTCTTTTGCAGGATGACGAACACATTCATCTAAAGCCATTGTAATATCAGTGTCTAGTTTGTGTTGAATTTCCATTGAATATTCAGGAGTTAAATGATGTTTTGCACCACTTAAATGACATCTGAAAGTTACACCATCTTCATTAATTTTATTTAAAGCACTAAGAGACATTGCTTGAAATCCACCGCAATCAGTAAGAATCGGTTTTTGCCAGTTCATGAATTTATGTAAACCGCCAAGTTGTTCAATTATTTTGAATCTATCTTGAATCATTAAATGGTAAACATTACTAAGCATTATGTCAGCACCAGTTTTATGTAAGGTATCAAAATACATAGCCTTCATTGCAGCAATTGTTCCAACTGGCATAAACACTGGAGTTTGAACATCGCCATGAGCAGTATGCAAAACACCACGTCTTGCTAATCCATTTTTTTCATTTAAGTGTTGTTTCTGTATGTCTAATTTAAATTGCATTTTTTTTTAACTTGTTAAAAAAAATGTTATTTTAAGTTCCACTTAAAATAACGAAGCCTTCCTTAGAAGGCGTGTCATCCTCAGAAATGCAGGGCATTTCGTAGGGGATCTCATTCCACAAAACCTACCTATATGGATCCTGAAATAAATTCAGGATGACATAAGGTGAAAAATGTCATCCTCAGAAATGCAGGGCATTTCGTAGGGGATCTCATTCCACAAAACCTACCTATATGGATCCTGAAATAAATTCAGGATGACATAAGGTGAAAAATATCATCCTCAGAAATGCAGGGCATTTCGTAGGGGATCTCATTCCACAAAACCTACCTATATGGATCCTGAAATAAATTCAGGATGACATAAGGTAAAAAATGTCATCCTCAGAAATGCAGGGCATTTCGTAGGGGATCTCATTCCACAAAACCTACCTATATGGATCCTGAAATAAATTCAGGATGACATAAGGTGAAAAATATCATCCTCAGAAATGCAGAGTGTTTCGCAGAGGATCTGTTATACTATTTTTGCAGAAAGGAACTACAAATCCCTTCCTGCAAGGTTAACACAAACTCTTTTAAATGCCAAATGTTTGATTATTTAATGTGATATAATTCTAATTTTTATTATATGGATTCCCGCCTTCGCGGGAATGACATAGGAGGATGAATGGATTCCCGCCTTCGCGGGAATGACATAGGAGGATGAATGGATTCCCGCCTTCGTGGGAATAACATAGTGAAATTAATTTTATTGATGTTTAGGAAAAGTATGTTATAGTATAAGCAAGACCAATTACTTAGGTAAACTAAATTGGCCCCACAAACTCCTACAAAACAAAATCCCCGAAGCAGGCAAATAAAAGAATTATTGGATTCTGAAAAACCAGAAACTGATGAAGAAGCTGATGTTTTAGTTAGATCACAAAAACCAAATCATAAAAATTTTTGGGTATCTCCTTCACAAGATCTAGCACAGAGCAAGAGAATATTTCAAGAAGTACTTAATGGAGCTTTTTGCACAGATCGACAAGTTCCTGTTATAAATCAAAATTCAGATGGATCTTTAAAATTAAATTATGAAGAATTTTCCTTAAAAGAATTAGTATCACCTGAATTATCTTCTAGATTAAAAGAGCTTGCAAAAAAATTACAAAATGCAGGTTTTAAATATCAAATGAATCATAATGGCGAACTTACAGAAACAGATTGTGAACAAACAATATCGGCAGCTGAAAGACAAGAAGCAATTAAAGAGGGAATAGAACAAGGAAGAATAAAATCTTTTGTTGAACAAGAAGAAGAGAGAGAAAGGCAAAGACAACGAGCTAAACTTGTTCCAACATTAAGAAAAAGAATACAACCTTCTGTGGAATTATTAACTTCAAAATTAGTTCTTGCGAATATTCAAAGAAAGCATTGTGCGACAATAACTGCATAGTCTAGAGCAATAGATTGCTTTGCTCGCGATGAATAGGGAGAAATAATTATTGACCTTGTGAGAAAGATGTCATCTGTCTTCTTCCCGTTACTAGGGCAGCAGTGGCGGCGGCTGATATTGAACTTAATGAACCTGATGCTGGAGCGCTGCCTGGTCGAGGAGATACTATAATAACTTCTTCTGGATCTTGAGAAAATCTACTACCAAAAGAATCTGAGGAAAGTTGTGATAATTCTGAGTCTTGTGTTAAAATAATTGTTAGAGCCGTATCCTGAGAATCATAAGGCACTTCTGCTTCTGCGTATCCAGTTGACGCTGTAAGTTGAGAATTATATTCTGAATCTTGTGATAATCGTTGTTTATCTTCCTCTTCTGCCATTATTTCAAATAATTCAATGGATCAACAGCTTTTCGGCCTTTTCTTAAGCCAAAATATAATTGAGGTGATTTTGCATTTCCTGATTTACCAACCAGTCCAATTGTTTGACCTTTTATAACTTTTTCTCCTCTTTTTACTGAATATTTTTCACAATGAGCATAAGCAGAAATCCAATTATTATAGTGCTTTATAATTATCAAATTTCCATAACCTCTTAATTCATTTCCAGTATAAGCAATTACACCGTCATTCGCTGCTTTGATTGGAGTAGACATTTTAGAAGCAATATTAATTCCATCATTATGTAATCCACCTGCTTTAGGACCAAATTTAGAAATTACTTTTCCTTTAACAGGCCAGATAAATTTTCCAGTTTTTTTGAATATTTGTTTTTTAGTTGATTTAACAGTTTTTGTTGTAGCTTTTACTTTTTTAGCAATACTTTGTGATGATGCTGATGAAGGTAATTTTAATTTTTGTCCAGGTTTAATAATATAAGGTTTTTTTAAATCATTTTTTTCAATAAGACTTGTTGTATTAATTTCATATTTTTTAGCAATAGTATAAAGACTGTCTCCTGATTTAACTGTGTGATATTTTGGCTTTACTACTTTTTTTGCAGTAGTTTTTTTAGTTGAGTTTTTTGTTTGTTGGGTTTTTGTTTTTTGTTTTTTCCTTCTTAGCTTTTTTACTTCTCTTCCATCTGGAGCTGTAATATAATTTCTACTTGTAGCTGATTTTCTGATTTTATCTTTTCCATAAAACATGTCACCTTTATAAACTATATCAGCTGCTTTTTTCTGTGTACAAGAACCTAGAATTAATAAACTAATAAATAATATAATTATAAATGAGAATCTATTGTTTATCTTTATACTCATAGATTATTTTCCTAATTTAATTCTTTCTACTAATTGGTTTATTGTAGGTATAAAACCATTATTATAAAATGGATCAGAAGCAAACTTATATGCGTTTGTTCCTGCAAATAACAATTGTTTCGTAGTATCTATTCCTTGCGCTGCTTTTTGTAATGTTTTTTGAATACAAAAACTTCTAAAATCTGGAAGCTTTCCTGATGAATATCCTTGTTCGGAATTATATTGAGACCAACAACTGAATTTACACGTACTTAAACATCCGTGACATTCTCTCATGTCGTTTTTTAGCTCGTTTAATTTTTCGAAATTCATAAAGACCATTGTTTTTTCGGGAGTTCTTACTGCTTCGGTAAATCCTGCGTTAATCCATTGCTGCACTTTATCTTTATCTTCTGAATGTATATAAAATTTGTTTTTACTTGCTCCACAAAGTACTTCACTGTTAAATTCTGGTTGTTGAGCTTCGCTGTATTCAACTTGACGTGCTTTTCTTTCCTGAAGTTCTTGTAAAAATTCATTATTAATAGCGGAAGAAGAAAATCCTGTTGGGCTAAATCTATTAGCAATAATATCTCCTTCTTTTAAATTTAATAACATTTCTTTCCATTCTTGAGGAATTGGACTTTCTTGTGTTACCATTGATCTTGTTCCAAATTGGAAAGCTATTGGTCCGATTTCAGGATTATCAATCCAACTCTCATATTCTTCTATATTCCAAACTCCGCCGGCAATAATAATTGGAACATTTTGTAAGTTTACTGAGTTCATGAATTTTCTTAATTCTTTTACTCGTTCATAAGAATCACCTGGAATATTTGGATCATCATTATTTGATAATCCATTATGACCCCCTGCCCTCCAAGGACATTCGTAAACAACTCCACCTAACCAATCTTTTGCTTTAGAAAAACTTCTAGTCCACAAAGCTCGAAATGCTCTCATTGAAGATACAATTGGATAATAGTAAACTTTATATTTTGCTGCAATTTCACTTAGTTTATATGGCATACCAGCACCACAAGTAATACCATGCACCAGACCTTTTGCTTTATCTAATGCTTCATTTAATATTTTTTCTGTTCCACCCATTTCCCATAAAACATTCATATGAATTCTTCCGTTATTTCCACAAATATCTTTTGCTCGCTTTGCTTGTGAAACAATACCCTTTATGGAATGCTCTATCATTTCTAATTGTCTTTCGACTCTTGATTTTGCTCTTAAAATTCTTGGAATGAGTTTTCCATTATCATCAATGACTTCTGGATTTACTCCTGAAAATGTGCCAACTACTCCGTTTTTTGCAAAATGACCAGCAGTTATACCAGTCGAAACCATAATACCTTTTCCACCCTCGACAATTGGAAAAAGTCTAGCTCCAGAAATATTTACATCTTTTATAATTTTTAGCAAAATAACACTCCTTAGGAAAGAATTTTTAATACTTTTCATAATATATTGGAACTTATAATATACAATAAAATTGTTTGATAAACCTTATGCTAACTTAGTTTTATTTTATTGATTTTCCCAAATAAACTGAATAGTCTTAAATTTAATTAAATATTAAATAAGGCATAAATTATGAATAAAATTAAAGATCATTTTTTAAATCTAACAGACATTATACTTATACTTCTTACTTTATCTTCTTTTTTTCTCATATTTATCGGTGATATTATAAATCTTTATATAAGCGGCTCTTTTGTTATTTTGCTAGTCATTCAATTTTGTGTAACTGATAAAAACGAAAAAATTGATTATTTCAAAAAAAATATTTGGGACGTACTTTTAATTGTTGCATTAAATTTACCAATGTTAAGAGTGTTAGCAATTGTTAGAAAATTATTATTAACTTTTATCTTTGTTAAGAAAATTAATTTTGAACTTATAAAAGGATTTTTAAAATTAAACAGAAGAAATGTTTCTATCAATGTGGCTTTTTTATTTATTATAATATTATTTTTTGCTGGCATTGAATTTCATATTGAAAAAACTTTTAATCCTGCATTCTCCAGTTTTAAAGATGCTATTTGGTGGTCAATAGCTACTGTTACTACTGTTGGTTATGGAGATATATCACCTATTACTGATTTAGGTAAAATTATAGCTGTTTTTCTTATGATTTTTGGAATTATGCTTTATAGTCTCTTAACAGCTAATTTAGCTGCTTGGTTAATGTGTGATGCAAAAAAACAAGATGATATAAAAATTCGTGTTGGTTTGCCACAAATTCCTCCTAGAAAAAAGAAGTAAATTTATTTATCAGAAGGTGTATTTAACCCGAGCTGGAGTTATTTGAAAGATCATTGTTTAAATTTTCGACAAGAGATAATACTTCTTTGAAATTATTTGCAAGACTTTCGTAATCTTGAACTATATCTTCTGAAACTATATTATCATTAGTGCTTAATTCATTCTTTGTAAGTTTTTCAATCTCTTCTTTTCCTAAATTTTTCTCCAAAGTAGCAACTTCATTTTCTAAAATTAAATTACATAACAATAGTTTGTCTTCTAAAGTTTTGGGTGTACTTTTCTCTTCTAAAAGATGTGAGAAATTTTTAATTGAATTAAGTAAATTATCATCAAAACTTACAGAATTTGTTTGTTTGTTTTTTAATTTATTTACTTTATTACTATTAATTAAGGCAAGCAATACAAAAACTACTGTGTTATCCAATCGTCCAGTTTTTAAAGAAATTGTATTTATTTTTCTATTTAAAATATTAGACAATTCTTTAATCTTTCCTGATTCTTCTTCCTTACAGGACATGCTGTATTTTAAACTTCCAATCGCTATTTCTAACACAGACATTACGTAATATTACCCTCTATTTGACTAAATAAAATATCATTTAATTCTTTGTAAATATCCTTACCCTCATTTTTTAAATCAACTAGTTTGTCATTTAGTTTTTGTATAATATTTTCTTGTTCGCTTATTTTTTTAGTTAGTTTTTTCATTTCTTGAGTTTTGGGATCCTCTTCTCCTGTAAACTCTATTTCTCTTTGTATGTTTGCATTACTTTTTTCTAACTGCTGTATTTTAATGACAAGTTGCTTAATAGATGCTTCTTTTTTATTTTGAAATTGTTTGATATTATTATCTAGTTGCGCAATAGCATTTTGAACGTTTTGTTTTAAATTCAAAATTTCTTGTTTTGTTTGTATTAATTTTTCTTCCGCATTCATTATTGTTTCAGTAATAAAATATTATATTTACTTATTTAGTATTTACTTATATTGTTTAATTTAGATAGTAGAGTGAATAAATAAAAAAACAATTAAAATTTATTCTCTTTCAAAGAATGGTATGATTAGAACCCTATATTTATAATGTAATACTTTAAGAAATGATAAAAAAAGAAAAAGTAAATAAAAAATCTAAAGCTTCCGCTCTCAACTACCCTGATAAAGATTTTATTCCTTATGCATCTTATTTTAATGAATCAACTATTTTAACAAAAAACGGTGATTTGCTGAAAACTATTAAAATTCCTAGTTTTATTAATACTGTTTCTGATACAGATTTATTTGATATTAGACAAAAGATTAGGGAAGTTATTGAAACAAAACATATTCATGAAAACATATCTTTTTGGTTTCAAACCGTTAGAAAGCAAGTTAGTATTATGCCTCATGGTAAATATGATAATGGTCTTTCTTATGAAATTGGCGAAAAATGGCGCATAGAAAATCAATGGGATAGACAATATGTTAATGAAATTTTTATATCTGTAATTATATCTCCTAATAGAAAAACTATATTTAATCCATTTACTTTTTTATCAACATTATCTTTTTTGAATATTCGCAAGCAAAAATTTAAACAATTTCTTATATTGGAAAAAATACTTAATAAAGTTGTTTTAGAAATTGTTAAAAACTTAGAAGAATATGGAAGTATGCTTTTAAAAATTAAAAAAAGCGCTGATAATGTTTATTATTCTCAACACATGAAATTCTTTTCTTTGCTTCTTAATTTAGAAAAAAGTAAATTTCCTATTCGATGCAACGACATTTCAAATGATCTTGTTACCAAAAAAATTGCTTTTGGTAATCATAATATTAAAACCGCTGGAAAAGAGAAAAAGAAATATGCCACCATAATATCTTTTAAAGATTATACTGAAATATCTGCAGCACAATTGGATAAGATATTGCAATTACCTCAAGAATTCGTAATTACACAAACTGCCAGTTATACAAATGGAAAGTTTATTCACGAACAATATAAAGAACAAGTTAAAATGCTTGAATTAAGTGAGGATGATGATTTTGCTTTTTTAACTGGTTTAGACAATATAATAAATACTGATAAAGTAAAAAAAACGTCTTTTTGTGCTGGTCAAATCACTATAATGCCTATAAATAACACCTCGATTGGATTAGAAAGAAATTTAAAATCTATCTATAGTGTATTTAACTCTCTTGGGATTATCGCAATTAGAGAAGGACTTTCTTTATCAACTTGTTTTTGGTCTCAATTACCAGCTAATTTTAGCTTTGTACATAGAATAAATGTCATCCCCTCTTCCATAGTAGCTGGTTTTTCATCATTATATAATTTCCCAATTGGTAAATTACGTAATAATACCTGGGGTAACGCAGTAACAGTATTCAAAACCGCGTTGAATACACCTTACTTTTTTAATTTTCATTATGATGATAATGGACATACCTTTATTGTGGGATCTAATGGTTCTGGTAAAACAACTATGATGAATTTTTTAATATCTGAATCAAGGAAGATATGTAAAAAATTATTTTATATTGATTGCAATAGATCTAGCGAAGTATTTATCAATTCTTTAAATGGCAAATATTATCAAATAACTGGGGAACAAAATTCTACTAAAAAAATATTAAAATTAAATATTTTATCATTATTAAAAAAGCCAGAAGATCTCGAATTCCTATCTAATTGGCTTACTAATTTAGTTTGTTGTACAAAGACAAATGATCAATCTTTATTGAAAAAAGAAGAAACAATCGTAGTTGAAAAAGAATGTAAGAATATATATAAAATTTTAAAAGCTAATGCGCACAAGATTAAAACTTTGTCTGATTTAATTGCCGTATTTAACTTAAAAACAATGAGTTATGTTTATAAAAAATTACTTATGTTACAAACAAATAAAGGTTTGTCTCTTGTAATGAATAATGAAAAAGAAATCAGTTTCAAAGACAATATTATTGGTATAGATTTATCATTAATTGCAAAAAATAAAAATTCCTTTTTACCTGTTGTTGATTACATTATAAATAAAATAATACTTACAGCTAATAACGAACCCTGTATTGTTGCGATAGACAATGCATGGCAAATATTTGATAGTAATTTTTTTGGTGAAGATAAATTAAAAGATATTTTACTTAGATTTGCTCAAAAAAATATTGCTATGATTATAACAACTAAAGGATCTCAATTTTCGAAAAATAGCTATATACCAAATATGATTTGTGATTATTTTGGTACAGAAATATTTTTGCATAATTCAAAACCTTCCCCTTATCAAAGAAAAGTTTTTGGTTTAGAGGAAGAGGAAGCTAAATTGTTGAAAGTAATGAAACCTGAAGCAAGAAATTTTCTATTAAAATCAAGGAATGATATTGTTATAGCTTCACTAAACTTAAAATCATTTAATGAAATTCTAAATGTATTATCTAATACTAACGTGTCTATTAATGCTATGAAAAAAGCTAAAACACTTGTTAAATCTGAAAGATCTGAAGATTGGCTTCCAGTATTCTTAAAAATTATTGCGCAATACAATAAACAAGTAAAAGAAAGGATGTTGCTTGAACAAGAAAAAATGCAAGAAAAATGGGAAGAGTCCCATTCAACAAAAAACTCTCAAACTAAGATTATTAAGGGTAAATAATTATCAATCATTCTCAGTTTTTATTCTAAGCGTATATGTCATCATCGACAAATGCCGAGATCTATTCCCTATTTGTCATCCTGGAGCTTGTCTCGGAGATCTCCAAAATAAATCTGAAGATGGACAGAAAAAAATGTCATTCCTGCGACCCGTCGTCCGAAGCTTTAGCGTAAGAGGAAGACAGAAATCTATCCCCTCTTATGTCATCCTGAATTTAGTTCAGGATCTACCTTAAACAATTTGATAAAAATAAATATTGATTTACAAACACTCAGTTATAGATTAGAAGGATACTAAGAAAATAAAGAGATTATTTTAAAAAATTAAAATTATAAAAAATTTATTAATAACTATTGAGGCAAATTATGTTAACTAAAATTAAAGAAAGTTTTTTAAGAGCATGGAGAGGAGAAGAGAGTTTTGGAAGGGTTTTGAAGGTTTGGGGTGGAAGTGGATTGATTGTTGGGATTATTAATATTATATTATTTGTAATAGCAGTTCTTTCATACTCAGAAAAAATAATTTTTAAATTAGGACTTATAACATTTATAGGTTATTTATATATATATATTACATTAATTATTATTCATAAAAATTGTAAAATAAAAAATTTATTATTTAAAATTATTATCAATTTATTATTTATTATCTTTTATTTAGTATTATTAAAACCTTTTCATTTTAATTTAATGATGATAAATATTATCTAAAAATTATAAAAAATGGACTTAACCACTTTACCATCTAGTTTAAAACCAAGAGATTTTGCTGCTTTTGCATTAGAGGTTTATAACAGACCAGCTGTTTTACCAACTGGATGGTTAGGTGTTGCTACAAATGAATTGTATGACATAATTGGAGAAGGTTATCATGGAACAGCATATAAAAATGGAAATATAATAGTTATAGCCCATAGAGGAACGGATACTTTTCTACAAGATATAACAGACGATGATGCTTTAATACTATTAGGAAACATGCCCGCCCAAGTCCCATATGCCAATCAATTTTCCCAGCGAGTTAGAACTGAATATCCCGATTGTACAGTAGCAGCTCATATTGGACATTCTCTTGGAGCTGTTTTAAGTCAACATATGTCTGTTATTGATCAAATACCATGCATAGGTTTTG
>Ga0307989_1000614_pt1 | contig 22309 bp, 26 predicted proteins | sample EllFjometagen185_FD_203164 | JGI IMG/M metagenome (GOLD analysis project Ga0307989, IMG submission 203164) | Marine microbial communities from Ellis Fjord, Antarctic Ocean - #185 | ecosystem: Environmental > Aquatic > Marine > Unclassified | place: Southern Ocean | collected 2014-10-08
TCAAAGAAGCTTCTAAAAGACTTGCATTAAAAAAGAAACTGGATTAACTTACAACCGTTCTGCTGTCTGAGGGTGGGGGATTTTGACCCGGCCACAGGTGGGGGATTTTCAAGTGGCCATCGGGGCCGAGTAAGTACATGAGTGCTGTTGCTGAGCTGGTCACAAGTATGAGTATCAACCATGCTGTCAGACAACCATGACGTTTTTTACCTTCTTCCATCGAATCATCTCTTTTTGTTACTGCCTAACGTTTGAGCTGAGACGCGCGCAGCTTTAAGCGCGTCGATTCTCAAGCGATTTGTTATGAATTTATTCTATGCATTGCATTGTCGTAATTTTTTTTTCTACGTAATGAATTTATACACCATTCATCATCCTTATTACATAATTTGCCCGTCCCCTTTGCTTGCTATCAAGCGTGACATTGTTGCCTGCGACACGAATGGCGCCATCTCTGCCTGGATCACGAAGATTGTAACGGCCCGCACACAATTTGGTGTCACGGGTAATCGTTAAATTATTTTTTGGCTGAACACTATTCCTCCTTGCACTGGTAGCATCCGTCGTTAGGATCATTATTGCCGTCGTCACACTTTTCACCTTCATGATAATCCAGTACACCATCTCCACAATAAGGGCGTTTACAATTTGTACGGCAGGCGCCAGGAATCTCATCATGGTTTCGGCTTCCATCGTCACATTCTTCACCGTTGTCGGTGACACCATCTCCACAGTCTGCCAGTGTGCAGTCGGTACGACAGGCATCCGATATGGTATCCGAGTTTTTGGGCCCATTGTCACACTCTTCCAATCCCTCTTTTTTACCATTTCCACAGATCGGTCTATGATAGAGTCGCCCATTTTTGCATTGAAATTTATCCGATAACGATGAGGCAGAAACGCCGTGAGTTTTTTTCACTCCCTTGCTGCTGCCAATGCCGCCCATAAAGAGAATGCGGCCGCTGCTATCTGGATGCTTTGCGCAGACTTTTTTCAACAACCGGTCCCGGTTGGCAGCACGGGCTGCCTGTTCCGCAGCCGCTTTGCAGGCCCGCACCCGGGCCTTGTTCGGACTGGGCACTCTCCCTTTGCTTGTGCCTTTGCCGTTATAGCGAAAGGGCTCTGTATGCGTGTACTTTTTGCCATCGATCTCGTATTGAATCATCTCAGCCCCTTTGCAGCTACGCGTTATGGTTTTAGAAAAACCGATTTCGGGTACCAGCAATAGAACCAGCAGAATGACAAAAAGGTTAACAAAAAGATACTTCCGTCTGGCACAATTCAAATCATTTGGTTTAGTCATTGTTTCCCTCCTAAATATATTAGAAATAGTTTCCGGAAGAGACAAACAAACTTTTTTAGCTTATTTTCAATTCCGGCAATTGCTTGCCATTCAATTGAATTTTGTTTCTTTTGCACCAACTTGCTGAATCGTTTTTTGAGATTATTTTCATTTTTTTTGTATAACGCTGGAGCTGAGACGCGAGCGATTTTAAGCGCGTCGATTCTCAAGCGATTTGTTAAGTGCAAATTTTCATTAGTTGAGAAACTTTAAATAAAGAATGCTTAGCAATAGAAAGACAAATATTGAAAATAGCATCCTTTCTATAATCTTCTCGTTTTTATTTTTGAAAGCCTCTAAAGTGCCACCATCTTTAGTAGCAATGTATAAAAGACAGATAGAGAGGATGTGAGTGATAACAACTGCTAAAAGTAGCTCAAAATGACCCACTAACGCGAATGCTGTAGCAATAATATATACGGCATACTTACATAGCCGTATCAGTCTGCGGTCTTTTTCTATATTTTGTTTTACAATCATTATATGTGGGCTCTTAACGGATTGGGTCAGTGGCAAGGTGGCAGACCATAGAACTTTACCACGCCCACTGAATGTTGATTTATCTCCAACGGCTATTTAACAGGATGTCCACTGGACCCTTTTGTTATAGGTCTTTATATGTTTTAGAAAAATTATCCGGAGCTTTTATATCTCCGATTATTGTATGGCGAAATGCGTTTTCACTTATATTAACCTGTGCTTTAAGATAAGCTTTATCTAATTCTCTTTTATTTGGTCCTTGAAGTTGTATATGAATAAATTCTGCTTTAATATCTTTCCGTTTCGGAGTATCTAAAGTGATTTTACAGTATGATCCATCAAAACCGGATATATTATAAAATACTTCATCGTCAACTTTTATAAGATATTCAACTTGAATATTATAATAAAAAATATCGTTTTCATAATATGTGGAAAAAAGTGTAATACCGTGTATTTGATCATCCCCATTGATTTCGTTTGGTTGTATGTACGCAGTATTGTTTTTTGATTTTAAATTGAATCTGACATGCCAATCATTAAAAATATATTTTCTAATTTTATCTTGAATACTTTCTTTTTTCATTAGCTGGTGAACCCACATTGGATATCTTCCAAGCGTATTTTTCGTCTTATAATGTTCCCACTTTAGCTTGGTATCTACTAGTAGCATTTGTTGTATTTTTGGATCATCAGCAAATATAGAAAAATTATTGCTGTCAATCATAATTCTCATATTGACTAAAATATTATCGATGTTTTTCTTACTTGGTTTTTGGATAGTTGGTTTTATCTCTACTTTACGTTGATCTATTATAACAGGACTGTGATTACCCGTGGTAGTTGCTTGAGTTGCATTGTTTCCGGCCGTTTGATGTATTTGATTTGATATAGCTGGCGGATCCTGTTCTTTTTGAGATTTTAGATAAAATCCATATGGTATGGAGAATGCACTTATTACGCCTGATATTATCCCAATTATTATCCAAACACTTGCATTCATATTGTTTACCTATAACGTTTGAACTGTGGGGTTGCCGGGAGCGAAGCGTAAGGCAATCCCACACAAGTGATTGGTTAGGCATTTAATAGTGGTTATTTATTTAATCATGTGCATACTCTGATACGTACGCACTACAGTGCGAGAAAGAGTCAACTTGTCCTCTTATATAATAAGTAGCCCCGGCTTTGACTTCTAAATTAAGAACGCTACCTCCATACATTGACCTAGAACCCAGCAAATACCACCTTTCACCATTACATGTAACCTTTAGTTGGTGTTTACCAGCAGGGAGCTTAATACTGTCCATTCCTTTATTAAAAATGCTTTGCTTCATATAATTTGTTTTACCATCAACAGAGACAATAGTTACGTCAATGTCACTAGCTTTGAAAGGAATAAAAAGCGGGTATATAAGCTCAGAAGTTGGGTCGACTACTAAGCCAATATTTTTAGATTTCATATCTGCATCTATTGGTCCTTTGTAGTGCTCCTCAGATATATTTGTCACTGTTATGTGGGTACAGCCAACTACTAATAGCAAACAAGACAAGATGCCAAGGATATTTTTAGTTAACATAAATTTATTAAACTCCTATATGAAAAAGATTTGTCATGGGTAGTATTTGTGCCTAACGCTTTGGCTGAGGGGCTTGTGGGGGAGCGCCAACGAGCACACAAGTCACTCTCAAGCCGGTTGTTATATTCAAACCATCTCATCTGTTTCGTTTTGATCTATAATTGCCCCACTATGATACTTATAAGCCGCCTGGAAAGAACGCAATGCTAAATACAAGAAGGTTAAGGAAATCAACACATGAAACGGATCTTCGAATAGCTCTCTCCAGTACCAGAAAATATACAGAAATGGCCATACATAAAATAGTACACAAGCAGCTATCCTGCTGTGATATTTTTGTAGAAAAAAAATTACTGCTACTTCGATAATAAAACTAATGATTCCATTATAATAATTTTGGTGAAGGATGTGTCTTATGAGGTTCAAAACTATGTAAATGGCAAACACAATGTTACTAAACTTGATTATGTCATGCGCCTGTTTTTTTGTATGAATTTTTTCAAAAAACAATTTCATCGTTTTTTTTTAATATAACGTTTGAGCTGAGACGCGCGCGATTTTTAGCGCGTCGATTCTCAAGCGATTTGTTATAAGCTATTTTTTTCTGCATTTACTCCACAATTACCTTCATCCCTTATATGCTTCGTCATTAAATATATTTCTTTTCCCCTTGTAGTATTTTTTAAAATCTTTTATATGTTTTGCCATTCCTCCGCTTGCTAGGCTAACCATATTTGAAATAGCTATAGCTTCAGATAAATCTTTCATATCTTGTTCATGGTGTTCATTTAATCTCTTGATTTCATTTGATAAATGATGTGCTTTTACTGCATATACTGCTATGACGATAGTTGCGATACTTGAAAGAACCATAAAAACTTCAATCATTTGATCTCCTTTGTTCGCTTATAACATCAAGGCTCACAGGCTGCGAGGTACGAGCGGTCCAATGTGAAGCCGCTTGTTATGAATTTTTATTAGATTCCATAAACTCTATTTTTACCGATTTGCTATTTAAAACCAAAATATACGTCAGACTGACAACTGTAATTATGTATGTTGGTATCATGCTGACATGTTCTACATGCGCACCTTCAGGAATTGGAGGCATCGGAATATTTCTATAGAAATAGCTTGCGATTATGAAATTTATGGTTCCTGCGCAATGTAGTGTGAAAATGGTAAGGGATATAATTATACTTAGAATCCATCCCCATTTCTTTTTCTGAAATAGCCCAACTCCGCCTACAATGGCCGAGGCTGGGATTAATACAAGGTAAAAGAAAGGCATTCCTACTGCATAGAGTATAGATATAAAAGTTATAGATGATGAACAAAAAATATACGTTATAGCAAACCAAATTCCCTTCACACCCAACAATATTTTTGAAGCCCCATACACAACCAATAATACGGCAAGGAACTGTCTGATATAGTTTTTATTTCTTAGCATATTAAACTTTTACATTTTTCGCATAACGCTTGAGATAACCTGACTAAAAAAGCTCCGCTTTTTTAGTCAGAGTTTATTGATTTGTTAGAAAATCCCATTGCTACATCTTCTATATGAAATCCAAGGCGATAATAATAACCAATTTGCACACCTAAAAATGCTAAAGATTCAAACCACTGAGTTTTAGAGTTCAAGGAATCAGTGATGAAATAATCAATCAATAATAGAAATAATGAAATTATGATTAATAGGACACAGAAACGTAACGACAGAACCCACCCAAGCGAAAAATATCTTTGAAGAAAATGAGAACCGTTTTTTCCATTATTTTTTAAGTAGGCATATATTGTTCCAAGTATCGGAAGCAGAAATGAAAGAACTTCATCAAAGTAATCCCATGAATTATAATCTTCCCAGCTATCAGAAAGCGGAATTGAAATAAAAATCATGTTTAGAATAAAATAAGGAAGAACCTCGCTATCAGTTAGTGACTTATCCTGTAAATTTTCCTTAAGTTTATTCGTGTTCCAAAAATACATATTTTTTTATTTCCTTTCTAACGCTGGAGCTGAGACGCGCGCAGCTTTAAGCGCGTCGATTCTCAAGCGTTTGGTTATGTTAATTATTTAATATTTGGGTTTGATCTTTTTTTCGGTTTTTCCTTCTTTGGTAAACGAATAAATAATTCAGGATTCAACCCATCTAAGTTTCCCTCAAACCCACGATCAAGTTGTAGTATAACGCCAAGTCCACGCGATAGATCCGGCTCTAGTTTGACTAAATATCGATCTGGAAAAAAAGGAATGAACAAGACTTTTGGCGCTGGCCCAACAATAGTCATGATCGTACCTGCTGGCACTTTGCATTGAAACGCCACCGAAGCTTTCTTGTAGTACTTTTCAGCTTGCAAATACGCAAGCCCCGTCTTTCCACCAAGTACCACCTTACTGTCAAAGTTGTTATATATAGCAGACAAATACACAGGCTTGACGATTTTGTATCGACTTCTAGGCTGTAACTGTTCACTACCGTAAGACTGACAGCCGAAAATGATGCAAATCACAGTAGTTAATGTGAACGCAATGATGGACCTCGTTATTATATAATCAAGCTTGTTCATTTAAGGTAATCTCATTTTAGACGTCCGGTTACATATATTTATTTTGTACATAACGTTTGAACTGTGGGGCTGACTTGAAGCGCCAGCGGAAAGACAGTCCCACACAAGTGATTTGTTATGTCTCTTTTAATTTTACCCTAATGAAAACAACCCCAATATCAGTATAATAGACAATGCTTCTTGAAATATAATTTCTCGGATGTCGAATATGTCTGATAATAAACGATTCCAAAATTGTTGAATAATATATGCTCCGCCACCTATTAAAATGACAATGAATAGAACAAAACCAACCGAACCCAATACTGGACTCATGTCAAAAACATAGTCCCAAGGAACTCTATCATCCGTTTCTGGTGTAAAAACATAATCGACTGCTAATGAGAAAATAAGAAATGCGAACACCGCTAAGTTAAATAATACATTTATAGATTTTCTATTTGTTCCCATATTAATATCTTTCTCCGACATAACGCTGGAGCTGAGACGCGCGCAGCTTTAAGCGCGTCGATTCTCAAGCGTGTGGTTATGTTGATTTTGTTTTTTTATAATTTTCCTTATTTGGGGCTCATATTTAAAAAAGAAAATAAGCGATGGACCAATTCCCAACGTTATTGTTGTGAAGGCCAGAAATAATCGTAACTCAAAATACCATATGTTATCTTCGCTAAAGGTTGCTTTTATCAAACCTGGTAGTATGAAATACCCAGGTATAATTGAAAACAAGACAAGATAATAAAGCACAGCTTCAAGGACTGAATATTCATATTGAACAATATTTGTAATATATAATGGCCAGAAGATAAATACGCCAAAAAACATAGAGTATCTTAGATAATAAAAAGTATATTTATCTTTTCGAGTTAGACTATCGTTCATTTCAAATATTTAATGTATACATAACGCTGGAGCTGAGACGCGCGCAGTTTTAAGCGCGTCGATTTCTCCAGCGACTTGTTATGCTTTCTTTTTATTTAACATCGTCCTACTAAAAGTGCTCCACAAATAACAAAAAGGATAGCACTTATTGGTCAGGCGGAACTTCTACATCACGCACTGCCCAAGCACCTCCTATTGGATTATTCTGAGAATTAAGAGCCTGTATGCCAGCATAAGTAGTGAAAGCCCATGCATTTGATGTGTTCTTAATGTTACTAGTATTACCAGACCAATAATGTCCTATATATTTAAATTTGAAAGGACCTCTGTTTTTTAGACCAAAATCAGTCTGAAGTTCACCATCAGTATCATAGTGTCCTTTATTATCCAATTCTGTATAAAACATATAGGCCAATTCACTGTTTGGGTTAGTAATGTTATAACCATGGTCTACAGAGCCATTATAGTTATCACCGAAAGTAACATATTTAATTCCGTTAACTGGCAAAGTAGCAGGCAAACGCCAATCATTGTAGCCAAGGTAATTGTTTCTGTTAAGGCTGGCAATCCATTCTTGAGCTTGATCCCATGTCATATAACTATCTTCGGTATAGCCTGATGTTTTCGAATAATTAGCATCCTTGAGCCACATAAGCGATGAGCCATCATTCCTTATCTGGGTAACTGTGCCATCTTCGTTGTCAATAAGTTTGGCATTTGCCGTTGCCAGAAAAGATGATATTAAAAATAAATTGAATACAACAACTATTAATTTTCCTAGTTTCATCTAAAACTCCTTTTATAGAATAGAGATATTATATGCATAACGCTGGAGCTGAGACGCGCGCAGCTTTAAGCGCGTCGATCTCCAGAGACTGGTTATGTCAGGTTTGTTGTTCCCCATTGTTTGATTGGATAGACTTCATTGCCCAGTTTAAAAAAATCTTTCCACCATTTAAACAATATGCTCCTAATAGGACTCCACTGATACTTGAAGCTCCATTGTAGGCTGTGAATGATTGCTGTTGGAACATATCGTAATAAGGAGGTGCGACAAGATAAGCAAAAAATGCAGATGATGTTCTCAATAACTCCGGTATATAAGTAACTAAAAGATAAATTCCCAATAGTTTAATGAAAAAAAATAACTTTTGCTCCATTTCTCCAGTTATTGCTGATTCATCAAACTCAACAAGTTTTTGCAAATACTTACCTCCTTTAAGTAAATAGATACCTACAAAAATATAAAACACTGGAATAAGCCTTGCGGCTACATTTGTTGCAATTTGAATTTTTCGTAAATCGGGTTCAGCTGTTCCTCCTTGGAAGAATGATGGAACCACAGCAAATAGATAAACGAAACCTTGAAGTAAGCACCAAATTCCAAACAATTTTGTACCTAGAATAAAATAATCTCGAGCTTTCATAATTCTCCTATATTTGGACATAACGTTTGAACTGTGGGGCTTGGGTGGGCGCGCCAGCGTTTACACAAGTCCCACACAAGTGATTGGTTATATTTATTTTTCTTTGTATTTCTTAGCTGTATAAATGCCAGCTAATATATTGAAAAGTAAAACAACAATGATAGTTATCCAGTATTCATAACTGCTATGTACTTCGTTAAAAAAATCTTTTCCATTTTGACTGAGTGGTTTGTCCGCTACGAATACTGCGAGCATACCGAAAAACAATAAAAATAACCCCCAAATTATATGATTAAATCTGGTGCGAGGTTTCATGACATTTATTGCAAACCAGTAAAATCCTTTTCCGGTATAAGAAAAAGTTTTTATTTTGTTACTTAAAATCATTATTGTTCCAGCAAGTGTGGGAAATAAAAAATCAATAGGGCTGTCAAACTGAAAAGAAGGATTAAAAAAAGGAAGTAACACCAATATGCATAATGATGATATTAAGCTTATATCGAAAAATAAAGGAGTAATTGTTTTCATTTCATTTTTCATTAATAGATAAAATATAACTTATTAATTGAACGTAGTACGCAATTTCATAAGTTTTGTTATACAACGGGTATAAATATGCTGTCAACGAAAATAATAAAACAATTAAAATGGATTTAAATAGATTTAAATAATATTGTTTTGGCAAATAAAATTAAATATAGTATGCCTTGCAAAAAGAAGATAAGTATTGCATAAAGTATAACAGGTGTTATACTGTAAGGCAAAAGGGCGCTTTTTTTGTCTATATGGATACTTATGCGTAATACGCATAATAATATTGTGAGTGCAAATAATGGAAGAATTCTCAGATTATTTAACAGCGAAGTGCAAAATAAATCCAAAACAAATACCTTTTTATGTGAAATGGGTTAATGACTGTTATGGTTTTTCAAACTGTTCTGAGGAAAGACAGCTTGTTTGGGAGAATGTTCAAAAATATCTTTATTATCTTGAAAAAAAGCGTGAGCCATGGCAGGTCAAGCAGGCAGAGTATGCTTTACGTCTTTATAAGTACTTTCAAACGAAAACTAATGAAGACTCCGAAGGTAAAAACATAAACAATAAAATTGCGTGGGAAAAGGTTTTTAAGCAGACAAGAAATTTATTAAGATTACAGCAGAAAAGCTTTAGTACAGAAAAAACGTATATGCAATGGATTAAACGCTTTGCATTGTTTTCCTCGGTTAAGTCGCCTGAGGAAGTTGATGGAGAGGCTTTAAAAAATTTCTTAAGTTTTCTGGCTGTTGAAAGGCGTGTAGGCGCTGCAACCCAAAACCAGGCCTTTAATGCACTGTTGTTTTTGTTTCGAAAGGTGCTTTGTGTTGATATAGGTGATATCGCAGAGACAGTTCGGGCAAGAAAAAAAAGACGCTTGCCTGTTGTCTTAACCCGCAGGGAGGTCAATTTGGTAATTGCTGAGCTGCAAGGGGTGACCCGGCTTATGGCTGAATTGATTTATGGCAGCGGATTAAGACTTATGGAATGCCTGCGGCTTCGAATTCAGGATATTGATCAGGAGCGCGGCGTGCTGGTGGTGCGAAGCGGTAAAGGAGATAAAGACAGACAGACCTTACTGCCGGAAAAAGTAAAAGATGGTTTGATCGCACATCTTGAATATATAAACAAAATATATGAAGAGGATAGGACAAATGATTTACCGGGAGTGGCTTTGCCCGGTGCTCTTGATCGGAAATATCCAAATGCCGGTAAAGAATGGAGATGGTTCTGGCTGTTCCCTTCAAAGGATCTTTCAAAGGACCCGCGTTCGGCAGTTATCAGACGGCACCATATTTACCCGAGAAGCTTGCAAAAGCAGATAGGCCGGGCTGTCAACAACGCAGGAATTGTAAAAAGAGTTACTGTACATACTCTGCGTCACAGCTTTGCAACGCATTTGGTTGAAAATGGGTATGATATAAGGACGGTTCAGGAGCTTTTAGGTCATTCAAGCGTGCAGACCACCATGATCTATACCCATGTTGCGCAGAAGAACAAACTCGGGGTTAAGAGTCCGTTGGACGGGTAAACGGCCATGAGATGAACAAGCACACTTGTAAAACTATGCTTCATCCACGATCTGTGCCGCAAGATCAACACAGTGTAACCGGGGTCGAACCAACCCAACCGCCCGTAACTCCTTAATAAGCATCCCAAAAGCAATCATTTTTTAGGCTTAGAAAGCCCTTTTTAGTAGCGAAAACAGTGCTGTAAGGATTTTGTGTTGCCTTCAGCACATAAACGCCACCCCTCACTTTTTTCTTAAAGCCTCCATTTTACCCCTAAAAAGGGACTTCTAAGGTTAAATATAGCCTTATATAATTAAATTTTTAAAGTAATTACAATAATTTGTCTTGGTCCGATAAAATGAGAAAGATGGTCTCCTTTGAGGAGCAACCTCGTTTGTGTTAGAAATTATAAGTTAAATAAATAACACAAAAAAGGAGACTAAAATGAATGATACCATTTACAATCACTATATTGCAATAGATTGGTCCATCGTAAATATGGCTATTGCTCGCATGACGAAGAAATCCAACAAAATAACTTTAATCGATGTACCTTCTAATATTTCAGAAATGAAAGTCTATTTAAAAAAACTTAAGGGCACAAAAACATTAGTGGTTGAAGAGACAACCACATCCCAATGGTTATATGCAGAGTTGAGGGATTATGTGGACAGGATGGTAATCTGTGATCCATATAGAAATAAGCTCCTAAATGAGGGGCCAAAAACAGATAAAATTGATGCTGCTAAATTAGTACATCTTTTAAAGGCTGGACTCATTAAGGAAGTCTATCATTCTACAAGTAAATTTTTGTATCTTAGACGATTTGTTAGTGGTTATGAAGATCTGGTTAAGGCTGGAGTTCGGTTAAAGAATCAACGATATTCACTTTTAAGAGCTTGCGGGAAACGTGGCTTTGAGCAGACAGGAACAAAATTAGTCTCAGGAAGCGATCAGCTTGTTCTGGATTGTATAGATAGACAGCTTGAGGCACATAAACAAGAAAAGAAGGATTATGAAAAAGAATTTGCCAGACTTTCTAAAAAACACCCAGAGATAAGTCATCAGAAGAGCCTGCCTGGCATTGGCCCCATTCATGCGGTAAAGATCGTTGCCCGTATCGTAACTCCGTATCGTTTTGCCGACAAGGGTCATTTTTTGAGTTATGCAGGATTGGTAAAACTGGGAAAAATAAGTGGTGGAAGAAGCTATGGTCGAAAGAATTCTCGTTACTGCCGGCAAGTAAAGAGTGTTTACAAAATAAGCACTTTGGCTGCTATAGGCGGAAATAATCCTATCAATGATTACTATCAATATTTAATCCGGGATAAAGGATATCCAGAATATAATGCCCGGCATAAAGCCTGTCGAAAACTGGCCATTCTCAGTTTAGGGGTTTTAAAGAGCGGTAAGAAATATCAACCATTCCGAAGGGATAATGTAGAAAGCAATAAAGAAGCCATACAAGGTCTGTAAGCACCGTATTTAATGAATCCCGTCAAAAGGTGATAGCGGTCTTAATGGTGAGGGAAGAGAGCTCAATTCGGGGTCGTAACTAATCCATCTTACTTGGATAATAAAGTTCAATGGTCCGATTAGCCCTCCCTCTATTCTTTAAATTTATCGTAACCCGTTCCATGGCAAATAATGATTTGATATGGATAGAGAGTTCAGATAGGCGACTGAGGAATACTTATACACTCTTAATTGCTTTCGATAAAACAAGATCCGTTAAGACAGATAAAATGGGTTTCAAAAGAATAAGGTTGCAAGTGCCGATTAGCGGAGACCGTAAGCGAGAAAAATGACTTTCTTGTTAATGGAAAACTGTTTGTTCTTGACTTACTTTCTCATAGGCGACCCCGACTTTTGCCGTCTTTTTTTTCATATTACCATCCACGGCTTCAATCAGAAGATGGTAGTGATTGGTCATCAAACAATAACCATGACAGATCCAGTTAAATCGTATGACTACATCATTAAGTATCTCAAGAAAATTTTGCCGATCCTTATCGTCATGATAAATCGACTGACGCGCATTCCCGCGGGCAGTCACATGGTAAATTGCACCAAGGTATTCAATCCGTAACGGCCGTGCCATGTTATAAAAATAATTTTCAAAATATTATAATGCAAGACCTGACCCCACATGCTCCTTTGGTCCAATTGCATCTGCTCAAGCTATGGAAGAAGAAGAGGAGGCGCTCCAAGCGCGACCAAATCCAATGGAGAGCGGGATGTGTGGCAAAATGGTATCAGGTGAACGCGTACAAATGCAGCCAGGTGAAGCAATGCGAAGTACAGCAAAAAAGTATGATGGCGTAGATGGTAAATTAATGGGCAGCAATGAGATGGTTGGCGCTAAGGGTGTTTTTACTGGTCCTGCGCGTGTGAGTCGCAATCAACAGGTGGGTGTTAATGGTCAGGGTCATAAACATGATGCAGCTAGGACAGAAGATCTAACTCCTATGCCATTGTATACACATTGAGCTCCTTCTCAAAAACCGTACGGGTTGCAACTAGAGATCTGCTGTGGTAAAATATCCAAAATTAACCCGTTTTACTGTAGCTTAACTCTAATTCAGACGGGTACAACGAATGGGGGAAGTTCAGAATTTCTTAAAAGTGATTTGAACAAACAAAGGAGGATAGTTATGAAAAAAAGGATGTTGTATGGTTTTGTATGTCTCATGATTATGTGTGCATTTGGTGTAGTTTCTTTTTGTCCAGTTGCATCTGCGCAATCGGAAGAAGAGGAGGAGATGGTTCAACCGAAAACAAATCCAATGAAGAACGCGATGCGTGGCAAAAGGGTATTAGGTGAACGTGCACAAATGCAGCCAGGTGAAGCAATACGAAGTACAGAAAATGCGCGCAGTGCAGACACGGCGCAATCAATGGGCAGCAATAAGATGATTGGCGCTAAGGGTATTTTTACTGGTCCTGCGAGTGTGAGTCGCAATCAAAAGGTGGGCACTAGTGGGCATAAACAGGATAAGGAAGGGACAGAAGATATTGAAACACCACGTCCTCTTTATTGATCGCTTGTGAAGAGGGTATGCTGCATAGTTTTTTCGCAAAAAAAATTGGGGTCAAGTCTTGAATTTTAACTTTTTCATTTTTCGTTGTTTTCTTTTGTCGTTGATGTTGTCTTCGTCATTAATGATTTTTAGCGTGTGCTGACATCAAGTCAGCACACGCGGCCCCGCACAAGGTCATGGGGTCAAGTCTTGCATTATTACATTTCCCCGGCTTCAAAACTATCAAAAGATTCAAGATCAGAAAAAACAAGAAGGCATCACCTGGTTAAATCCGCACTTCAAAAAGCTGTTAAGGCTGCGATTTTTTGTGCTCAGGTTATCAAACTGGGTAACTGCCATACTTCCAGACACAGTTTTGTGACGCATTTGGTTGAAAATGGGTATGATATAAGGACGGTTCAGGAGCTTTTAGGTCATTCAAGCGTGCAGACCATCATGATCTATACCCATGTAGCACAGAAGAACAAACTCGGGGTTAAGAGTCCGTTGGACGGGTAAACGGCCATGAGATGAACAAGCACACTTGTAAAACTATGCTTCATCCACGATCTGTGCCGCAAGATCAACACAGTCAGCACAGGGGAGCTTTTTAAGTTTCATAATCTTTCTGCAATTTATAGAACCCGCCTTGTCAGAAAATTCTTCTTTAATCAGCTCTGTTTTTTTCGGGTCATTCAGCAGGTTTTTTGCGGCATAAAGGGCACCGCATAAACCGTTTTCTGCGCGGCCGCCGCCATAGTCTGAGTAGGAATCTATCATTTCCTGAGAAATGGAATATTCTAACTGGAAATTTTTCAGTATGGCCTGGGCGCAGTTATATGAATCTTCGTTGTGAAAGTAGTCGGATGCTTTTTTTTGTATCATGTTGTGCTCTTATTGTTAATACGGGTATGGGTTTAAGGAATTGTTTTTTTGGTGAGTTTGCTGAGGGCATCCCACATCTTCTCCTCGTTTTTAGCATTTAAGATCCGTGTTCTTGATTTTGTGTCGCGGAAAGTGTCCATCAGTCCGGCAATTAGCTGGAGGTAAAATGCGCTTGCTGCAAGCGGTATGACAATAAAGAAAACGATTTTTGTCAGTCTATTGTTGGGTGCACCAAATTTTAACCCGGCTTTTTTGAGACCGGCTGCAAAGATAATGCCTCCGCCTTCTACGCCGCGGACATGGGGGAAGGCCAGGGCATGTTCAACTGCTGTGGGCACAATAGATTCTCTGTTAAGTGCTGCCTGTAAAAGGCTTTTGGGCTTTTCGATAAAACCTTCTGTAGCCATTTTGTTTATCATTTCTTCAAGGGCTTCATCTCGTGTTTCAGCTTCAAGCTCAGGGATCATCAGTTTGCTGGATGAAAAGCGTGCTATTCCGGGAGGCGGAGCAGCGCTTACTTTGGTGATCTTTTTCAGCTGGCGGGGAAGAGCCTCTCTGTAGTAAAGTATCCGGGTGCAGCGGGGACATTGTATCATTTTGTCTCCTATCTGGATATCATATGCTATCATGGTGGGCACAGACATGCCGCATCCGGTACAAATGCCGTCTGCCATTGGAACGACCGCGGTTGAAAAATGATCCAGCAGTTTGCTGAAAAGTTTATTAATGTCAGGCGGCAAATCTTTTGAAAGGGTTTTTATTGATTTTTCAAGGTCTTTGAGGTGTGTTTTTGAGGTGAGTGCTTTATGTTCTTCCAGTGAGAAACTTAGGTCCTGTAGTTGAATTAATTGGTTTATTACATGTTTCATCCTTCTCCTTTTAATCGGAATTGTTACAGAACTGTTTGTGAATAAATTATTTTTGTGTAGAATGTATAGAATAAGTAATTAGAGCACTTTTATCAAGCGAAAATATTTATAAGGACGCTATGTTATGGAATTTGCAAGTGAAAAAATTTCTGTCGCATCAATTGATCTTCAAGACAGAAGATTTAAAATACGGGAGGATACAGGGGGTGAAGAGCTTAAAGAATCAGTTGAAAAAACAGGACTTATTAACTGCCCCTATCTTATCTCTTCAGAAGCTGACGCTAAATACAGGATTGTCTGCGGATTTAAGAGGATAAAGGCAGTTTTAGAGCTGGGTCTAAAAGAGATAACCGTAAATATAATTGATGACTGCTCTGACGAAAAAGAGCTGTTTCTTCTGGCGCTGCATGATAATCTTGCGGGTCTTCCTCTTAACCTTGTGGAAAAAGCAAATGCAGTAAAAAGCCTTTTGAAATATTTTCAGGAAGAAGACGTTATAAAAAAATATCTGCCTTTACTTGGTTTGCCGCCAGTTTTTGGCTGTCTGGAAGAAATGCTGTTAATTGAAGGGCTTGATCCTGAAATAAAGCAGGGAATTGTTAATGGGACTGTTGCGAAAAAAAACGGGCTGAGTCTTTTCGGGCTGGGGAGCGACGGGCTGATTTTATACCGTCTTTTTATGAAAGTTAATTTAAGTACAAGTAAACAGTCGGAGATTATTGAGAGCTGCTCTGATATTTCAAGAAGGGATCAGCTGCCGATTTCTGAAATTATAAGTGAAAAAGAGATAACCGAAGCGCTTTCACGGGATGATTTGACTCTTTCTCAAAAAGGGGATCGAATAAGGTTTTTTTTAAGGAAAAAACGTTTTCCAATGCTTACCGGTCTTGAGGGCAGGTTCTTAACTTTAAAAAAGAAACTGGGTCTTCCCGGTAATATCAGGTTTGAGCCTCCTCCTTCATTTGAGGGAGAAGTTTATTCTCTTCAAATAAATTTCAGGAACCTTGAAGAGCTGAAGTCCTCTTCGGATCGGGTTAAATTATTAGCAGAAAACCCTTTAATAAAAGGGCTTTTGGAGAAAGATGAATGAATAAGTTTTATCCTGAAAAAATATTTGTGGAAGAAGATGTTGAAGGATTATCGCTGACAAAACAGGTTGTTGAAAGATGTAAGGACGTTCCTGTTGAGGTGGTAAAAAGTGCGAAAGACCTGATTGCTTCTTTAAAGGGGAAACGGTTTTCTCTTTCTGAAGGCAAGAAAAATTTGCTGCTGTGCAGAAACCGGGGCCGTTTTCTGGCGCCTTGTCCGGGGACAAAGAAAGATTATCTCTGCTGCGGTTATGTTATCTTAAATACGGGGACAGGCTGTCCTCTGGACTGTTCATATTGTGTTCTTCAGGCATATCTCAACAATCCTTTTATTACCCTTTTTGTGAATCAGCAGGAGATGATGGATGAACTTTTGTCAGGGTCTATGCTGGGCAGAGGTGAAATTGTCAGGATAGGTACGGGTGAGTATATGGACAGTCTTGCCCTTGAGCATCTAACCGATTTCATACCCTTCATTCTTCCGTTTCTAAGGAAAAACCCGGACCTGATTCTGGAGCTCAAGACCAAGACCACACATATTGAAAACCTGATTGACCTTGACCATGGTAATTCTTTTGTTGTTTCCTGGTCGCTGAATGCTGAAAAAATAATGAAAGAGGAAGAAATAGGCGCAGCTACAGTAAAAGACAGGATTAAGGCAGCTTCTTTGCTGATAGAAAAAGGATACCGGGTGAGTTTTCATTTTGATCCGGTTATATATTATCCGGGATGGGAGCAGGACTATCAGGAGACGATAGAGCTTCTCAAAGAGAATATACCTCCGGATAAAATAACCTGGATAAGTATCGGGTCTCTTCGATATATGCCGGCACTTAAACATATTGCTCAAAAACGTTTTTCAGGTACTGCTATATATTCACAGGAATTTATATCGGGTCTTGACGGAAAAATGCGTTATCTGCAGGGGCAAAGAACAGAGATATATCAGAAGATGTGTTCATGGCTTAAAGCGTATTCGGCGGATATTCTGATTTATTACTGCATGGAGAGCAAAACCGTATGGAATAGTACTCTGGGATATTCACCTGCCTCAAATGCCGGTCTAAAAAAGCTTCTTGATGAAAGAGTTTTGTTTTAATTTCCGCTAAATATTTTTAAAATTGATCTTTTAGGTATTTTTATTCTTAAAAGCATATACCTATTGGCGTAGTAAGCAAATTCCCTTGACAGAGTATATCGAAATGTTAGTATAGTATACTGACCAGTCGGTTTGTTAAAGAGGATTATATGAAAACCATATCAGGGAAAAAAGACCGCAAAGAAGAGATCTTTGAAGCAGCTCTTAAATGTTTCAATGAAACCGGTTACTACAAGACATCCATTGATAAAATCGCGGGAAAAGCGAATATCAGTAAAGGCGGAATATACTATCATTTTAAATCTAAAGATGAGCTGTTTATTAAACTTTTTAACTACCGGTGTGATAAATATCTTGAGCAGGTAAGAATAGATATTCAGAATATAGAAGATCCTGAGGGAAGACTGGAGCAGTTTATTGAAAAGACAGGCGAGCTTTCTCAGGAAAATGAAGATTTTATAAGGTTTTTCATAGAGTTTATGACTATGGGGCTTCGCGACCCTAATATCTATAAGGTAACCACAGCCTACTACAAAAATTCCATTAATAATTTTAAAAAACTGATTCAGACTGGAATAGATTCCGGCAAATTTAAAAATGTTGATACGGATATAATTGCCCGGGGGGCTTATTTTTTGTCCACCGGGATTTTCTTTACCCGGTTTACGGTTCAAACAGATTTTGATCTGGATAAAGAACATACCCGCCAAATGAAAGAATTTATGGAAAAAATTAAAAATAATTAATTTTATAGTTAACAGTAAAATTTTAAAGGAGGAGAAGATGAGTAGAGTAAAAAAATATTTTGCATTATCTTTTGTCATTTGTCTGGCTGGTGTTTGCGGTGTTGCCTGTTCTCAGGAACAAAGCATGGCTGGTAAAAGCGAGGTTGAAAAGATAGAAACCAAAAGCCCTGAAGTTAAGACTGCTCCTGCAGCTGAAGTTCAGGAAAAAGCAGTAGAAAAGGCCGAGGCAAAAAGCATTGAAGCACAGGCTGAGATAGATAACAATCATCCGCCAATTGAACCGGGGTTTTCCTGTGTGGACTGTCACGAAATTAAGCTTGACGCAAATACCACTGCAACACAAAACTGGCTGTATGCGGAAACTCCCGGCAAAGAAGCCAATGAAGGGGTAATGCCTGAGGATGTGTTTTTAAAAGAGGTCAGGAAGGTAATTGGCGGAATAAAGATTGAATCTAAAACATTTGTTCTTGGAACCTCTATGAACAACAGACCCCTGACAACAACTGCAGAATTTACCCTCGATCCGGAAAAGATGATGCTGTATGGTTTTCACGAGCAGGGCACGGAAAAACTTGAGCATATCAAGAAGAACCCTTATGTAAGCATGAATTATCATGTAGAGTTTAACAGCTTTGATGTCTTTCTCTGCTGTCAGATTCTGGGTCGGGCTGAACTGATTGACGGTGAGAATCCTGAATATGAGCAGCTGATGATTAATTTGCTTCCGTATGAGGACGGTGCCAGAGTTCCTAAAGATGCAACGCCGGAACAACGTGAAGAGCATTTGAAAAAATTCAGACAGGGTGTTAAAAGAGGATTTTATATCAGCAAGATCACCATTGACCGTCTGACCATGATTAATATGGAGTTTGTTAAAGAGGGACATCGCCGTGTCCAGCGCTGGGAGCGCAAAAAGTAAATTTTTAGGAATATTATTTTCAGGAGGAAACTATGAAAACCGTGGTTATTACTGGAAGTTCCAAAGGGATTGGTCTGGGCCTGGCCGAGGCTTTTCTTGAAAAAGACTGTAATGTTGTTTTGAGTAGTTTTGCAAAAGTGGAGATGGAAGCTGAGCATAAGCGGTTAAGTGATAAATATGGTGCCAGGCGTTTGGCAGCCTGTGCATGCGATGTTACCGATGTTGATCAGCTTCGACAGTTGTGGCAAACAGCAAAAGACACATTTGTAACAGTGGATGTATGGATGAACAATGCCGGTATTGCAAATACAACCAGACCTCTGTGGGAGCTTGAAACTTCGGAAATTCCAAGGGTGGTTAACACAAACATGGTAGGCGTTATCTATGGTACCCAGGTCGCTTTGCAGGGTATGCTGGAGCAGGGTAGCGGCCAGATTTTTAATTCAGAAGGTTTCGGCAGCGATGATATGATCTTAAACGGTTTGAGTGTATACGGTGCTACCAAACGGGGTCTGCGTTATTTTACAGAGGCTGTGGCAGAAGAAGTAAAGGAAAAGCCGGTTCAGGTCGGGGCGATCAGTCCGGGTATCGTATTAACAGATTTTCTCTTTGATGATGTCCGTAAAATGAATCCGGAAAAGAGGGAGCAGGCAAAAGCGGTCTATAACATGCTGGGCGATGAGGTCGAAGTTGTTACGCCGTGGCTGGTTGATGAGATATTGAAAAATAAAGAGAACGGCAGACGTATTATCTGGCTTGATGAAGAACGGACAAATGCATATATGTCGGATGAAGATCGAATGGCCCGTGATATGTTTAGCAAACATGGACTGTAGGATGAGCGTTACTTAAATCAGGCAGGAAAATAATATTGAAAGTTCTTTTTTAATATGGGACCTGTTTGTTTTGATAAATGATTTAAGGCGAGCGTAATTTTTCAGAAAAGGTACGATTGATTACCAGTAGACGGACAAAGGAGGAGAATCTCCGGATTAAAGAAGCAGAATAGAGCTATTTGTTATGTGCTATGAATAATCGTTTTAAATAATAAAAAAGGAGACAGTCTTAATGCCGGAATTAATTATACCTAAGGCGAATGAGCGACAAAAGGAGATGTTTGAACGGTTGAAAATTCCTCTGATCGAGATAATGAGTGTAGATGAATTTGAAAAAGCAGCAATAGAATATTTAGACAGCCACAATGTTTTAAGTCTGTCCACCTGCAGAGACAATAAACCGCGCTGTACGACTCTAGAGTATTTTAATGACGGGCTGACGGTTCACCTGTTTTCTGAAGGCGGGGGAAAGATCGGAAATTTGAAAAATAACCCTGAAGTCGCCTTTACTATTCATGATCCTTATGATTCCGGCAGTGATTATTTCGGTGCCTCCGGTATTCAGGTATGGGGAACAGCGTTAATGTTCAAACGTCATGACAATCAAAAAAAAGCTGATGAAATACAGAAATTTTATCGTCATACCGAGGGCTTGAAAAAACAGGGTATTTATGATGCGGTCAGCGTACAAAATTTTAATGTGATTACGATCAAACCTAAAAAGATCACATATCTTGATCTTCGGAAAGGGTATAGAAATATTGTTTGGAAAATTGAAGGATTAGATGATGAATAGAATAACTTTGTTGATAAAACGCATTATTTAAAAAATAGTAAAAGGAGAAAAAATGCCTTTCGTAATCAATCAGGAAGACTGTGCCGGATGCGGCTCATGTATTGGAAACTGTCCAAACCGGGCTATTGTTCGCAGTGATGAAAAGGTATTCATCACTGCCATGTGTTCTGATTGTGGAGCATGCTTAAGCTGCTGTTCTGTGGGGGCTATTAGTAAGGGAAGTGATAGAACAGAATTGGATAGCAGGAAGCTGGATGCTGCTCTTAAACAGAAGCTTGGTCTGGATAAAAATATTGCTGCTATGAAATTTTATGACAAGGCACCAGCTGGTGTTCCTGTTGAGAAGGGGCCCCATTTCTGGTGCGGTATGTGCGGTGATGTTTTTAACGGTGAGGGGGACCCTCTCTTCTTTTCACATGATGCCAGTACCTGCGGAGGATGTGTTAACATTGGGCTAAGAGCTCCCAGGGCAACCCGGGAAGAATTTGAGACAGCCACCAATGCTTCTGTTGTCGGTGAAGGAAACCTTTATGTTTCAAAAGAGGTGATGACCAAGAATAGAAACGCGTTTCCGCAGTTTAAGAAACGCTTTGCCGGTCTGGTGGTTGGTTCACTTGAACAGATGAAAAGTCCTGATCTGGTTATATTTCCAATCAGTGCTCACCAGCTTTGCATGATTTCAACAGCCTATGCATTTGAAACCGGTGAACTGATTACAGGCGTTGCAGGTAAATCGACCTGTCTGATGACAATACCCACTGCTCTTATGGATAACAGGCCTGTATTTTGTGCCGGGGACCACGGCGGGCGGATGTTTATGCAGCTTTCACATGATGAGCTGCTGATCTGTTTTCCGTTTCAGCTAATTCCTGGACTGGTTAAGAATTTGGACAGAACGGTTTATGCGAATTTGTAAAAAATGAGATGCTTATTTTATATAAGAGTCAGTAAGGATAAATATAAAAAGTGTTATCCTGATCAGGAGTAAGAAAGAGATGATATTTGAAGTGATGAGTGAAGTGAGTCAGCTGGATATTTCTGTTAGAGGTATTTGCTTTTCAATTGTTTAAATAATGATTTTTTAGGGAATGATGCATTTTTGTCAAAACCTTTACATTTTCGGGTCTTTTCATTCCATAGCTGGATCGAATATTTATTTGAGAATAATCCGAGATCATCTGTCAACGCTTCATCAAATACTGCGCCCCGACTTTTCCAGTGTATGGGCTAAAAATAAGTATATGGCTTGGCTAAAGACAGAAGATTGAAATATTTTAATGCTTTAGTAAAGCCATCTGGCCCACCAGCTTCACCCCAATGAATAGTGCTTCTGTTTTTATTTAAAATTCGTCTTTTAAGTTATTTAGGAGTGGTGTTTGTTATGGGCCTTTTATATGATTATCACGTTATGTTAACTTTAGGTTTTGTTGAATGTACTCGTGGTTATGTGAAAAGGTAAGGCTAAGCATCTAAATATAATTTAAGTTTTGATATCTTTCAAAGCTTCATTGACAGCTAAAAGGATATCATTACGGTCATAAGGTTTTCTAAAGGTATATTTTACCCCAAGCTCTTTGGCTGTTTTCAGATAAACCTCTGGAGGGAGCTTTCCCCCCCCGGAAATAGCAATTATGGGTATTTTAGAGGAAAGCCTTTTTAACTCTAGAAGAGTTTCAATACCATCTTTTTCGGGCATAATCATATCTGTGATCACAAGGTCAACCG
>Ga0307989_1000615_pt1 | contig 22305 bp, 20 predicted proteins | sample EllFjometagen185_FD_203164 | JGI IMG/M metagenome (GOLD analysis project Ga0307989, IMG submission 203164) | Marine microbial communities from Ellis Fjord, Antarctic Ocean - #185 | ecosystem: Environmental > Aquatic > Marine > Unclassified | place: Southern Ocean | collected 2014-10-08
ATGACAAAAACATTGCTTCGGCTCGAATTATTGAAAAAAACGGAGGGGTACTTGAAAATATTGTGGAGCGTCAAGATGGTGAATTGGAAGGGATTCAGGAGGGGAAAACGCGACGGTATTGGATAACCTTGTAAAATGCGTGTTGATAAATGGATTTGGACTACATGGATGACAAAATCTCGTACACAGGCGGGGGAATTTTGTCGTGCAGGAAATGTTTTGATCAATGGAACAAAGGTAAAACCTTCTAAGATTTTGAAACTGGGGGACGAGGTCTCTGTGGTTTTCCCCGCGGGGATTAAGAAATATAAAGTACTTCAGTTTTTGGAAAAGAGGGGGAAAGAAGAGGCTGCTGAAGGATTTTTTGAAGATTTGACCCCCGGATTTGCGGAGATGGCAGCCGAGCACAAGAAGGTTGCGTCGGCACAAAAAAGAGACACACGGAAGATATTGGGTCGATATGGGGACAATAAGCCGAGTAAGAAAGACAAGCGGGCGAGGAGGGAATTTGAAGAGAGATAAGAGCTTATTGTTCTTGGCCAAAAATCACTTTTACCATTTCTCCCACATTACGAACTCCAACAGATGTAATTTTTAGTTTGTTGGAAAGCTTTTTCATTTGAGTTGTTGGGATAATAGCCCTTTTGAATCCCAATTTCTCAGCCTCAATTAATCGGGCTTCTAGTTGTGAGACACTGCGGACTTCTCCACTGAGTCCGACTTCTCCTAAGATAACCGTGTCTGCGGGAATCTCTCTTTCGGCACGAGAACTTAATATAGCAGCACAAATAGGCAGATCTGCCGCTGGCTCGATTATTTTCATTCCTCCAACAACACTGAGGTAGGCATCATATTCTCCGCACTTGAAGGGAGTGAATTTGCTTACTACCGCGAGCAAGAGGTGTAATTTTGATAATCCAATCCCATGCGCGGTTCGTCGTGGTTGTCCAAAATTTGTTCGTACAGTGAGGGCCTGAATTTCTAATAAGAAATTTCTTGATCCTTCGCGAACAACAGCAATAGAAGAACCTGCTGCGTTTTCTGCTCGTTCAGCAAGAAAGAATTCTGATGGATTTGCCAGCTCAGTTAATCCGTCTCCGCGCATTTCGAAGACTCCTACTTCAAGAGTACTTCCAAATCGGTTTTTGGGAGAACTGAGTACTCGAACTTCGCTATTTCCTTCTCCGTTTAGCCTCAGTACTACATCAACCACATGTTCTAAGACCTTTGGCCCTGCGATCTCATCAGATTTGGTTATATGTCCAATTACAAGAATGGTTGTCCCCGTTGATTTAGCGAGTTTTAACAAAATCTCAGCATTTTCTTTTACCTGAGACAATTGTCCAAAGGTGGAATTCGCCGAGCCAATCATTTGTATTGAGTCAATGATGGCAAGGGAAGGAGATGATTTTGCAATAGTCTGGCAAATATCCTCGAGAGAGTTGGTACTGAATAAAGTCCGGACTTTGTTTTCATTAACCTTTTTTAAGTCCGGACTTAGACGATTAGCCCGATGCATTACTTGCTCTACAGACTCTTCTCCTGAGAAATATTGTGCGTCTTTGATTCCTAAAAATATCTGAAGCGCAAGAGTTGATTTCCCTACTCCCGGAGCCCCACCAAACAAAGCTAATGTTCCCGGGAAGAACCCTCCTCCGAGGACACGATCGACTTCTTCGATTCCGCTTGAAATCCTTAAGTCCGGACTTAGTTTATTCCGGGACGAATTCAAGTCCGGACTTAAAGTTAGGTCCTTTCCCTTACTAAGATCGGTTTTACCGCTTGATATTTTTGCTTCATGAAATTCTTTAATTGTATTCCATGCCTCACAAGAAGGGCATTGTCCGATCCATTTTCCGAATACTTCACCACATTCGGTACAGAGCCATTGTTGATTGTCTTTTGCCATTGGATTCACATTCTAGAGAAGACAAAAAAAGGACGCAAAAAAAACATACATTTTTTTATTTTCTCTTCCTTGAAAAAACAGTGAAATTGGGGTATAATGAGCCTTAGTTATTACAGCATGTCTCCAGAAAAATTTCCATCATCAGCAGAGAAAAATACTTCTCCCAAGGAAGCCATTGTGCAGTCGGGGGAAATGCTTTGGAACATTTTACAAAAATTGGGAGCAAATCCGACACTGCAAACAGAGGTAACGTGGAAGAGGGGCGATAGCGAAGAGATGTTTCCATTAAGTTCTAATGAGTGGAAGAGATTGCCTATTGGGGCGAAGGTGAAAGTTGAAAACGGGAAAATTTCGGTAGAGAATCCTGGATATTCTCCGAAGCCAGTTGAGAAAAAAGAGTATTCCCCCGTTAAACGCAGGATTTCTCAAGAAGAAAGTAGGGCAGAGTATAAAAAAGAGGAGAAGGCGGATGATATGATTGATGGATGTGTAATAGAGGATGCTGGATGGGGGGAAGTTAATTTAAAAGAAGAACAAAAAGTGAGCAACGACCTTCTTGATAATGATTTTGAGCAAAAAGAAAGAGAAGGGCGGGATGTAAAAATGCTGGATAAAATTTTCAACGGAGAAGTACAAGATATCTTTGATAGTACGCAAGCCTCTCTTAAAGAGGCGGGGATTTCAGCAGAAAATATCTCTATATGGAAAGAATTTTGTTTTTCAGAAAACATGAGGGAGTTCTCTGTGGGGAGTAGTGCTCGGGCTATTAAGTTGGTGAAGAATTTAGAATTTCACGTAGCTTTTCAAGAGCTAATTACGGGAATAAGTAATAATAATCTTTTAGAAAAAGAGGCAGCGCTCTCTCCGAAAGAATTTAGATCTTTTTTAACTAATCTAATGGATGAAATAGTTATATTTATAGACGAACAAGAATTATTGTATAAAAAACTAGAAGCAAATAAAACAAAAGAGGATGAAGCGAAGGAAAATATAAAGCAAAAAAATGCAGAGATATTAATTGATGAATTATTGCCTATTCCTTATGAAAAAGAACTTCTTTGGAATAAGTATTTTGAAGAAGGGAACATGATGGAGCTATCTATGGATTATATGGATTATCGAGGAGACAAACTAGGTTCAAGTGCTGCGGGAAGATATATATCAGAACTATTGGAGGAATCGATGGCGGAAGCGCTTACTTTGGATTATTTTCTTGGAGAAGTTGCTCGTGAAAAATCTCCGATATTATATAAAATATACTTACTTGATGGACTTTTACTTTAATAAAAAACTGTAGAATTTCTCCCACAGTTTTTAAAGATATTTTTTGTAAATACTAAAACGGCAAATCCTCAGCGCTAACCTCATCGGTCTGAGCTGGTTTCGCAGGAGCTTTTTTTGCTGGTGTTGCAGCGTCTCCATCACGATTCTCTCCAGGTTTCCAGTCATCTACTTGTAAGTAGTGAGTCATTCCACTCTGACTTGGTTCGCGTCGCTCGAGAACCTTCACATTTACCCATCCTTTGTCGAGGTTGTCCTGTAGTGCCTGTAAATCGCTTTCAGACATACTCAAACGCATCATGTCTCCATAACGTGTAGTAATTTTTTTCCCGTTTCCGCAGTAAATTTTATCTGCCATTTTGTATAAAAATTAAGTCAGCAAAAGTGTACCTACTTGAATAATATTCTCCAACAAAAAGTGTATGAAATTAAACCTTTTCTCGACAGCTCTCTACCCAATCCTGATTGTCTTGATACCATTTAATAGTTAGCGGGAGTGCTTCTTCAAAGGTATGTGCAGGCGTCCACCCGAGTTCTTGTTCAATCTTACTCGCATCAATCGCATAACGACGATCGTGTGCCTTGCGGTCAGGGACAAACTCCATCTGCGAAGTTGATCCGGTTTCTTTCAAGATCATGTCAGTGATCTCCAGGTTTGTTTTTTCATTGTGTCCTCCGATATTCCAGACTTCTCCCGGTTTAGATTTCTCAAAAATTAATCGGATGGCTTCGCAGTGATCACGAACATAGAGCCAGTCGCGAATATTTTTCCCGTCTCCATACATCGGTAATGCCTCATTGTTCATCGCCCTGAACAAGAAGAAGGGAATTAATTTCTCAGGAAACTGGTATGGTCCGTAGTTATTGCTACATCGTGAAATAGTCGCATGTAATCCGTACGTGTGGTGCCACGATTTTACCAATAAATCAGCAGATGTTTTTGCGGCTGCATATGGGCAGTTTGGTGCCAGGGGAGTGTTTTCTGTAAAAAATTTCATTGCTTCTCCGGGAAGAGGATCTCCCAAATCTCCATACACCTCATCGGTTGAAACCTGATGATAGCGTTTCACATCATGCTTTCTGCACGCCTCAAGAAGGATGTGTGTCCCGAGAATATTTGTTCGGATAAATGGGGAAGAGTCTTCAATAGAGCGATCCACATGAGTTTCTGCGGCGAAGTTTATGACTCCGTCGATCTGCTCTTTGGCGAATAACTTATCAATGAATGGTGCATCAGCAATATCTCCTTTTACAAACCTGTACCGCGGGTCATTTTCAATCTCGCGGAGATTTTCTAGGTTCCCTGCATAGGTGAGCAAATCAATATTTACGATATCCCAATTGGTGTTTTCCAATGCATGGTGTACGAAATTTGATCCGATAAATCCAGCTCCACCAGTAACGAGAATTTTTCGTGTCATCGAAGGAATAGTACTTTTTTTTGAAAAAATTTCCACCAGGTATTGCAATTTTAAAAGAGCTCGGTACACTCTCTCTCGTTGCGCCGCCTTGGCTCAGTGGCTAGAGCGCGTCCTTGGTAAGGACGAGACCTCGAGTTCGATTCTCGAAGGCGGCTCCAAAAAATTCCCGAGAGACCGAGTGTCTGTCGGGAGTTTTTTATAACAACGCAGTTGTTTGAAGTGAACTCGAAGAGTTCGAGGATTTGCACTGATTGAAAAGAGGATGCAAATAGCTCTAACAAGTTACGCGAAGCGTGACGCCGTGACGAGATTAGAAAGCTTTCGAAGGCGGCTCCACCTTTTGTATAAAAAAACCGTGAATTTTTTCACGGCTCTTCTTTTGTTTCGTTATCAACCTAACACGTCACCCAGCACATAAACCGTTTCCAGTGCGCGCCAAACCATTCTCCAATAATCTGTCCTGCACCAAGGAAACAAGGAACGAGAAGCAAGGTAAGAACGGTTGAGAGGGACATTCCATAAATAATTGCAAATCCAAGTCCGGCCCACATCTCATCAGAAAGAGAAAGAGGTAAAAGTCCCACCACCGTTGTAATGGAAGTAAGGAAAATTGGCTGGAGACGGCTTTTCCCGGCCGCAATATATGCCTCACGCCATGGCAATTTATGCTTACGAAGGTTTTGGTTTATATGATCAATAAGCACAATGGCATCGTTTACGATAATTCCCGCAAGAGAAACAATACCAATCATCGTAGGAAACGAAATCGTTAATCCGTGAAGCCAGAACCCCACAAACACTCCTGTAAGAGAGAGAGGCACAATTATTAGCGTGGTAAATGATTGCCAGTACGAATTAAACTGTGTCACAAGCACCACAAGAATGAGAAGGACTGCTACGGACATAGAAAGGCCCATTTCTCCCATTAATCGATTTCCTTCTTCTGAATCACCTCCCATTTCAACCGTTTCCCCAGGAAGACGGTCGAGCTGAAGAATCGCAACGTCAATATCTTTTTGAAGGACAGAGACAGGGATTCCCTTTTTCATATCAGCCAAAACAGTAAGTGTTCGTAGTCCATCACGATGGCGCAAGAGGGACACTTCGGAAGCGAGTTTTGGATGAGCAATTTGCTCAAGTGATACAAAGTTTCCACGTGGAGCCTTTACCTCAATTTGATTCAATACATCGAGAGAGTCGGGATCATCCCACGAACGATCGCTCTTCCAATTTATTCGCGCGACAACATCAACTTCTTCAGCTCCTTCGGTTATTTTTACCACGGTTGTTCCATTTACAGCCGTTCGCAAAGTTTCCATAATAGCTGCAGGAGCAAGGCCAAAGCGAGCGAGAGTATCACGATCAAATGTCCATGTAACTTGAAAGGTTCTTTCCGCACTGTCATCTCTTACATTTATGGGTCCTTCTAATTTTTTAATATCAACCTGTAGTTGTTGAGACAGCTCTTCTAAATGTTCGTAACTAGGTCCAATGAGGCGAATGGCAAGAGCTGTCTCTCCGGTTGCAGGACCATTTTGTAGCTCAGAAAAATTTCCTTCTACATGTTTGGGAACGATTCCCATTACCGCATTACGAACCAGTGGAAAAATTTCATATGATTTGCGATCACGAAATTCTTTATTTGTTAGATATACAGATAGTCCCAGAATATGACTTTCTGATAAACTGGCTCCGCCTCGTTTATTAAAATCTTGAGATTTCCCAGCAGTGAAGACAAAGCTATCAATCCATTTGTCGCCATCTTCTTGTTCACCCAAGAAAGGGCGTAGTTGTTCTGCAATTGGCTCAATAAGACTTCGTGTTTCACTGAGATCTGTTCCTATGGGGAACTCAAAATCAGCCGTAAAAAAGGGCATGTCTGAAGCCGGAAATACTTCTACAGGGACTTGATTCGTTGCCACTAATCCTAGAGAAAAGAAAAACGCAACAAAGGCCAATCCAAGGCTCCCAAAAATGTATTTATTCTTTGCTAATATCTTTTTCATACTGCGGACATACCATTCTTGAACCAGGACAAGTCCTTTACGCTTAATATGTTTTTTCGGGGGAAAGGCCTTTAGGAATTGCACTCCCACAGAAGGCAAAATCCACAAGGCAATAAAAAGAGCGGAGATAAGAATGGCACTTACGGTGTTTGGAATTACAGAAATATAATCTCCCATGATTCCTGTAATGAAGAAAATCATTGGCAAAAAGGCACAAACAGTCGTGGTTGTTCCGGCAATTAATGGCCAGCGAAAAGTTTTTAGCGTATGTTCAGCTGCTTCTTCTGGGGTCATGCCTTTTTCATTCACAGCACTCGACATTCCCTCTACTATCACAATGGCATTGTCTACAAGAAGACCAAGGCCGAGCACAAGTGCAAATAAAGATATCCCATTAAAGGTTCCACCAGAGCTCTGCATGACCATTACAGCGATCAGCATAGAGAGAGGAATAACTATAGAAGCAAGAAGAGACTCTCTCCATCCAACAAAGACAAACATAATCAACATAATCAAGAGAACGGTTTGTCCCCCACTTCGAAGAAGAGTATCAAGACTTTCGCGAATTTCATCCGCACGGTTATATGTTACGGCCGTATTGAGGGAGCGAGGGATTACTTCTTGAATCTTTAGCACTTCCATGCGATCAATAATATTGGCTACCATAATGAGAACATTTCCCGTTTCGGCGGATTTTGTTATCTCAATTGAAACAGAAGGCGCGACTCTTTCTTCATTTTGGAAATAGGTTTCTACTTCAAAATTTTCAAACTCTCGACGCACTTCACCAATATCGCTTACAGTAAGAACAGCATTATTTCTTATTAAAATAGGAACGGCCGCAATATCTTGAGGGGTTTCATATTCTGCGCGGGCAGTGATTTCTACAGACTGTCCATCAATCTCCATTGTCCCAAGGGGCATATCTTGATGTCCAGCACGAATAGCTTGTAACACCTCATTTACACTAAGATCAAGAGCTTTTAGCTTGCTGGGGTCTAACGCAACATGAATTTCGTCTTCTGGGGCACCCAGTAAATTCACATCTTTTACATTGCTCATTCCAGAAAACTCATCTTCCAGAATTTCAGCAAATCGCTTTAATTCCGACCAAGAAAAATCTCCTGAAAGAGAAATATTTACAACAGCAACATCGGATAATGAAACTTCTGAAACAGTGGGATCATCAGGAAGTGTTCCGGGAAGACTTCGCTTTGCATCATCAATTTTATCACGAAGCTTTTGGATATTTGCTTGCTTATCACTCTCTACATCGAACTCCACGGTAATTGCAGAAACTCCAGCAAGAGAAGAGGAGGTATATTTTTTAACATTATCAAGACTCTTTATTTCGGTCTCAATTTTATTGGTGACGAGCTTTTCAATATCAACGGATGACGCTCCAGGCCAAACGGTCATGACCGTTGCCATAGGAATATCAACCGTTGGTTCGGTTTCTCGTGCAATTGAAAAATAAGAATAGAGCCCTGCCGTCAGAACAAAGATTATTACTAAGAGGGTCACCCGAAAGCGACTTATAAAAAATGTCCAGAATTCAGAAAGGTGTTCTTTCATTTGTTACTTATTTCAAGTTTTTCTCCAGCGTGAGCACGATTGCGATATCGTACCACCGAATCTCCATCTTCAAGTCCATCAAGAATTTCAATAGCACTTGAAACAATATTTCCGGCGGTAATTTTGACGCGTTTTCCTTTGCCATTTTCCAAAAGCAACACCTCTTCTCCGTCGGGTTCAAAGGATATGGCGGATATAGGAAGGAGGTTCTGCGCTATTCCATTAATGGGTAAAAGGATTTTTACGAAAGAGCCAAGAAGAGATTGTGGCGGAAGTGTTTCCAGGGGGAAATCAACTTCTAATTTCTGAGTTGTGCGATTTAACTTTCCGCTTATTTGAAACTCAGAAAGAGAGAGCAAAGTTCCATCTTCGAGTTTTGCCTGCAGAGTATCAGGATTTGCTTGCATACGAAGTAGCTCTTCATGAGTAATAGTAGCATTTATTTTTGGCTTTATGTCTTTCCCCACAAGTGAAAAAAGAATGTCGCCGGCCTTTATTTGATCAAAGGGAAGTACGGAAGATCCCGTAATAGTTCCACCGAATGGTGCAAGAACAGTCAAATCACTTTGTGAATTTCGAGCGAGACGAAGCTGTGTCTCAAGTTGAGTTACTTGTGATTGTGATTGGGCTTGCGCGAGAGTCAAAGAGGACTTCGCATTTTGTACCGCGGTTTCTGATCCCAAAACAGAAAGACGGTTTCGTCCTTGCTCAGATTTTGCTGCCTCAATTTGGGTTTCAAGAGAAAGCGATATTGTATCGATACTAGTAACGGAACTATTTGCCGCACTTGCATATGAGGCCTTATTTGTTGCAGAAAAAGATCCCGTAATAGGCGTCCCCTGTATAAGAGAAAGAAGAGAATACGTGATGCCTTGTGCATCTTGTAAAAGTTGTAATCTGTTTTTTGCAAGACGTAAAACCTCATCATCAGACATTGTTTTGGGCAATCTTTCTTGATCAACCCTGTCTCGTTCACGTAAAACTTCTTCAATCTGGTTTTTGACTCGTTGTCGCAGAATAGCATTGTTTTTCCCAATTTGTTGTGAAACATAATTAACATTTGCTCGCGCTGAAGTTGACACGAGGAGAATGGTATCTGCCCAATCAACAATGCTGCGGAACTGACTTTCGGCATTTCGCGTTTGCGTTTTCAGTAAATCAAATGTTCGAGAATAGTTTTGTGACTCATTTATTCTTGTTTGATCAAGTTTTTGCTCCGTAGTATCAAGCGCTATCTCAGCCGAAAGTACAGAAGACTGGGCTTGAATTTTTGCCACAGCCAGTTGTTGCAATAGATTCTCGTAAGAAATTTGAGTTGCGTCGTTTTTGCGTTGAAATGTTGCGAGAACTTGACCCGCTTTCACAGTGTCTCCGATTGTTACAAACGTTTTTTCAATCGTTCCAGACACTTCTGCGCGGACATCGATATCCGTTCCAGAAAGGATCGTTCCAGTGATTTCCCGTTGTTCATCAGGAGACCAGTGTCCAAATTCTATAATGGTTACTGGTGTTACTTTTTCCTCAGGAAGTTTTACTTCTTCCGTGTTTCGATTGCTCAAAATTCGGTTGAGAACAAGTAATAATATGATCGTACCAATGATTATGGCGACCTTTCTGGGATTGAGACGTTGTAACAATGATTTCATCGTTGATAATAAATTTTAAAAATTCTATAGATTTTACCACAAATGGTGGTGTTTTACAAGGCTGAGAGTGGGTTTATTTGGTTTCCACGGAGAAAATTTTCCATGCCAACTCAGCAAAGCTATCGAGGAGTTCGGGAGTCATATCAAGAGTTCCGTTTATTTCCATTTGTGCCAGGTCTCCAATAGGACCAAAAACAAAGACTTTGAGTGCACCACAAGGGAGATCTCGTAAAACTCCTTCTGCGACACCTCGCTCGATAATACTAAGAAACAGGCTTGCTTGTTGCATTAATTCCTCAGATTTTTTCATTGTATTCATGCGAGGAGATTTTTTGAATTGCTCGCAGAAAGCAAAGTTATCAGGATGTTTTATGTTGTAGGCATATGTTTTTTTCCAGATAGAAAAGAACCATTCTTTGTATGATCCAGAAGGGGGAAATGGCTCAGCTACGAAATCCAAAACCTCTTTGTGAATAGTAAGAAATAGCTCATTAATAAGATCATCCGTGTTTTCGAAATACGTATAGAGCGTTGCGGGAGCTACCTTTGCAGCTTTTGCAATCTTACTCATTGAGAGATTTGAGAATCCTTCGTGAATGATGATTTGTTGAGTCGCTCGGAAAAGAGCTTCCTTTTTGCCGTCGTCTTTTTTTCTCATTGATTCTTTTTTAAATGAACGTTTAATTAATTACAAGTTTTTTTCTCGGGAAATCAAAAATAAGGATTATTTTTAAAATAAATCGGTGAAGAGGATGGTTTTTACGTTATCTTTTCGGAGAATATCGTTGAAGAATCTCTGAAACAGAAATAGCAAAAAGGCCAAGAAGGGCGCCTATAGCATGTCCCATGAATGATATTTGTGGCACCATGAGCGGCAATGCGATATTTATTCCCACAAGAATTAAGAGATCTCGACCCAGTTGTTGTAGGGGATTTCCTTTTCCAAGCCACCACAAATACATCGCCAAATACGTAAAAAGTCCCATCAATATGCCGGAAAACCCAAGAGTCGGAGCGGTCAAAACATGTGGCAAAATCCCCACTTGAGCCATCCATAAAAAGAAAATGAGTCCGACATACTTCTTCATTCCTAAGTTTTGCTCAAGAATTGGAGAAACGATTACGATTCCAATAACATTTGAGGCCAAATGCCACAAAGATTCATGAGAAAAGTGAGAAAGGAACGTCCCAATGGAGTAAATCCCAGGATATGCGACCGTATAAGGAAGTGCTCCTACTTGATTGGCTATAAAAATAATCACATTTATCGCGAGCAATATTTTGGTTATCGGAGGGAAGTCTCTCATTTATACCAAGTTTTCAATTCGTGCTTTTAATTCTAGGTCGTCACATTCAACTTTCGTGTCGTCTTCTCCGACGATTACGCGGCAAGGAACGGCCATTTTCTTTGCATAATCAAACTGTTTTTGGATCTTTTTATCCTCCATGTAGACTTCCGTGGAAATGCCTTTTGACAGGAGTTCTGCTCCGAGTTGCAAACTACTTGCAAGTAGGGAATTGTCTCGAGAGAGGATGATAACGTCTGAATTATTAATACGTTTTGTTTCAACGAGTCCGGACTCGAAGAGTTGCCAGAGTAATCGAGTAAGTCCAATAGAAATTCCCACTCCAGGGAGATTTTTGCCCATGAATACTTTTGCCAAATCATCATATCGTCCTCCACTACAGACAGATCCAAGGTTTTCATATCCGACTAAATTTGTTTCATATACCGTTCCGGTGTAGTAATCGAGTCCTCGCGCAATACGTAAATCGATTTGCCACTGATCCTCGGGAACTTTCATGGCGCGCAAAGTTTTCACCACTTCCGTGAGCTCTTCAACTCCTTCGATAAACTCAGAATGATCGGAAAAATCTTTTAATTTCTCCAAAATCTCATCAGCGGTTCCTGTCGTTTCTACAAACTCCAAAATGCGTTCTTGGAATTCAATAGGATGTCCGGCAAGTTTTGCGTTCGGATTTTTCTCAAGGTTATCGAGAAAGTCGAGTAGTTTTTTGAATTCAGCAGGATCGGCATTAAATGCAGCAAAAAATCCCGTGAGAATTTTTCGATTATTAATGCGGATCACAAATTTCTGTTCCGGCATCAATTTCTCAAAAATTTGAGCGATGATCGCCACCATCTGTGCATCATTTGCGAGACTCAATTTTTCACTTCCAATGACATCGATATCACATTGATCGAATTGTCGGAATCGTCCTTTTTGCGCCCTTTCTCCACGCATTACCGGACCAATTACACTTCGTCGGAATGGAAATGCGAGCTCATTGAAATGACGTGCTACGTACAAAGCCAATGGCACGGTGTGGTCAAAACGAATGGCGCGAATATCTTTGTCTTGATCAACTGCCTCCTCGCGTCGTAGGCGGTCCAAGACGTAGATTTCTTTGGGATTACCCCCCTTGGCCTCGAAGTTCTCAGAACGTTCCACTAAGGGCGTCTCAAGCATGGGAAATCCGTTCGCTTCGAATATCTCTGCGATAGTTTTTTTCCAGTGCTGAACAACTCGCTGCTCCGCAGGAGAAAATTCAGGAAATCCACTTGGTGTCGATGTGTTGAGTTTTGCCATCGTGAAGATTTTAGCAGAGTTATGGTTTGTATTCAAAAAAGAGAGACCGGTCTCTGAAAAAGTTTTGACAAAAATACTTTACTCGAATAAAGTGCCCGTGTAAATGAAAAATACTTCAAACGTTCGCGAACTGCTTCAGGCGTTTCTTGTCCTTCGAAATGAGGATGAGGCGTGGCGGTTTTTGCGTGATCTTTTGACCGAAGATGAAATTCGGGAGTTTTCTCGACGGTGGGAAGTGGCGCAGCTTTTGGTTGCCAAGAATTCATATGTAAAAATTGAAAAACAAACAGGAATGAGCTCTACGACGATTGCGAGAGTTTCTAAGTTTCTCAAAGGAAAGTTTGGTGGATATCAACTCGTTCTTGATCGATTGCATCATCATCCTGATTCGGTTTCGCCGGTGGGATCTGACACATAAATTTCTACAAAAGTTCATGAATAGGTCTGACTGGCGAAGCTGGTCTTTTATTTTTGTAACACATTTTTTATGAATAAATTTTATCGTAACTCTATCTATCACTGTCGCACATTTCATTTTCTCTGAATGCAAATTCAGAAATATATTTTCTTATAATTTTTTAAACATGAAACCATCAGAAAACCAAAATCGGGAAATTCCAGAAATGGGAGAGAGATTCGACATGATTCTTTTTAAGAGAAAGGTCGCGGACTTACTCCGGAAAGGTGAACCAAGGGAGGTAAATTATTATGCAGAGGCGATAAGCGCCTCTTTCCCAAAGGAGAACAAATTGGTAGACTTAGAGGTAGATAGGATGATAAAGCAACGAATTCAGCTTTTAGGAATAGATATTACGCCTCTTTCGGGACCAGAGGTGAGATGTTTTTCTTAATAAATATCATATAACAAAAAACCCCGCTTCGGCGGGGTTTTTTGTTTCCTAATGTAACTTTTGTGATTACAACGAAGCAAGCACTTGAATAATTTCGTTTCGTAAATCTTCGTATGCTTTTACCTCATCGTTTGAGAAGCTTTTCACTTGAGCGATCTTGTGAATCATTGGGTGTCCTTCGATCTTCTTGAAATCAAATTCTTCACGATCAGCAAGAACAAGTCCTTCTTTATACAATGAAATAATTGTTTTTAGCATTTGGTATTGCTTCGTAGGCATTGTATATGCGTCTTCTGTACTAAATGAATCTTGGTACAAGAAGTCCTCACGAATAGATTTTGCCGTCAAAAGAATAAGTTTTTCTCGGAAACTTAGTGCTTCTGGTCCTACCAATCGCACGATTTCCTCTAATTTACTTTCTTCTTGCAAGATACTCATTGCGTCAGCGCGAACATCCCAGTAGTCATCTGCAACATTGTCTCGCATGTATTTATCCAAGTTCGGAAGATACAGTGAGTATGATTTCAACCAGTTAATGGCTGGAAAGTGACGTTGGTATGCTAATTGTGCATCAAGTCCCCAGTAAGCTTTTGTAACACGCAATGTGTTTTGTGATACTGGTTCTGAGAGGTCTCCTCCTGGAGGTGATACCGCTCCAATAACAGTTAATGCTCCTTGTCGATCATCTGAACCGATACAATCAACGGCTCCGGCTCGCTCATAGAACTGAGCTGTTTTTGATCCCAAGTAGGCAGGATATCCTTCCTCACCTGGCATCTCCTCAAGACGTCCTGAGATTTCACGCATTGCTTCTGCCCAACGAGAAGTTGAGTCTGCCATAAGCGCTACGTTGTATCCCATGTCTCGGTAATACTCTGCAATTGTAATTCCGGTATAAACAGATGCTTCACGAGCAGCAACCGGCATATTTGATGTGTTGGCGATCATTACTGTTCGACGCATCAAAGGCTCTCCTGAGTTTGGATCGATAAGTTCTGGGAACTCATTCAATACCTCAGTCATTTCGTTTCCACGTTCTCCACATCCGATATATACAATAACTTGAGCGTCACAATATTTTGCCAAAGTTTGTTGTGTAACCGTTTTTCCTGATCCAAATGGTCCAGGAATACATGCTGCTCCTCCGTGAACCAGAGGGAAAAACATATCTACAGAACGACCCCCTGTTTTTAACAATGTGTCAGGAATTCGTTTTTTTATTATTTTTCGTGGGATACGAATAGGCCAATATTGACGCATTTCTATATTTGTCTTTTTTCCGTCCTCAGCTGTTAATACCGCAATAACGTCGAGAACCGTATGATGTCCTGATTCGATTTTCTCAACTTTTGCATTGTTGATTCCCACGGGAACCATAACTTTATGAAGAATAAGTGATGTTTCTTGAACGGTTCCAAGAACATCTCCTTCACTTACAGTATCTCCTGTTGAAACAGTAGGAACAAAGTCCCATTTTTTATTGTGATCTAGTCCGTCGGCATCAATACCACGAGCCAAGAAGTGTCCAGATTTCTCTTCGAGAACTTTTAGTGGTCGTTGCACTCCATCATAAATAGACTGGAGCAATCCGGGTCCAAGTTCAACAGAAAGAGTTTTTCCCGTACAAACCACGGGTTCTCCTGGTCCAACACCAGCTGTTTCTTCATACACCTGAATAGACGCTTTTCCGTCTTCAAGACGGATAACCTCTCCGACGAGGCCTTCGTCTCCAACACGGACAACCTCGTACATTTTTGCAGAGTGCATGTTATCAGCCACAACAAGTGGACCGGAGACTTTTACGATAATGGGGTTTTTTTCACTCATGTTTCTAAGGAAAGGAGGGGGGGAAAATTAGTTATTAAAAATGTCGCTTCCAATAGCTCGTTCAACAATAGAAGAGAGCCGTTTTACGGAAAAACTTTTTTCGTCAACACTTGGTGACGGTGTAGGAATTACCGCAGGAAGCGGCTTTTTGGCAAACTTATCAAGCAAATCTGCGGGTAAGTTTTTATAAAAATCTTCTTCCACGAAGATAATAGCGTAGGTTGGGGTTTGAGCTTCATCACCAGCGTTTTCTGCTGCTAATTTCTCAATCATATCGCGTGCTTCATCGTCACTTGTTACGGCAAACGTATTGGCGCCAATAACTCTGAATAAAAGTACAGAGCTTTCCATTCCAACAACCGCAAGCTTGAGTTGGTTTTCCATATTAAAAATGTTTCAGTGTTTCATAAATTTTTTCTGGCTCAATTCCATAAAATTTAGCTGCCATAACAAATCGAATACGTGAAGCATTTCGAATTCGTTTTTGGAAATATGTCATCGGAACAATAAATGTTCCAATATCTCCAGACTCACGTTCTGACAACCATTCAATTCCCGAATTATGCATTTGTCTTCCCAACTGAACCAACAATTCTTCAGGAGCTAATTCCTTTGTAAGGAGCTCTTCGAATCGAGTAAAGAAAGGATGTGCCTTGAACGCGTTTTTTAAAGACGCAAGAGAATCAATAGAAGTGAGTAGCTCTGCCGGAATAGTTCCATGTGGCAATACTGCTTCAGCAGGAAGAGTGGTGTCCCATATAAGAACGCAACGTGCAGCACTGTCCAAATTAGTAGCATCTACACGCAAGCGTAGGAGCTCTTTTAGGATTGGCATACGGTGGCTTCCTGCGATTCGTTTTAAGAAATCAAAATGTGCGCGATCAAGAATAAACTCAATAGCACGAAATGATTTTGATTCTGTAAATACTTTTTGTGCCTCAATGAGAGCTTCTCGATATTCTATAGGCAACATTTCTGTTTCGTTCTGGAAGATAGCGTTTTCTATCTCTTCTGCAGAAAGGGAGCCCAAGAACGCGAATCCATCGCTTTCAGAAAAAGCACCGAGCTCGGTAGCTCCATCAAGAAGTTTTAATTTCAATGCTCGTTTCAGGTTACTGAGATCAAACTCTTTCCAAATGAATTCAAAAGCAGGATCATTCTCTGTTCCGCTCGTGATCATTTCTTTTGTTTCAGTAAGTCCTCGACGAATTATTTTGAAGAAATCTTGTGGGCGCGTAGCCTCATCAAATATTTCAGCATATTGTAGTTCTGTGAGCACACGAAAAGCTTCCTCCGGTGATTTCGCACCGATCATTCGATCAATCTGAGCATGAGTAAGCAGTTTTGCTTCTAGTGCTCGGATTCGTCCACAGAGGAATAAAAATTCTTTGGTCATTTTTAGATCAGGTTCAATTTTTGAGCGAAAAATGATTCAATCTCATTACAGTACTCAGAGAAGACTAAGCTGTGAAAAGAACAATCTACTTCAGAGCTAGCAAGTTTTGCTATAAATCCTCCTGAAAGATCTTCAGAAGATTCTACGGTAAATCCCGCTGGAGCTACTTTTTTCGTTAGTTCTACTCGAGCTTTTGGCACAAAAAGAGTGCCTTCTCCAGAGAGATGCGTGAGTAGCGGCTCAATAATTTTTTGGTATTCAGCATCAGGAAGTGCCACGAGTTTCTCATGGAAATCCTTCATTGCTCGAGAAATAACAGTTCTACGAGCCTGCTGTAACTGAGATTTTGAATCACGTCGAGCCATAGCATTCGTCTTTATTTCAATAGAGGCGAGCGCTTCAGTCTTTTTCTCAGAAAGGGCTTCCAATGATACAGCGGTTTGCTGATCAAATTCAGTTTCGAGTTGGTTCTTTTCCTCAGCGAGCTCGTCGTCAATTTTCGTGACTTCCTTAGCTGCTTCATCGAGGATTTTCTGCAAAATGTCTTGCAATGCCATGGTATCAATTTTTTAGAAGGAGGGGAGTTTTTGCCACCCCAGAAAAAGAATCACTTAGAGTAATCCAGACAATGTGATGAAGATTGCAATAAGCAATCCGAAGATAGCGTATGTCTCAATAAGAACTGAGAGGATGATTGCTCCACCAGCAACAGATTCATCTCGAGCCAATGCTCCCATAGCGGCAGCAACTACTTTTGACTGCAATGCAGCAGAAGCAAGACCAAGAAGTCCGATTGTTGTTCCTGCAAGCAAGAAGTTCAATCCGTTCTGAGTTGTCATCTCTACGATTTCTCCTCCCATAACACCCGTGTTAGAAAGAATCATGATCGCAATAAGCAATCCGTAAATACCCTGTGAACCAGGAAGAGCTGTCAAAACGATAAGAGAACCAAACAAGTTTGGTTTTTCAGCCAAAACGCCAGCGGCTTTTTGACCTGCGGTACGAATACCAAGTGATGATCCGAGACCACCAAGTACAACTGCTAGAAGCGCTCCGAGGGATGACAATGTCAAGCCCCAGTTTATGCTGGATGCAGTATCGAGTGCGGTTGTTGCAACATTTTCCATGTTCTTCAAGGGGTTAAATTAAGAGATTTAGGAACGAAATAATAAGTATTTTTTTGCTCGCGCGAACGGTCGAAACAATCGACCACCACCGGCATAGAAAAGTCCAAAGAATTCAATAAACTGAAGACGGAGTGAGTGTACGTATGCACCGAGTCCTGACAACCCGAAATTGATTGCATGTCCAAATAACATAAACGCGATCATTACGATAATACCAAGAACGCTTGGAAGCATTTCGCCGAGTACTTGAGCCGTCATGTTCATTGCTGCTCCGATAATACCGGTAGCAAGACCAAGCGCCATAAGACGAGAGTAACTCAGGATGTTTGAAACGAAATCCATCGCTCCGTAAAGTCCTAAAATTCCAAAAGCAAGTTTCAAGAATATGTTTTTCTTCGCTCTTCCAAGAGTAAGTACTAGGAAGGCTGCTCCTCCGAGAAGCATCCATTGCATAAGGGCCTTGTCTAATCCAAGCTGGTCAGCACCTGCCCAGAGAGCAATCATAATCAATGTATAGAGCCATCCAAATCCATCACAGATGGCGTATGCCCAGTCTTTGTTGGTAATTCCTTTTAGTATTCTCATGATGAGTCCCACGAGAACCTGGAAATACCCAAGTGCAAAAGTGAAGACCAAGAATGTCATTGTTCCGCTTCCTTTGAGAGGATCCAACACTTGTCCACGGAAGACAATCTCTCCGGCGTCATTCATAGCTGTCAAAAACCCAGGGGCTTGCTCGGCAGTCATTCCGAAGTGTCCTCCGAGAAGAATTCCTCCCACTACAGCAGAAAGTCCACAGAGAAGAACCATAAGAATCATCTCGCGCGCTTCTTTTGAAAATTTTCCGAAGAAATAAAAGAATGCCGCTGCAAGAGAAAGAATGAGTCCGTACCCAGTATCAGATAAACAGATTCCAAAGAAGAGCACGAAGAAAGGTGCTACTACAGGAGTAGGATCAATATCATCGGCCGCAGGAGATCCGAACATTTTTGTCATAGAATCAAACGACGAAATCCCCACTTTGTTTTGAATCAAAGAAGGAACTCGTTCTTCTTTTTCTGGATCAAGTTTTTCTATTGTTACGTCTCCAACAAACACTTGTTGAGACCAATGTCGCATTGTTTCAAATTTTCCTTCAGGAACCCATCCCTCGAAAGCGAAGAGGTGTGAAGTGAGCAATGCACGTTGTTGTGTTTCGTTTTTCGCCTTTCTCCATGAATGAAAATCATGAGCGATTCGCAAATCATCATAATTTTTTCCAAGTTCAGCAAGACGTTCTTCTTTTTCTTGAACTTTTTCCTGGAGCTCTTTTGTTTTTTTCACGAGAGATTTTGAAACTTCTCGAGGAAGCATTCCTGCAAAGTTTTTTCCAAAATCACTGGCAAGATCAACATCACGTCCGCCAAATTGCTGTAGAGCAGTATCAACTTCTGGTTTCAGTGACTTGTGCCATGTGAGGCGGAAGAAAACCTGTCGCTTGTCTTCGTGAAAGAGTCGAATATCAACGAGTCGAGAAGAATGAGCAAGATGCTCAAGAAAATCCTTCTTTTTTGACACTGCAACCCTTGCAAGCATTGAAGAAGTATCTCCTGTCTGTAATGACGTGTCTACGGGAATATTTATAGACTGAAATGGTTTCAGTAATTCAATTTCATTTTCAATACGCGCCAATTCGTTTTTTGTTCGCACAAATAATTCCTCAATCTTTTCACATTCAGAAATAACCTCATCGGCTTTTGGAGAAAAGTGCTTAAAGCGTTTTTGAGCATCTTTTTCAGAAAGAATAACCTTGTCTCCGGTAAGCATTTTTTCGAGCTTTCTTTTTTCTGGAGCGTATGGCGCAAGAAAACGAATTGCGAAATCAATACGAGCTAAATCGAACGTATCAAAATGGCTCAACTCAGCCGCATCGGTTGAGTTTTCTTCAAAATTAGCATTTTCATCAATCTCCATGAATCCACGACGGTGGAGTTCTTGGATCAACACTCTATAGTGCTTTCGCAACCCAGTAATTCGAATTTTTTGAACAGATACTTTTGCCATTTATTAGAGGAGTTCTAAAAAGAATTTCATTGCATCAGGAAGAACAGTTGCCGTAAGAGCACCACGTTCTACTTCCAATTTTTTTGCTTCTCCAGATCCAGACTGCACCTGTACCTCGTAGTTGGTACGTGCTGTTGCTCGAGCAGCGCGAATAACGTTTTTTGTTTCTTCTTGGAATTTATCTTCTGCCTTCTGCTGTTCCTCAATGAGTTCAGTGCGATATTTACGAAGAGCGCTTTGTTTTCGTGCAATAGCTTTCTCGAGTAAAACAGCAGCTTTTTGCTCAGTTTCTTGTACTTGGGAGAGGAAATCAGGCATGGGGTTTTTGAAGATTTTTCTTGTGCGGATTCTCACGATTCAGAAAGAAATGTCAAACGAATTCTACACTTTTTTCCCCTTCAAGAGAGATTGCGGATCAAGCCCGCAATGACAAGGTTTTATTTGTAGTTTTTAGTTTGAAGACTGAAGACTGAAGATTGGGGCGCTCGCGACTATGGCGAAGCAGCGGGAAGCGTATTGGTTGCCTCATCATCACGACTCAAGAGAATATTATATCGCTCAACGGCAAGCTCTACTACCGAATTAAAAGGCTTCCCTTGTCCCAGTTCATAACATTTTTTATAAAATTCACGTGCGGCAACGGGGTTCCCTTCTCGTTCGTTGAGCAATCCAAAATTAAGCTGCGTTCGAGGATTTTCAGGATTTATTGTTTCGGCCTTTTCTAACATACTTTTTGCGACAGCGAATTGTCCTGATTCAATAAGCGCCCATGCGCGAAGATTAAGAGAAAGAACATTCTCTGGTTGTTTTTCTAACAATGTCTCGGTCAACGTTAGTGCCTCTTCGGGTCTCTTGAGAACATTTATAAGGGCGTGAAGGGCGGATATATATTTTACAGGTGCTGGCTCAAGGAGAGCTTGTTCTTGGTACAATTCCACCACTCGATCCATTTCATGTTGAGCAGAAAGAAGGTCAATAAGCTTCCAACGAACCTCTGTTTCATAGGGGAAATCTCGCGTGAGAAGTTTTTCATAAAACAACGCGGCTTCCGTCGTTTCTCCGTTTTTTTCAAGCGCAAGTGCCAAAAAATATTCTACTTCTGGACGAATCGGATCAAGCTTGTACGCATGACGGAGGTCCTTGAGAGCAGAGGGAATATTGTCCAATAACAGATGTGCATACCCACGAAGCATCCACGCATCTACGTATGAGATGTCTTCTCGGATAGCAACATCAGCAAAAGAGCGGGCCAATATTGGCTCATTGTTTTCAGCAAGAGCTTTGGCCAGGAGTGCAAAAAGATGTGGATCTTCCCCATCAGCAAATTGATCAAATTGAGTATAGACTTCCTGCAGAGCAGTTGCCTTTTCGGCTATTTTGGGAGTAATGGCATTTTCCATTTCTACTTCTGTTACCCCATCAGCTCCGAGAACTAATGGATCACGGATGGGGAGATCTTGTAGATCGGCGAGAAGGGACTTGGCGGTCTCATGATCGTTTTGCAGAGCATCTAATATTGCTTGATAGAGTTGCATTGAAGGATCAAGAATTTCCGTATCAGCATTCTTGAGAAGCGATTGTGCGGCGCTGAAGTCTTCTCGAGCAATGAGTTCTCGTGCACGGAAAACAGCAATTTCCGGAGCCCCTGGGAATTTTCGTTCTAGGGCGGCAATGAGTCCTTCTATTTTTCCAAAATCTCGAGCACGAATATATGTCTCTCCGAGTAAAAGATAGGGGTGCAGAATGGTTGGTCGTTCGGAAATAGCCTCTGTCAGCTCTATGGCAGCACGAGAGTTTTGTCCTTGTTCCAAGAAACTTTGTGCGGCGCGAATACGTCCGAGGTATGAAGTTGTCCGGGGAACTGCCTGGCTCAGAGTCCGGACTTGTTCGGGAAAGGCCTTTGTAAAGTCCGGACTCATTTCGGCTATCTCTTCCTGAAAAATCCATCCGCATCCAGCGAGAATAATAACCGCTGCGGCAATGCATCCAATCCATGCGAGACGTGTTTTGTTTGTGTTGGTCATCGGCGCAGATAGTGACGGAGGTTGAAAGAAAATTCAAGTTTTCTCGAAGAGACCGGTCTTGTCTTTAAGAGGACTTCGTAAAGACAAGACCGGTCTCCTTAATTTTAAAACACCCCGCATCGCGGGGTGTTTTTTTTGTTTGGCATTTCTATTTAAATTTAAGAATTCTTTAATTTTAATAATCTGATATAGTTATCATCATTTCTATTCCGATAGGAGCGGGAATAGGCGTAATGAGACCCAGGGTACCGGAGGCATTGGAATATGTCCCTGCTCCGACCTTATTAATAGCGCGAACTTGAGCCGTCCATCTTCCTTCTGGAATATTCCCTACATTAACAATATACCGGGAGTTGCTCCCATCGACTGTTCGGTAAAGAGAAGTACCAGTAGCTGATAAGAAATTGGCATCCAACACAGCATCTTCAGCCAGCAGTTTTGTTTGAAGAGCTGAGACGGATGTGGCAAATGCTGACGTAACAGAACTCCATGACATACCAGGAACAGCATACGCAGTAGAATACAAAGGATTTTCAATTGATTGGAAAAGAGCCGCAAATGAGTCCAGATTAATCATTGATGTAGAAGGGAATCCATCCAGATGTTCT
>Ga0307989_1000616_pt1 | contig 22286 bp, 15 predicted proteins | sample EllFjometagen185_FD_203164 | JGI IMG/M metagenome (GOLD analysis project Ga0307989, IMG submission 203164) | Marine microbial communities from Ellis Fjord, Antarctic Ocean - #185 | ecosystem: Environmental > Aquatic > Marine > Unclassified | place: Southern Ocean | collected 2014-10-08
GCTTTGATAATCTTTAAATTAGAAGAATTGTTGTTATATAATGCATCAATGATATTTTTAGCTTCTTTTAAATTGTTACTTCGATGCTGGTAAAAACGGTCCAATTCACTTTCTAGTGCTTCATCGCTCTGGGTTGCTTGGCATAAGCCTGAATTTGTCAAGACGATAAACACCATTAATAATATCAATGGAAGAAAATATTTAACGCTCATTTTAGTCATGCCATCATGTCTCAAATTACCGTAACTTTGCTTGCTATGCTCACTTCACAAACCTTGATTGAACACAATCATCCCAAACAATGCTGTTGACAAAACGAGGGCCACACCCATTCGTTTCGATTCATCAATAACCAGATTTGGTGAAAGTTGATAATTCAGCCCTCCCTGGATGAGAATTTCTTCACCGATGCTGTATTTCTGATTTGATAACTCCAGTGGGTAGTTCTCAAAACCTACCCCAGTGAAGCTTACAATGGATTTTTCAGAATTAACTGACACCTCTAGCATCTGGATGATACCTGGATCGATTCTAATTTCCTCAAGCACACCTGTATATGGTTTACCGAGACTATCGGCTTTCATCTTTGCATTTTTAGCCAATCGCTCCAACATTTTCCAATTAGTAGCGGAATATGCAGCCTTATCATAATATTTGGAGGCAGTCACATAATCTGAGAATTCCTCTGATACCCTAGCACATAGCTCCCAGATTTGGTTTTTCAGTTCCTGACCACCAATTTCATCATCCAACAACTGGGGATCCAAATAGGTCTGCCTCAGAGAGGTGAGAATAGAATCTGCTTCCCATATTTTATTCTGGTTATAATAATCGATTGATTTTGCGTATCTATTGCGTGCTCTTTCCACAGCCGATCCACCCAGATTTTCATGTTTGGGGTATTCCACGCTCGTAGAGATCCAACCATAACGTTCTGCTTGATCGATAGCAGACTGAGCTTCCCTAATCTTCTGTTGCTCGGCGTAAAGATTGTGATTTAGCCAGAATCCCAGCCAATAATGCCCGCTATACCGAAGGATTGAATTAATTTCTCGCTGAGCATTGGAATATTCTTGCTGTGCGATATAGGTTTTTACATTTTTAATATTGCTCTCACTGAGTGCTCCGATGAGACTTTGTGAGGTTGGACCTAAGATTGCATTCCTGATTTTGAGTCGATCAATGGTGATAGTTGTCAGAGAGGGTTGCTCTTTATTGTGCGTCCATATAAACATCTTCGGCAAGAGTGGGTCTATTTCAGTTTCCATGGAATCCTGACTTCCCATCCTGAGAAGCGGCTCATCAAATATGAGGGTATCATAACCCGAATAATTGTGAATACTGACACCCAGTCTTGTGGACTTGAGGATTTCAGTATCTCCCTCGACCGATAGCCCATTTATTTCGAAAAACGTACTGGGTTGATGGATTGATCTGTCAGGTTTAATATGAAATTCATTATTTATGAGTTGGCGCTGCTCGATTTGGATACGGTCGTCATATCGAGGGGAGAGTCTTAGGAAGGATGGTTCTATCAAATCAAACCGGGCAGAATTCCTAGTCCTCCCGGCATAATCGGATATGGTATTATCAGTTGTTAAGAAAAACACTAACTCGTCCACAGGATTAAAATTACTACTTATGAGCTGGTATTTTTTGATCTCTTCAGAGTATCTATCCCCGGCCTCTGATCTGCGGATTAAACGTGAATCTCTGTCCGAATAGCTGTACCCGCCATTGAATGAAAATGAAAGCCTTCCCGTGTCTTGACTAGCCACATTGTTTGGAGTTGATTCCACCAACAAATCGTGGATGAAGAGGGGACCTGAAATTTTTTGTGTCGGTTTAATGGATAAAATGTAATCATCAAACTGGGCGACTTGTTTATCAACAATTTTTCCATTCATAAAGAGTTTAATATTCGTGGAATTATTGCCTCCCCATTTTAGTCCCATATTTTTAGGGAGTTTAAGTCGCAATCCGTATTTTTCAAAGTCGAGATCCTCATAACTGCTGATCTGGATACCTGAAAATTCCGATATTTTCGTGGCCGGCATCAATAGTTGCTCAACCATGGATTCAATTGTGGGACTGGTGACTTCAATTGTCTCAGTAGTCTTTGCGATCGGTGATGTGAGTCGGTTGGATTGAACCAAAATCATCTGGGATCGACCTCTCTTATTAAAACTTCCCATACTCAGATTCCCAATTGTGAGTGCCTCTCCTGGGAGTAAAGGTGATTCAGTTTCAATTCTCAGCTCTGAATCACTCAAAATTCCTACCCTGTCAGATCTGGCTCCATTAAGCTTTAGAGTCGGTTGATTTGAATCTGAATCTGCATTTTTATCACGCCACGAGGTTAATAAATCATTTTCATATTTTATAATCAGGACATCACCTGCCTTGAATAGCGGCCGGACTCCCTGGTTTACAAGAACAATATCTGGAAAAGGTTTACGACGATCCTGATACAAATATTTAATATTTCGGGCATCTTGTAAACCTAGTGCTGGCGCAAGGATTCCCATTTTTTTGTTGAGTCGGTATTCATCTCCATTGGGACGGGAAAAAGTTTGCCCCCCATCAAAACTGGCCAAAATCGAAAATTCTAAATCGTTGTCTGGTGATTTTGTTTTTACGGCTAATCCTCGTATTGTGAGTGAATCACCAGGTGAAAAATCCTCTTCGACTGGAAGGGTTAATAAAAGACCACCTCTTTGATCACTTCCGGTAAGAAATCCCATTTTTTTTTGGGCACTCCCAGAATATTCTAATCCCTGAAGGTTTGAAACCCAGTGTACTAAGTCTTGACGTATAACTTTGTTCGTCGTTCTAGTCGGAGTACTCAATACCTGTTTTAATTGTCCAAATGCACCAGATGTTTTCGACTTTCTATCCACCGTGTGCTCTGGATATATTTTTAGAATGATATCTCGATTTTTATTTATGCCTGCTGCTTTAGGATGCTCTCTAATAGTGATTTCTGGGAGTAGTATATTTGATTGATATGGTAAAAGATCAAGTTCCTCTTTGAGTGGACTGAACTCTGGCGCTCCAAAATGGATAGATTGTTGAATAGGTATAATATTACGGCTTGAACCGTTTAATTCAAACTGAAGCGGAAATGAACCAATCAGCATTGATGAGTCTTTATAAGTCAACTGCAATTGTGTAATCTGGATGGACTTTGCTTTAACGGAACTTGATAGCGAAAATTCTAGATAATTACCATCAACATCAAAGTTATATATTTGAATTTTATCACCACCTGGTTCCCTGAGAACTGGGCGTATATTGCCTCCCCAGCTCAGTTTTCTGTTACCCAGGATTCGAATCCCAATCCTCTGATCTTCTTGAAGCAAGTTTCGAGTGGACAAGCAGCTTAACTGCAAAGGCTCCTTGATCTTAATTGTTAATTTGGTATGGGGTTTTTCCCTGCTATCAATATAGCTCAAATGATCTGACTGAATATTTGAAAACTGGCTTACAGGTGTGAAACTGGTCAAATCTTGGGTGACAGAAAAATATTTTCCCTGGCCATTAATCTGAATATTTATATTAATCTTCCCATCAGCAATTTCATCTCCAACACTTATGGGTAATTTATTGATCTTTATTACTTCATCAGGGGCGAGGGAAGTTTTTGAGATATAAACTGACAAAATGGAATCTTCCAGCTTAATATTCTTATTAACATCAATATCTCGTTCATCACCAATATTCAATCGCTTACGAATGCGATAAATGCCTGTGTATTTAATTGCCTTACCAATACGAACATTTTTTATTGTCCAACCTTCTCCAGGTCGTTGATAGGTCTGCGCAGAAACTGATTCCCCTTGACGATGTATTCGCCACTCTAACCCAGGATACCTTTCAATTTTGAAGGAGATAGAGTTTACTTCTATTGTAGCATCTGTATTATTTGTAATAAAAATGGGAGGGAGACTTTGTGTAATCTTTGCAGCAAGTTCAACCGGTTCCCTGAATGTTGCTTTTTGTCCCATTATTGGCAATGCAATCATCAGCAAGAATAACAGCCAACTGAGTGAATATTTTATGCGATGAAATTTATACATGGTGGCAGAAAACAGAATTATTAGAGGTATTATGAATTGACAAGCGGGAAAAATTATTTGAATCGACCGCCTTCTCGAACGACGATCTATCCATCGCCAATTCGCTGCCGGAGAAATATAGACTAACATGTTCCATTAGGCTTGACTCAAGCTCTGTCGTTCTGGCTTCAGGCACCTATGAATTGGTATGCTTTCTTCCTTGGAATTAAAATAGGATACTGAGGCGATCAAAGCTTTAGAACAAGGGTCTGAAAACTGGAATGAGCTTCCATCCTGGAAGGGTTGATCGGATCGTTCGGCAACCTCAACGATGGTTCCACCGTGAATGACAACGATTTTATCCACATACTTTTGGATAATGCGCATGTCGTGACTGATGGTCATCATTGTATTTACATGCTTTACCAGCAATTGCATGACTTGGTCTTTAATGGAGGCATCCAGACTGGCGACGGGTTCATCTGCGATGAGAAATCTTGGTTTGATGGCCATGACTCGAGCAATTCCGACTCGGCGACATTCACCTCCGGATAATTTTGACGGACGCTTGTTAATATTCTGGGTTTGAATTTTATATACATCCATCAATGATTCGACATCATTTAATAACTGCTTCCTGGTATGTTTTGGATGCTTTACTTTGAGCGCTTCACTCAATATTTCTCTGACTGTCATTTTCTGATTGAGGCTGGTGAAAGGATCTTGATAAATGATCTGCAACTCTGACCTCAGGGGTTTAAAATGATGCTGATTTAGTTTATGGATATCTCTATCCTGAAAATATATTTTCCCACTATCGCTCTTTACCTTTTCAAGCAGGTTTAAAATCGTTTTCGCAAGTGTAGTTTTACCACAACCACTTTCGCCAACAATTCCTATTTTTTCGCCCTCGTGTATATCTAAGCTAACATTTTTAAGTATGTGATGATGCTTATTTGACTTTGGATCAATAAAGAACTTATTTAAATTTTCAATCTTTAGTAGATACAATTTTACTCCAGGGTTCTATGGTAAATTTGTGGCATCGCACCCAGTGATCAGTCTGGTTTTTGATAAAGAATTTTTTGGGCCTTACCTTACTACACAGCGGATCCAATAGTGCCTTGTTATCCTGATAGGTGGAACAACTTCTTTCTCTGAAGGGGCAGCCTTGTGTGGGTCTGATGGAAGAAGGGACATCACCTTCGATGAAGCTTTTATTGCGACCATAATAAACATCCAACAAAGCATTGGTATAGGGATGATTATCTTCAGTGTCATCGTCGTAAAACAATTGGGCGGGTCCAAATTCAACAATTTCCCCTGCGTACATCACCATAAGTATGTTTACTATTTTAATGACAAATGCAATATCATGTGAAATCATAATGATTGAACGATCCTGATTTTCGGCATCAGTAACAAGTTTTGACATTAGATGCGCGATTTTTACCTGATTATTCACGTCAAGCCCTGTGGTCATCTCATCAGCTATCAGTAGCCGTGGTTCTCTAGCCAGCGACAGAGCGATCATCAGCCTCTGGTTCATCCCGCCGCTCAGCTCATAAGGGAAGTTATTGATAATCTTAGGATCCAATCCAACAGAGTGAATATAATCCGCTGTATCTTGTGCCATGCTTTCTTGACCTTTTGATTCAAACACATCTTCAAAATGCCGTTTTACCGTCCAGAACGGATTCAGATATCTTTTTGGTTCCTGAAAAATCATTGTGATATCATTTTTGCGGATATTTTTAAATCTTTTATTGAGTTCAACCTCGCTTATCACAGATTCATTTGATTTTTCCTGACTGAAAGAATTTGATTTTTTGACTGAAACGATGGTATGGGGTGTCTCTTCCTGATCGTAATATATGATATCACCCGAAACGATACCCGGTTGGCCGGGTATCCAACCAAACAAGGTGGAGGCAGTCACTGTTTTTCCACTCCCAGATTCACCGACTACACCAATAATTTCGCCTGTTCTAACATAAAAGCTGACATCCCGAACGGCTTGAACCAAGCCCTCAGGAGAATCAAAATTGACACACAAATCAGCTATCTCGATGAGCTTTTTCCGATTCTTAGACATTTTGTTCCATTTTTTTGGCCAGAAGAGTTAGCACGCTAATAATATATATGGTAATCAGGCTAGGAATGGCGATTTGCCATTGATTCCAATCAGTGAATGCATTGATTGAGGAAAAATAACGACTAAACATATAGCCCAGTGAGATGACCTTTCCTGCAGCCCCCAACTTTAAGTATGCGAGTGTAATCTCTATGAATATGAGCTGTGAGATAAAATTTAGCACATTCGCAATGATAAGAGTTGAACAATAATAATACAGAATGTGCTTAAATAGAATTTTTACACGGCTCACTCCTAACGCTCTGGTAGATTCAATAAAATCTGATGTCTTGATGGAGTCGATTTTGCCTCGAGTTTCAATTGCTAATTTGCTTGAAGAAACAATGGCAAACAATGAAAATAGGAGTAATAATTTTTCAAACGTGTCAAAACCTGGAAAAAAACCTTCAATAATAATTAAAATAAGTAATAATATCAGAATTAGCGGAATACTATTTAATAGGTTGAAAGCCGCATCAAAAATCGCATTCGTCCTCCCTTTCACATAACTGAGTGTAATACCCAAACCTACACCAAAGAGGATAAACAGGAAAACCGGAAGGGTGAACAGCAAGATATCTGTATTGATGGCTTTTAGTAAAAATTCCAACACATCGTATCCAATGCCGTCGGTCCCCAACCAATGAGCAGCAGACGGTTGACTCCAAAGTAAAATATTATCGTACTCACCATATGCTGTAGATAGGTATTTTGGGGCCATGAATGATCCCGCTACGATAAAAATCATTGGAAGGATGATTGCCGTCAAAATAAGATGATGTGCTTTTATCTGTCTCATCCCTGACTCCTCGGGTCCAATATTCTTTCTGGAATACGACCTAGGTTATAAATCCAGGTAGTCACAAAGACCAGAACCCCGGTCACCGACATAACCAAAAAATAGTCATGTTTTGCGATCCCTGTTAACAAGTCATTCGCCAGACCTGCATTCTTAGGGTTGTAGTATTCAATGATAAAAGTCGAGCTCAGCAACAAAGGAAATTTTGAACTAATTTTTCTTGAGAATGTTATAATGATCTCTGGTAAAGCATAAGTGAATCGGGACCTTCCCCAGGCAACTGCTCTCTGGACATATTTCTCAGAAAGAATACGATCAATCTCAGAATTTAAATCGATATAAAATTCCTTAAAAATATTGTTACTGAAAACGATGACCACGACGAACAACCAGAACGGTACATCAAACACTTTTAAGATAACAATGAGTGCCGCTAGAAATATTAGGGTATGGATTGTTGAGAGACTACTGAGTATTGACCCCAACATATTACGAGACTTTTTCCTCATAATCCGATTAGCAGAGATGATCATGATGATACTGAATAGAAACAATATGGTTGCCGAAACAAGTTTTGTCGTGGATAGGAGATGACGGGCGAATGTTCCATGACCGGCTCGGTAGCTTGTTATGTTGAGCTCAAAATTCTGGAGCGATGCGTATTTTAATAGATAGATCACACAGGCTTTCGGTAGATTCTCATTTTCCTGAATAAATCGTTCCAATGGGCTTGATTCACTTCCTGTGTCAATATGGAATTGTGAAAACAGGACAAACAGCAGAGCAACAATTATCAGCGATGTGGCAATGCTATAAAGCGTAGCACGAGCAATTCCGCCGAGAAGAATTTTGATCAAGGGTTCATCGCCTTCCAGGTTGTAACTGCGTTAAATATTGACCTGGGATCAATATCAATATTGTCGATCTGATTAATATTATAGCCTGCTGTCCGATTATGTGACCAGAGAAAAAAGACGGGTGCCCTTTCATGAATTCTAAGGTGAATTTTTTTTCCGAGAACTATTTTGTGCTGAATGTTTTCTGATGATTCAAGCTGAATAAACAGATTATCTGTTTGACTATCTTCATATTGAGCGAAATTCATTTTCTTTTGACTCATAAAAACATTTTTTAAAGCAGCATCACCAGGATACTTCAAGGTGATAAATGCTAGCTCATAGTCATCCTTTTTATTGATCAATTTATCAAGGAAAATGCCTTCATTTGAGATGGCATTTACTTCTACGGTAAAACCCATCTCTTCCAGTTTTTCAAGATAATCTTTTAAAATGATGTCATCATTTTCCGAAACCTTGGCGGTATTCTGAATGAACCGAAATACAACTTTTTCTGATTTATAGGAAAGGTTGTTATCCTTATCCCAGCTGCAGCCAATTCGCTCGAGGAGACGTTTAGCTTTTTCTGGTGAGAATTCATAAGGTTCAATTGTCTGATCATAGAAGGATGAGCCATTCGTGTATGGACCTGTAATTAAATCTGCTTTTCTAAAATACCGATCGCGAAGCATTCTCTTCCTATCCAGAATCATGGAGAGCGCTTGGCGTGCCTCTACATTCGCCAGAAGTTTATGTTTATTGTTGAACACTATCGCTGATATTGTGTTCGCTGCATAGTCTCGCGCCCCAAACTCGTCAGGACGGCTCAGGACTTGGTTTAATCCGCTGGAAGGAATATCAAGGATAAAATTTGTTGTTCGTTGTGTAAATATGTTGAAGTGGCTACCAACATCAGGGATTAATTCAATAAGTATATTGCGGATATGAGTTTGATTCTGGGAATCATGGGGCCAGAAAAGCGGCTTTAATTCAATTTTATTTGACTCTTTGCTTGCAAACGTATAGCGACCGATGTTTACTGGATATTCTGCATAATCATCATGTTTGGTATAACTGAGTCCTCCAATTATGTGTTCTGGAAGGATGGGGAAATTTAGAAACCGATGAAAATCCTCATTTGGATCCGGTGAAACTAAGGTCACTAGTAGATGTTTTGGGTCACTAGTCAATTTTTCCATTTTTTGAATATTTTCAAGGCCCGCTTTGAATGGATTCTCCATACTTTTCAAAATGCGCCAAGAATATATAACATCATCCACGGTGAAGGCTTTTCCATCAGACCACATCACATCATCTCTGATTTCAATATCGAGTCGTTTACCATTTTCTGTATAAAGCGGGAATGCCCGTGCAAGCTGATATTCAACTGAGCCATGACGATCCAGACCATATAATCCTGAATGCACAAGAGCATTGATTCGTTCACCTTCAAAAGTGTGACCACCAAAGACCGGATCATAGAGCTCTGGGAATGCACGCTCCGCGTAGTATAAATCCTGTGCGTATCCAGCGGATGTTAAAAACACTGCGATCAAAAGGAAAACCATTTTCTGATGTTTCATAAAAAACCTCTTCTATTGAAAACGAGCCTGGCCATTACCATCTTTCGAATGATAGGCTTGGATATATTCATATGATGAAATTAGTGGGCGTAAATATTGAAAGTCTGATTGGGAGGTTTTTAGTCGTTGCATCCCAAGTCCGCTCTCCTGGATATGTTCAGACCAATAGGGTAAAAGACTTAAGAAATATTCAGGGGTGTTGATCTCAAGGCTCACGCCCTTTTTAATTCTGAATTTTTCCAAAACAGTTAAATCTTTGTTCCATAAATAGAACCATAGTTTCTCATAGAGAAGATCCCTATAACTGATAGCATATTCCTTATCAATCAAAACTGGGAATACATTTTCTAACACTTCATCTGCGTAACTTTGAGATATCGAGCCCGATTTCTCCAAATTATTATTGAGTAGAAGTACATAAGCCAAAGGGTGTTCTTTGGGGAAATTTTTGTCAGAGATTGTATTCTTTGTCATTCGAGAGAATCCAATTTCATAAGGTATTTGGAAGGGAGACTTCGTATGTAAGTCTGCAGCCTCTATTTGTCGCATAACGGTTTCAAGACTGCCCACTCCTGTATCTAGTTGATTCAAAATCAAGCTTGAATAAATATTATAAAGTAATTGCTCATTCATTTTTGCCGCTGGGAACGATCTTCCACAAAAGGGTAGTAAAATTTGGGCTAATCGACCTGCAGTAAATGAATACGCGAGCAATTCTTCTATTGGCCAGGTACAAGACTCCGTTCCACACTCGTATTGTTCAAAAGTATATGTCGCAAAGGGATATTCCGTGATTACACTAACATCAAGCAAATCCTCAGACACTAATGCTCGATAACCTCGATCCATGTCGAGATTTGTTAATATCTCACGACAATAGCCAATAAAACTCTCAAAATTGTCCGGTTTCAGCAATTCGCTGAGCAGCAACTTGTTTGAGATCAAGTATTCCAACGCTTTGTAGCTGAATTCCAAATCAGGAAAACGATTTGGAATATCCTGATTTTTGCTCAACAAATCACTAGCAGAGTCTAAGTTCCCCTTGATATAGTAATTCTGAATATCAACAAAACTTTGCGTTTGGAGAGAGAATTGATTTTCCTGAATCAACAATTTTGATGATGTTTCTTTTAAGATTGCTGCTGTTTGTGCGCTTTCCAACTGGAGATTTAGCTCCCAGAATCCTGCGCGTAATAGATAGATATGTTGTCGAATGTCTGATTCCACAATCCCATCATCAAGTAAAGAGGCTATTAGCTGCCCATATTTGTGTAACTCATTAGCTTGTTTTTGTAGTCCGTTGAGCGGTTTTGAGACTGAAGTTTCAGGATCTTTTTTTTGGCATCCGCAACTAAATATTAGTATCCCAATAAGCGCATAATGAATGTATTTCATTTCCAATTCCCCTTAGGCATCATGGACAGTTAAATCTCAGTTCCGAATCAACTTCAAGCAACCGCATTTCTATGTTTGTTAGGATATTCTTGTCAGTAGTTATCTCAGTTAAGTTTGTCCATTGTTGGAATAACGAATTCAAACGAGAACATCTATCATTTTGTGAAAGCAGGCTTGTTGTGCTCAGGGTTTCTTGATGAAGCACATACTTCTCATAATATCTCAAGAGTTCAACACTCATTATTTTATTATTGTCGTTGAACTTACCCTCATTTTTAAAACCCAATTGAACTGCCTGCCTCGCAAGTGCATATTCTTCTTGCTCAATCAGCTCTGGAATGACCTTTAAACAAAAATATGGATTATTTGTTTGCTGACATTGATTATTAAAAAGTTGCTTACCATGCTGGGCACTTTCCTTGGGAAGATTCAATTTTCTAGTGTCTGATTTTAAATCAAATAAGCGTAGTTGCGCTGCACAATAATCCTGCTGGCCTGCAGCTATTGACTCATATATCCGAGCGGCTTCCTTCCATTGTTTTTTCTTTTCTGCACCGCGTCCTTTAACAATGGGGAGCTCACAATCGATTGGTAATTCGAATGTGCTCTGATTAATGGTAATAATTTTTTCGTATAATCCCCCATCGCAATCACATTCTATTAAGTATGTACCGAATGAGAGTTGAGTATCAACAGATCCATTCCCCGTATTAAGGATGACAAAGGATGAAGGATCCATGATTCGAATTTTGGGTGAACCAATTTCAGCAAATATTCTTATCTGACTCTTAAAAGAAATTATGATTTTTTGATTAATCTCCCACTCATTGTTAAGATCAATTTCTCTCGATTCGGATAAAGTTTTAAAATCATAGGAAAATTGATAGGTTGTGTCGGCATAGATTTTAAAGCTGACTTTGCCAGAAGCATCTGACTCTTCGCTCAATATTCTATCTCCGATTAGTTTTGCTTTGACACCGCTAATATTTTTATTTTTTGTATCAACAAATTGAACTTTTATATATCGCGGTTTTGGCTCCAGTAGGATGTCAATCATTTGGCCATTGCCCGCGATTGTCCGTCTTTCTGTTTTGTCGAGATACTTGCCTGTTTGATCTGTCAGCTGAAAAGTGTATTCGTTGCCAACCACTAGATCGAATACTGGTTGCCAAGCATCATTGGTTGTGTATATATCTTGGTTTAGTTCTCTTATTCGAATTTTGATGTTTGGAACAGCTCTAACCGTGAGCTGATCTATAACTTGAATCTTCACATCCATCTGCTGCATTTCCACAGTATTAGGAAATACATTGTCACCGGGCTGGATAATTAGACTTACGGATTTTGAAATATATCCCGGACGCGATAGTCTGACGGAAGTGGATTTACCTCTATTTTTTGCCACAACGCTTATTTTACCATCATTGCCACTTGTGCCACTATGGCCTCCTGATGTTCTAGCTAAAACTCCAGATATTGGATCACCATTTTGGTCAACAACCTGCATACTAATCATGTCCTGGACAGCGAGTGTTACCTTGTATTCTATCTTCGGTTTTGAATAGGTAAATGCACCCCCAGGGATGTCTTTTATTGAGAACAGACGACCTTTTCTCGCTTGAGGTTGGAACTCCGAGGCAGAAGGGGGATTTGATACTCTGAGAATCACTTTGCCATTTTTATCTGTCTCACCATTAACCTCCTTATATCCAAGGGTTACCTGGGCTCCTTCTATTTTTTTCCCAAGTTCATTAACTACTAGGAATTTGAATTCAAATTGTTGGGCCAGTTTGGGTTTGAGGATGATGGTTTTTGATATAATCGAATTAGCACTAGGCTCGAAATACAGTTCCTTATTATAGGCAATACTGATCGAATCTTGCCCAATCTCCGTCCCAGCCTCAATTTTGAATTTAGTACGCTTATCTATTCTCACCTTAGGGAGTGTCAATTTCTCAGATTCAACAAACATATATATATTGTTATTAACTATTACATGGGCACCACTTACAAATGGTTCGAGTATAAAACTTAATTCAACCTCTGATGTAAGTGGATTGAAGTTCAGTTTATACGCACTAAACTGTGGAGTTTCAGCCTTCCCATCCCATCTATAAACATAATTTTTAATTTCCTTTGTGCCTTCTTTAGAAAACGAAAAGATAATGTTGCGTTTGATTCCGGTTTTTAGAGTATCTCGGTAAATTAACCTGCCCTGATAATTCGCCTGGAAATTTCGGCCGTAATTTGTTTTAATTGTATAGGAGGGCATATTCCCCTTGAATTCGATGGTCAAAGGTATCGATGTGTCCCTCTCAAAATAGAAGAATGCGGCAGCGACCAAAGTAATTGCCAGAAAATAATAAATTGCTTTCGATTTTTTAGGTTTGGGTCTCGGGTCCGAGTCTTCCGTATCGTCTGAGGATGATTCTTCGTCCTCTTCTTCGATCAGGGAATTATCCTCTATCGATGACATTTTCTTATCAGAACCTTCACCCTCTGCATCTGAATCATCCACTTCTTCATTTTTTGACCCAGAGGCTTCTTCTGGTGCTATATCCCAGAGGAGTTCCTTTTCGGAAGATTTTGCCTTCTTTTCCTTTTTAATTTTTTCCTTTAATTCTGGGTGACTTAGGACTTCTTTTGAATGTTTTAAATCATTGCCACAGTTTGCACAAAAGTTACTGCTCTCGAGATTCTTAGTTCCACATTTATCACAAAACATACTGGTTCCTATTTAATTTTCCAGCGATGCATTTGGCAATTTCCCTATTCAACAATCAATTGCCCATCTTCATCCCCACCCACTTTCACGGAATCGATTTTAACTTTGGGGGTCCACTGAGGAGTGCGATATAAAAATATTGTTCCCAGATCATTAACTTTATTGATATTGAAACTGGGGATGTCTCGAGGTGTTGTATAATACTTAGGTAATTTTGAGACATTGAGGGTATAGCTAAGATCCTTGTTAATGACTGGTACTTCAAGTCTGAATTGGCCATTAACATCAGAGGTAGTACTGTAGTTCTCTGTTAGCTGAATGCGTGCCTTTGCAATCTTAGAATTATCCTGTTCATCGAGAACTTTACCACTGAATATTGTTTTTTTCTTAGATAGAAGGATAACAATTTGGTTGCGCCCATCTGGATTTAATCCCGTGGCTAGCACTGTCTCTGCAAAATAAATCCGTGAATCTGTTTCCGGGACTTCAATGGTAAAATCAACTTTGGGAAGCATTTTAAATTGGGCTTGGCCTTGAATATCGGTGTGGACTTCATATTTATTATCATCATAGTTAAACGGTTTGTTTGCAACCAGTAGCACAACTTTGGTATTTTCAATTTCCTGGTTTGTGTCCTGGTCCCTGAGCTGGACGATTAGATATGAATTCTTATGGACTGGTTTCGTGGCTGAACAGCTCATCAGACTCAATACACCAAGACATCCTGAGCTCACCACCAACACTTTCAATATTAGATTAAATATTTTTGTCAAATTCATCACTCTTTCTCCAGTTATAACCATCAATTATTGATTCAGACTGATCTGTTTCACAAACAGACTACTATCCACAGCATTAATTACTGTACGAAAACCCCAATCAGCTTTAGCATCTAAGTCGGGGTCTGGGTGATAGTATTCTTCCACGTTAAAGAGCACATCCGTGGAAGTGCTCCAAAATGATCCTCCTGTGAGGACTGTATCTACCTCCCCATCAGTGTTGACAATCCATTCCATGACATTGCCTGCCATTTGATATATTCCAAAAGGGCTTGGGCTGGGGACAGGTCGATTACCATCTATCTGGTAATTATTATTATCCTGATTTGAAAAGAAATCTATCGGCACTGCGTGGAAATAGTTATAGCCATCTTCAATCATATCTCCAGAATTGGCATAATTACAATTTTCATTCAAAATATAATCCTGATTTTCTAGTGGAATTCCAGTTCCGCCAATCATCCCGGTACCGGCAAATTGCCATTGACTTCGAGTTGGTAAATCTCGATAACTCACAGGCAGAAAAAATGTGTTAAGATCATCTATCGATACACCCACTATGGGAATGAGACTATCACCGAAGGTAGAATTCATTTCGCCTAGTTCATTCACGATGGAATCGTGTAACGTCGGTGTGAACGGGCTTGAGGTAAATTCAGCCCACTTCCTAAAGCTCATTTCGTATTTATCCATATAATAGGGCGGTAATCCAGAAGTCGGCTGGATGTACTCCATCTTATCAAGAATGTGCGGTATTTCCGTATGACTGTCCACGACATTCATAAATTTGAATGTATCCTGGTTGGTCCACCCCCATAGAGAATATATCCCGATAACCTCAGCGGATGAATTGGCTAAGGGGATTGACTCTCCCGATAGAGATCCATCAGAGTTCAGTATCATAGAGTAACCATCGGGTGGGTTTCCTAGACGTACATTTTCGATATATAAATGGTTTATTCGGATTGTATCTATATCCGATAAATTTGACTTTTCATCGGGTGTTTGAATCTGGGCGAGAAATCGGACACCCCGTGCTCCCAAGAACCGAAACTCACCCAGTATAAGCGGAGCGGCGAGATGAATAGATCCCGACTTCATCAGAGCAGAATCACTTCCGTTGCGGAAGCTGATTTCGTAGGTAAGCTGATTTTGCCAAGGTGCATCCTCACAAAGGAATATAATTGTATCTGCTTTCGTTTCTGTTATTTGCCGAACACTAATATTTGGAGCAATGGTCACAAAGCTGGCACTGATAAGCATCTCCCGGTCTGCAATATCCGGCACAATGTAAATAAAAAAAGTGTTTGAGTTTTGGGAAGTCACCCCATCGTGGAGGAACTGGGGTGTTTCGAAGGCATAGTTCACCTCCAAGCTATCTATTGCTCTTGATATGCCAGCATCGTTGATGCCATAACTCACATACTTTATGCGACTACCCAAAACTGGTGCGGTATCGATAAGGGTATATTCACTTGAATCATTCTCAACCAGGGTGAACTCATACATTTCGTGTTGCGGGATGGAATCTTCCCTTGAAATAAAAGCCTTGATCATCCAAGCCGGAATGCCCTCCTGGCTATTCCGGATTGAAATTTTTATCCCATTGGGTAATTTTAAAGCTTGAAGATAATTTAGAGTATCCAATCGGGACTGGACGAAGTCAGATTTTCCTGGGTGGTTCGGATTTGTTAACTCTGGGGATGAACAAGAGGTCAATGCAATGAGCAATGCTAATAACCATCTTTGGGGATGACTAAAAACGATATTCAAGGCTAGCCTCACCGGGAGTAATATTGAGACTTAAATTTGGATTGCTATCGACTGACACAGCCTTTCGCCAGGTGTCATAACCCGCCCAAACACAGGATAAACCTACACATGAAAAGGCTAGAGTTCTGGTTCCTCTCCAGAATTGTTTCCTCGAAAAAGCCTGCAGCGATTCATCGCGAGCATCTTCAAATTCATTGCCAGTTCCAGATTGCATGTTCAAATAAATAGTTCTTAATCTGATATATTCATCTGCTTTAATATTATACATGTTGTGTGAAAACGTCGCAACACTCAGAGAACCGGCCCAGACTGCGAAATTAATGATTCCCTCCTTTTTATAACCCAATGAATATTGACCAAAACCAGGAATCAGTCCAGATTTTACCATAGCACCCCAAAGCGCAGGTCTTTGTAATTCGATGCTTAGGTACTTAACATGCTCCCTATCGACAATTTGTACCTTCTTCCGCCACTCTATGTACCCCTTCTTTTTTACCAGTATTGAGTACCTCCCTTCCGGATAGGCACCTTTGTAAGGAAAGCTTTTTGAAACCAGATCATCCCCTATATAGATTTCAACAGCTCGGGGAGATCCATTTAATTGAATGTCTGCCTCTCTTCGATGAAGTTCCGTTTTTATTTCGGTTATATTCTTGTTAATAACAAGGCTCACCACTCGCTCTCGATAGTTCTTTTTGCTCAAAGTAATTGAGTATTCACCATACGGAATTGGTTTGGTTGTTAGTCCATCGAATGAAAAATCAATTGTCTGAAATACATGATTGGCATCCTCAATGGAACAATGAACACCCTTCGCACCTGTGTTAAATGTCACCTGTGAAACGAAATGCTGATCAACAAGATCTTTTACGAGCTCAAGGATACCCCTGGCTAAGAGTTCGTCGGTATCCCTGTTCTGGATTGTAGCAACCCCAGTCTGTTCCGTTGTCGCAATTTTTGTCATCGTAGCCGAAATAAAATAATTGCCTCCTGAACCTCGATCATATTGAACAAAAAGTATATAATTTGCCGCCATACCCTGCATTGAGGTTTTTATATGAGAATCTCCCCTAACACGATCCATCCAATCTTCATAGGAAAGCTGAACTTCATTGAATATTGAGCCGAGATTGGTGCGCTGGAGAATGGTAAAATAGTCCCGTGAAGTCCCCAATTCCTCCTCAATTCGCTTTATCACAAAATTAGTTTCAGCTGTTGGTTGACTTGATTTAAGGGGAATAACAACAACCCTCATTTTCTCATAAGATTGGGCAAGGGATTGGTTGCTGAATGCAGCAAATACAAATATAATCATCATCAATAAGAACCTTCGCTCGATGAACATATTCTTTCCTTTATATTCTTTAAAAAACAATGCCTATTCAGGCAATGATCATTTTCTTAATCGCAATTTGGATTGAACTTACGGTATAGAGTCATTTGCGATATTTTCAGAATATTCTCCCCCCCGCTTTTTCGAACTTAACTATTTAGTATGCGCAATATAAGAAGTGACCATTGGAATCCTATTACGTGACTATTCTTATCATATTATTGAACTGTGATGAACATATCGTGTCTTTTCTTCTTCTGTGTCAAAATCAATGGGCTGCTGTTAATTAAGTAGACCTGCCTAGCTGTTTTACTTTATGTATGACCTTTGGAAAGGGCGAAAAATATTATGGAGGGATTTCAGATGTTTTACTGCGGTAGAGTGTGTACGAACTCTCTTTATTTATCACTGAGATACCAAACTTCATTCCACTCGAGACCAGGAGGAGATTCCTTCATCAATTTACATCTTTCTATCCGCATTCTTGACGGGTTAGTAGGTCTACCCGGATATTGGATTTCGTATGCTTCAGATTCTTTGAATACTGATATTGCTTCATCCCATTTTTGGTTATAAAAAAGATTAATCCCGTTCTGAAATTTTGACTGCAGAAGAATTGCGGCTTCACCCAACTGACCCTTCTTAGCCAATAATTCATAGACTTTGATCGGTACGCTCTTCCCTTTAACGCATACATTATCAAGAAAACGCCATTCGAAATTGTGTTTCACAATGTTATAAGTATTTTCGCCGACTAGGATATATACTCCATAGAACTTTCCTGCTGCCTCGAGACGGGATGCAACATTTACAGTGTCACCCATCATCGTATAATTCATACGTCTGGAGGAACCCATGTTGCCAGTTACCATATCTCCTGAATTTATACCAATTCTGCATTGCATCTCATGAACGCTGGCCGGCCACCTTTCGCCTTGAGATTTCCACAGTTCCCGCAATTCATGAAGCCGTGTCTGCATTTGAAGAGCTGTGAGGCAAGCTCTGTATTCATGATCTTCGAGAGGTGCGGGAGCTCCGTAAAAGGCGACAATCGCATCTCCAATATATTTGTCGAGGGTCCCACTATTCTCAATTAAAACATCTGTAAGCTCTGAGAGGTATTCGTTGAGTAATTCCACAAGATCTGAGGCACTTAACACTTCGGAGAAAGCTGAAAAATTTTGGATATCGGAAAAGAATGCAGTATGGTATCCAGCATCTCCGCCCAGACTTGGGTACTGCTTATTCTCATACATTGTCTCAATCAACGCCGGGGAGATATATGCACTGAATGTCGCTTTTAAAAACCGCCTGTCCTTTTCTGCGATGAGGTAATTGTAGAGGAATACGAACACGTAGGTGATTGTCATCGCCATAAGTGGCCGCACAACTTCCCACACTTGGAGTGAGCTCCAAAACTGTGCATAGACAAACACGACCCATGCTAATGTCATTCCTGCCAGGATTGGAATAGTCAAAGTTGGTTTACGCAAATATCCTGTAAATGCTCCCAATACTGAACATAATAAGATGATCAATAGATTTGAAATACGTTCGGAGACCACCTGAACATACTTGTCCTGTAGCAGGCTATGAAGGACATTTGCATGAACCTCAACACCTGCAAATGATTCCTGGACAGGGGTGTTTTTCAAATCCATCAGGCCAGGCAATGAAGAACCTACTATGGCTACACGACCTTGCCAATATTCTGGTGACAACATGGATGGATCCATGCAATAGCTAAAAGGCAAATAGTAGAAGGTTTTAAAATATCCAAAATAGTTGATATACATTCGCCCTTGCTCGTCAATGGGAATTTCTCTGACGATCTGTCCAGATGTATCTCTCATAGTCAATGTAAGGGTCTGGAAATCGTAATCGAGTCCATGTTTTGGAACTCCAAGAATATCCATTGCCGCTGCCATTGGCAGCGACGGGTAAACATGGCCAGGTCCTTCAAAATAAATTGCTGTTGGTGCCCGTCTGATCTTGCCATCCATATCTTGAGGAAAATTCGTGCTCCCTGATCGTTTTGAAGCTGACAAGAGTGCCCCGTAAGTGTTCCCCATCCGCTCGGCCCGAGGCAAATGGATAGCTTGCTCTTCAGAAATTTGAAGTACATGCTCAAGATAGTCATATCCTTGAGGTTCTTCATCCATCCTATATAAGAAGTTCAGGCTGTCGCTTTGTTCGAAAACCAGAGAGTGATAAGTGATTTTATTTTTTTGAGTTGATTGAACGAGAAGATCAGGTTCATGCTCTGTTAGGAAATCCTGAACTGTTTCAGCCAAAGTCACATCGCTAGGAGTGAACTCATCAACAAGGGACTTCACCATTTTATAGTCTCTTTTATCCTCAGGATCAAAGATGATATCGAACAAGATAGCTTTAGGATGTCCGGAAGCCACGACATCCACCAATCGGCCATGATTTGCCTGAGGCCAATCTTTGAAATTGCCGAGATCGTGGATTGAATTCTGTTCTATATCGATGATGACAATTGAATCAAGGGATGCTTCTTCAGTTTCTCTTGCATGCATTCGCATACGAGCATCGTAGGAGCGAAATTCATACCCATTTAGGAGTGGAGCTAAGAAAAGACCATCCACTCGTGAAACGAGGGCGATAATCAAACCGATCATGAACCCAATGCTGCCACCAATAAAAAGTTTCTTCATGTTCATAATTCACCTACACATTGAGGCTATATTTGGTTGCCCAAAAGGAGATTCAAAATTCCACTCACGCTTCTTGTCTACTACTTGTCATGACTGATCACAGACTAGCGTTGAACTGCTTCATCCAATTCCTGATTCCATTTCACCCATTCATCTTTTTGGTCTTCCTCAGAATCAAAGGTTCTTTGGAGTATTTGGTAGGATTGGAATTCTTTAAAATCATCTTCATCAGTGGATTCGAATTCTTCACGATCTTGCGCATCCTGGCGTAGAAATTTTTCAAACAAGGATCGATCATTTTCTATGAATTGAGTTTTCTCCTTTTCATCCTGTTGAATGAATTTCTGGGCATCATTAGCAATGACAAACTCTTCTCCCAGGTGAATGACAAATACGGAATCCTGGATTATTTCTCCATTGTCATCTAGAGGTGAAATTCCAACCTCCCCTTCATACACCCTGAATTGGCTCGCATTTGTATCAGCATCAACACGATAAATTGTTCCCCGAATGGAAGCCACGGAAGTAGGTGTTCTAAGGTTTAATTTCTCACCATCCAACAGGATATTCAGCCAGATACGCCCATTTTTTACTTCTATCTCAGAATCTTTTGCTTGACCCTTTATTATTATGGATGTTAGCTCACCAATACGGAGCACCTTTTTCTTACCAATTTTAATTTCACACCGAGACCTTTTCTCACAGCGTATTTTGTCATTTGGCTTTACCACTTGATTCAGTCGAGCCTTAATCCATTGGTCAGCTTCACTTTTCTGGATGGAAACATTTCCCAGAACTAGAGAAATGAAAGCACTTTCCTGTTCAGCAGCGGATGCAGACTGACAAAGCCCGACAATGAAAAGCATGGTGAGGATGGCATTTTTCATATAGTCACTCCAATATCATTAAATCTTTTGGGGGTTTTAACCTTTGTAAAATCAGACTTAAAATTCATAATTTAATTTCATTATGAACAATTCATGAGCCTCGTAGCTTAAAGATACATGCAAATTATCCATCGTTTTAAACCGAATCCCAGCACTGAAAATGGTCTGTTCACCAAATCTGTTTTTATAATTATCATCAACATAATGATCGATTTGACCAAGTAGGCTTAGCCTATCACTAAAATTTTCGTAAAAGGCAAAAGTGTTAATACCAAGAGATAAACTTTTATAGTCAGCATGCATGGAGATATAGGATCGATACCAATGCGGTACAGCAACAAGTCCAGAAATAGTTGGTGAATATTTTGGCTTTAGCAATTTTGTATCCGTAGTAGAGATGATACTTGTATATTCAATTATACCAATTGAAACGCTGGTTTTGTAATATTCCCCTGAATAAGGAAGGGCTTGTAGTCTGACTGAAATCTCTTGTCGTTCGAGTTTGTTCTGAACAAATTTCATCCCAATGTTTGCTTCAATCTTCCAACTACGATAGGCGTAATTGATACGATCGAATGAAAGTGGGGCAATACCTACAGCCATAGACAGATTCTGTTTTTTCTTCAATATTTCACCATTAGAAAATGATATAGCATTCCTAGGCGGCATGTCAATGAGGAAGGTGCGAAAGGTAGCGGTACGGGAGATGAAGCGTTGGATCTTTTTTTTGCGCTTTGATACGCTTTTCATCCAGTTCTGCAGCCTGCTTTTTTGCATCCAATTCAAGTTGTTGAAGCCAAAGGTCTTGATTTTGAGTTTCCCTCTGCAGCTTAAGCTCCTTCTTTCTGAGCTCTCTTTGCAGCTTTGTTTGGGCTGTCCGTCCCTCGTGCTCGGCTTTCAACTGATCTTCCTGCTCCTTACTATCAAGCTCGTTTTTGTATAAATTGCCATAATCTTCCCGCCGAATTTTGATCAAGCTATAATAAATTGCAGAATCGTGCCAGCGATCTGTAATGTTGACGCCGTGCAAATCCATTTCTGTAGAGACTTCGGAACGATCTTTAAAGAAATCTGTTATGATACTGCCAAAATCACGAATTTCTCGTTGTTGAATGCTTGAAACATAGACTTCCTTAGATTTAGCAAACTCCAGTCGTGCCTCATCATCCGCATCTGATTGAGAGTTAGTTGACAGACCGATACCATAATAACCCTGAATCCGATATAGAATAACAAAAGACCTCGTAAGTGAATTAAATTATAATGGTTTAAAAGACAATTTAAAATCACCCACGAGGTGCTA
>Ga0307989_1000617_pt1 | contig 22267 bp, 20 predicted proteins | sample EllFjometagen185_FD_203164 | JGI IMG/M metagenome (GOLD analysis project Ga0307989, IMG submission 203164) | Marine microbial communities from Ellis Fjord, Antarctic Ocean - #185 | ecosystem: Environmental > Aquatic > Marine > Unclassified | place: Southern Ocean | collected 2014-10-08
TATGATGAATGCGAAAGGGTAGGAGTTAAGACTAAGTATAGCAAGTAATGATGTTTTCAATTGACAGAGAAACAATATTGAAAAATATAAACAAAAATTAATTATAAGGATTATATATGGAAAACAAGCAAATCGATATTTTGGATATACTATTAATTTTAGCGAAGCATAAGAAGTTTATAATTATTACTACTATAATTGTAAGTATAATAGCTGTAATATACAGTCTATCTGCAACTCAATATTGGGTCTCAACAGCTACTATTTTACCATCATCAGATAAAAAAAATTCCTTTTCTATAAGTTCATCAGTTCTTGGTGGATTTGCTTCTTCAATGTTAGGTGGGGAGCAATCTGATACATATGCTCTTACCGGTATAATGGAAAGTCGAACATTTTCATTAGATGTTGTTAAAAATTTTAACTTAATTAAATATTTTGAGATCGAAGAACCAGACACATTAATTTCTCATCAATCAGCAGTTCAGAATTTAATTGAGAATGTCACTAATTTTGGGATTAATGAGGACAATGGTTTTCTAAGTATAAGTGTTGAGACTAAAGATAAATACCTCTCTGCTGATATTGCAAATTATTACTGGATGAAACTGGATGAATATAATAAATTAGTCAGAATGACAAAAGGGAAGCAACAAAGAGAATTTATTGAAAAACGTTTAATTGATGTAAAAGAAGCTATTGATATTTCATCCAATACTTTAAATGAATTTCAAAAAAAATACAAGACAATAGATTTAGAAGAACAGGCCAAATCAGTTATTTCACTTTATTCAGATCTGGTTTCAGAAAAGATAACAAACGAAATCGAATTAGAATTTTCGAAACAATTTTTTTCAGAAGCTAATCAGAAAATTGAAAATCTAGAAGTTAAAAATAAAATTCTTAATAAAAAAATAGAAGAACTGGAAAAAAAATCAGGGAATTTAAAGCCCCAATATATATTATCAATAGATGATATTTCAGATATCTCCTTACAATATTCTCAAATAATGCTGAATTTGAGAATTCAAAAAGAAATTTACAACTACCTTTATCCTCAGTTTGAAGCAGCAAAAATTGATGAGCTAAAAGATCTTCCTACGTTAGAGATAATTGACAAAGCAGTTCCTGCAGGTAAGAGAAGTAAGCCCAAAAGAGCCGTAATTTGTATAATCTCATTTATCTGTGCATTATTGTTCAGTTCATTATTTGCATTAATTTTGGATGCAATAAAAAGCTTAAAGAATGATGATGATCGTTATGAGAAAGTACAAGATATATATAAGGCTTTAAAACGTTAATCTCAATGAAGGATAACCAAGCAGTTATCGTAACATTTAGAGAATCAATAGAAAAAGATATATGGCCGTTTATCAATATACCTACATATTGTTTTTATAATATAAAATGAAGAATTCACTCTCTAATCAAACATTAATTATTACTTTCGGTAAATCCAGTGAAAAAATTGTTTTGTTATTATTGTCCATTATTTTATCCAGATATTTAAGCATGAGTGAGCATTGGTGTTATCGACCAGTAATGATTGTGCTTTCTATTTTAACTGTCATTGTTTGCATTATATTATTAAAGTATTGAATATGATTACTTTTATTAGGAAAATTTGGAAAAATGGTTTTTTTCCAATTCTATCTGTAAATATTATAAGTAAAGTTATTCCTTTTTTTCAAAGCTTAATTGTAATTAGGTTACTTGCCAAAGAGGATTATGGTATTTGGAGCTATACTTCAAACCTGTTGCAATGGGCTTTGTTGTTTTCTGGCTTTGGAGTTGCTTCAGGTGTCCTTCAATATGTAGCTGAGAATGATAATAAGGACGAACAACAAAAAGTTGTGGTTTGGGGTTTGCTTTGGGGGATACTTATCAATATTTGCATTTCTATTGGTTTGATTATAGTTGCTCTTTTTGTTCCTTTGCCGATAAAAGGGGTAAAGGAACTTTTATTAAGTTTAAGTTTCTTTCCAATTATCTCAATTGTTTACAATGTGGGGCAATCATATAATAGAGCCATTCTCTTAAATAATCTGTTTTCAGCTACATCAATATTATATTTTATCTCGATTTTTATTTTTACAATCCTTGGTGCTAACCTTTTAGGATTAACTGGATTAGTGATAGCACGATATGTCGGTCTGATAGTAACGGTAGTATACATTTTGTATAATCATAGGAATATTAAATTAATTAATATATTGTTTAAAGGAATTAATATTCGATATGCTAAAAGTTTTCTTAAGTTTTCATTTATTTGCTGTCTTACATATATGACAGGTCAAATATTGTACTTGATAGATGTTTTTTTAATTGGCATTATCATTAAGAATCCTAGTATAATTGCTACCTATAAAGCTGCTACACTTATCCCTTTCTCGATTAATATTGTTTCACTTTCAATTATGATGTTTGTTGCACCATACATAATTAAAAACAGGGAAAACACACAATTTATTAAGATTTACATAAAAAAATACTTTTGGTATTTACTATTATTAAATATGACAATTGGTGCTTTATTAATAATTTTTCATAAGCAGGTAATAGAATTAGTATTTGGAGCAAGGTATTATGATATGGCAACACCCTTTATCATTTTAGTTATTGGTGCTGCAATTGCAGGTGTGTTTCGAATTCCAAGTCAAAATATTCTTGGAAACATGAGAAAGATTAAAATAAACTTTTATATTGCTCTTTTTGCAGGTGTTGTAAATATAATATTGGATATATATTTAATTATTTCTTTTGGTATAAATGGTGCTGCTATTTCTACATTAATGATCATGGTTTTAACTTCTATATTGTCTACTATGTATTTGAATCATTATCTGAAGGAAAATTAATTTTATGAATTCGCCAAAACTATTTTCCCAGGAATGGACTTTTTTAAATGAAATATGGTTTCGTGGTTACTTTTTTACTTCTGATAGCAAATTATATGAAGGAGATGCTGCTGTAGAATACATTAAAATGGTTTCTACTGATTTTAAAAAGCTAAAAGAGTTATTGAAATCTCTAAGTGGATCATTTGCTGGGATTATTCACAACGAAAATGAAAACATACTATTTACTGATAGATTGCGGTCTATACCACTATTTTATTCTAGTGATGGAGAGAATACTTCTGATAATGCTTATGAATTAATTCAGTATATTGAAGAAAAAGAAATCGTGAAGATAAGTGAAAAAGAATTTCTTAATTCTGGATTTGTTTCATCATTTAGAACGATAATTAAAAATATCCTACAAGTTGAAGCATCTCAAGTTGTACAATTAGGGAATGGTTTTATCAAAACATCATATTACTATGTTCATTTACCTAATCGATTTTCAAATAAGAGGTTTAATGATTACTATAATGAACTTGATAAAATTTTTGATATAATTTCTCTTCGTGTAAGGAAATTTGTAAAAAACCGTACAGTAATTATACCATTAAGTGGAGGATATGATTCACGTACGATCGCAGTGATAGCAAAAAAAGCGGGAATAAAGGATGTATTATGCTATACATATGGTCAAAGTACAGATCTCGAAACTGTAATATCAAAAAAAGTTGCCAGAAAACTTGGTTTCAAATGGATTTTAGTTAAGGAGTCTAAGGATGAATTACATGAAACATTTTCAGGGAGTGATTTTATTGCTTACTCCAAACTTTCATTTAATTTAGTTTCTCGTCCAAGTGCTCAAGATTATAACGCTGTTAAATTTATTTTCAATAATAAATTAGCTCCTACTGATTCCGTGATTATTCCGGGGCATTCTATGGATCTGCTTGGTGGTTCACACATAACAAATCTTTATATGAATTATTCAAATGAATTAAATTTAGAATTGTTGTTGAAAAGTATTGAAAAAAAATACTATAATAATATTGACTGTGAAGAGAATAAAAGCGCTATCAGAAGCTTTTTAAGTAGGTCGATAAGCTCTGTGAAGAATGTATCACTTTATAGTGTATTTGATAGTTATAATGTTTTTAATAGGCAAGCCAAATATATTGTCAATTCTGTAAGGGTATATGAGTTTTGGGGATACAATTGGATGATACCACTGTGGGATAATTTGCTTATGGACTTCTGGTATTCTGTGGACGTAAAATATCGTGTAAATAACAAGCTACTAAATTCATACTTATTGAACCAATTATTTTATAAATATGATATAACTTTTGTGAAAAAAGAACTTAATCTTTTTAATAAGCTTGTAAATGTTGGTGTAAGAGTTTTAAAAACTGGTTCTTTCAAAGGTAGAATACTGAGAAGAGATATTGTTACAAAGATTTTGGCGGAAAAATTTGAAATTCCACTCTCAGGCAATCCTTTTTATGATTGGTGGACAGTTCCAATGAAAGCTATGATAAGAGATCTAAATAAAAATGAAATTAATAATTGAAATAGCAAAAGTATACTTAATTTTTTGTTTTGGGTAGTTCAAGGATGATTATTAAATTTACTATCATTACATTAATTCTTATTGTTTTATCGAATTTAATGTTTTATTCAGAGACATACTACCTCAAAAGTTACGATGGAGAAGATCGTGAAACAAGTTATTAAAAATATCATTCCATTTAAATGGTTTTATGACTTTTTACTTAAATCTCATTTATTGAGTAAAAGTACTAGGGCAATAGTGATTTTGAATTTCATTGTTCAGAGAATTTTTGGTTATAACAGGAAGTTGACTTGGTCGATTCATTTTACTTCCAACGTTTCAGTACCTGAAAAAATTAAAATCCATGAAAGTGTAAAAAGGAGTTTCATGATTAGTGGAGGATGCTATTACCAAGCAGCAAATGGGATAATTATAGGAGCAAACACAATTTGGGCTCCAGGGGTGAGTATGATCAGTGCAAATCATGATAAAGATAATTTGCAGCGTTGGAAAGAGGGGAAACCTATAATAATTGGTGAAAGATGTTGGATAGGTGCAAATGCAATTATTCTACCTGAAGTGGAATTAGGAGATGATTGTATTATTGGTGCAGGATCAGTGGTAACAAAAAGTTTCGCTGGAAAAAGTGTAATTGCTGGAAATCCTGCAAAGATTATTAAATATAGGTAGAATATGAAGATTTCAGATTTTATAATTTTTGGTTTTAGATTTTTAAAACTTAAATTTTCTAATAACATAAAATTGCACGGGAAAGTAATTATTCATAGAAAGGTGAATATAATAATTGAAAAGAATGCGAATCTTACTTTAGGAAAAAATGTTCATATCAAAAATAATACGATAATATATGTTAAACAGGGAGCAAAATTGTTTATAGGCGATAACTGTAGTTTAGGGCATCATAACGAGATAACAGTTGGGGAAAAGATAATAATTGGAAATGACAACATATTTGCTCCATATGTATATATAAGTGATTCAAATCATGAATACTCTCTATCGGATATTTTGATAAGAAAACAAGGTATGAAATCTAATATTACAATAATTGGTTCAAATAACTGGATAGCTCGGGGTGTTTATATACTTTCTGGAGCTAGGGTCCCTGATGGTTGTATCTTAGCAGCAGGTTCTATCATAATCAAAGAGTTTACTAATGTTGACATGGTGATTGGTGGTATCCCAGCTAAAGAGATCAGATCAAGATTGTGAATTTAGAGAGACTGCAAAATATGAAAAAAAGTATAATTATTATTTCTCATCTTAATGTTTGGTCTATGGGAAGAAGTAAAGGTGCTCAGTCGCTCTGGTTAACTATTAAGGGATATTCAGATGCCGGTTATAATACATATTTTATCACATCCAATAAAAAAATGAGTAATAATGAAGTTCAATATCCTAATTTAAAAATTATTCGTTTTAATGCAACCTTCATTGAATGTTTTTTAAAATATAAGAAAATAGGTTTTATCTTTAAAATAATTTTTTGGATCTATTTCCAGTCAAAAGCATATATTATTGGTTTTAAAACTGCAAAAAAGTATGAAAATATTGTTTTTTACGGATATGAAGTATATGGAATTCCTGTAGCAAAGATATTGAGTTTTGTATTTAAAATGCCAATGATAAGTCGTTTTCAAGGAACAATACTCATGCCGAAAACAAAAACAAAATTTTGGAGAACAAGATATTGGCAACATGTTTTGGCTATGAAGATACCTGCTGATTTAATTCTTATGACTAATGATGGAACGCAAGGTGATAGAATACTTCAGTTACTTAATAAGTCTGTTAGAAATGTTGAATTTCTTATGAATGGTGTTGAGGTTAATTCAAAAATTGATAATATTGACATTGATAAAGCAAAAACAGATTTGAACATTCACTGCGAACATAAAATCCTGCTTACGATTAGTAGATTAGTTAATTGGAAAAGATTAGATAGGATAATTACTGCTATGCCTTCTATTCTAAAAGAAAATAAGAATATTACTTTATTGATTGTCGGTGATGGTCAGGAAAAGGAAAACTTGATCAAACAAGTACAAATTGCACAAATAAATAATAACGTAAAATTTGTTGGTAGTATTTCGCATAAAGAACTTTATAAATTCTATGGAATTGCTGATATATTTATCTCGTTTTACGATTTATCAAATGTTGGCAATCCACTATTAGAAGCAATGACCTATGGGAAGTGCATTATCACACTTAATAATGGAGATACGAATAAATTAATTAGGAATAACTATAATGGTATATTATTAAATATTGATGAAATCGTGAACATACCTAAGATAATTTTAGATTTACTTGAAGATAATTCGAAGATTTTAAATCTTGGTAAACACTCAAAATTAACAGCCCAGCACAAGTTTTGGAGTTGGGATCAAAGAATTGAATATGAAATATCAAAAGTTGATAAAATATTAGAATTATATGCAACAAATTAGTAATTTCTTAACAATAGTACTAGGCTTTGGAGCACTAGGCTTTATAACAATTAGAAATAAGCTTAAACTTCAGTTGAATGATTTACTTATAGTTCTTGTTGCATTCATTATTTTATTACCACCGATAAGGATTTCTAATTCGGTTCCTGAAATTCGATTTGAAGAACTGATATATTATTTATTTTTCTTTACTGCTATTATTCTCATAATAATAAAGAAAAAAATTATAATAAATAATTTTCTTGTATACATTTTACTATATATTATTGGTTCAATGTTTCTTTCGGCTATTTATTCTCAGTTAATATTAGGTATTGGATTTACAATTAATGATTCTTTTGAATTTGTTAAAATAATTAAATATTTAGTAATTCTCATACTTCTATCAAATCTAAGCTATCGGGAAACATTTATTAAAAAATTTATCATAATTATTATATTTTCAATAACATTATCAGCAATAATTGGAATTATGCAATATCTGAATTTATTTAACATCAACTCTCATATCACTCCTTTATTTACAATCTCACAATTAAGCAACATTGATAATAGAATTATAGGCACAACGGCTAATCCAAATGATTTTGGAATTTTCTTAATAAGTGGGATTATTCTTACTCAAAATCAATTAATGGTAAATAAGAAAAAAAAACTGTTGTATTTGTTAGCTATTATTATTATGCTTTTTGCAGTAATTCTAACTGTGTCTAGAACAACAATAATATCATTGATTATCGCTGAATTAGTATTTTTATTCTTAGTATTTAGTAAAGAAAATTTCTCTAAAAAGGGTTTAATATTTATTATTATTTTTTCATTTATAGTTGCCATTATCATCATAAAATATGCATCTGACTATTTTATTACTAGGATGTCATCAGGCATTAATATCAATGAGGATATGAGTTTCTTTTTACGAGTAATTTCATGGGAAAAAAATATAAACATTTGGTTAAAATCGCCAATCTTTGGATGGGGACCAGCAAAAGGGATTCACATATCTTTTGTAGATAATGAATATATCTTAATCTTGCGACGATATGGGATTGTTGGGATATTTGGTTATCTTGCCTTTTATTTTGTACCTCTATTTGAAATGTCTAAAGTAAATTTTAACAAACTTATTGATTGTGAGAAAGTATTGATAGGAACAATGAAAGTAATGCTAATTGTTTTTTTAATATTTAATATTACTATTGTTACTTTCAAAAACATACAATTAATGGATTTATGGATGATCATGATTTCAATTTTCTATTCAATTAAATCTAAAAAAACTATGGAAAGATAAAATGCATTATATAGATAATGAGAAATATTTAAACTATAAGGAGTTCAATATATGAAAATATTAATCTATTCAGTATTATTTCCCAACTCAGTTCAAAATACATATGGCATGTTTGTTAGTGAACGAGTTCGTTTCTTAAAAAACCATTGTGAAATAAAAGTTGTTGCTCCTGTTCCCTTTTTTCCAAATATCAGTATCTTTAAGAAGTGGACCAAGTATTCGCTGATACCAAAGTTTGAAGTAATTGATGGTGTTGAAGTATATCATCCAAGATTTCTATTATTCCCCAAAAATATTTTCCGAAAATATTTGGGATTTTTATTATATTTAACTACACGAACATTAATAAAAACGATTAAAAAAGATTATAACTTTGATTTGATTCATGCCCATTTTGCTGTACCTTCAGGAATAGCAGCTTCTCATTTATCAAAATATGTAAATGTACCATTTATAATCACAGAACATTTCAGTAAACTTCATGAAGATCTTTCTATAAATTCTAATATAAAAAAAAAATTAATCAAAGTATATAATAAGAATTCTTTAATAATAGCCGTTTCAGAAAAAATTAAAAGCGACTTAGTAAATGTAGGAATAAAAAAAGAAAGAATTAGAATTATCCCTAATGGTGTTGATTGTAATAAATTTCCGATAAGTTTTCCTTCAAAAAAGATGAATCCAATTAGGTTGCTTTCTATAGGTGGTTTAATTGAAAGTAAGGGATTTATTTATTTAATTAAAGCTGTTAAAATGCTAAATGAAAATAACATAAATGTTGTTTTGACAATAATCGGTGAAGGTAAGCAAAGATCTGATTTGGAGAATTTGATAAAAAAATTAAAATTAGATGAAAAAGTTATTCTTAAAGGAAATATTTTGCATTCTCAGTTAAAAGATTATTTTAATAAAACACATATCTTTGTTTTGCCAAGCTTATTCGAAAGTTTTAGCGTTGTTACTATTGAAGCTCTTTCTTGTGGGATACCGGTAATAGTAACAAAATGTGGTGGACCTGAGTATTTTGTTACTGATGAAGTTGGATTAATAATTAAGAAAGAAAATGAAAATATTCTAGCAGATAATATTGAAAAAATGATTAATTCATATAAATATTATAATAAAAACAAAATACGGCAGTATTGTAAAAACAACTTTGATTATAAAATAATTTCACCTAAAATAATTTCTACTTATGAACAGATATTAAGTAATAGTTCCTTGAAATTGGAAGTTAATTAATGAAAAAAATTAACATCTGTCATATGACATCAGTACATTGTTGGAATGACACAAGAATATTTTGTAAAGAAGCATCTTCATTAGCAAAACAATACACTGTAAAATTATTTGCTCCTGCAAATTTCGAATATAAAAGAATGAATAATGTAGAGATAATTGGTTTACCTGTTTGGAAATACCGTAAGGATAGAAGAGTTACTAGAAAGAATTTATTTAGAAAAATCATAAAATGTGAAGCTGAAGTTTTTCATTTTCATGATCCTGAATTAATTTTTATTGGTCTTTTTTTAAAAATATTTAGAAGAAAAAAAGTAATTTATGATATACATGAAGATGTAAAAAAACAAATATTAAATAAAGAAGATATTAGCTCAAATATTAAAAAGCGAGTATTATCATTTTGTTATTCATTATTAGAATTTATTGTGATTCATTCGTTTGATAAAATTATTGTTGCTGGTGAAGATATTTTAGAAAAAGTGACCAATAAGGTTATTATCAACAATTATCCTATTATTCACAACTTTAGTTCAATAACAAATAATAGAAGCAATACAGTAATCTTTATAGGTGGGGTAACAAAAATTAGAGGAGTTATTGAGACTGCAAAAGCTATCCAAACACTTAATTCAGAGAATAATAAATCAATTATATTTAGAATTATTGGAAAATTTGAAAATGAACAATTCAAGAAAGATTTTTTAACAGAATTTAATGATTTTGTAAAATTTGATGAATGGATGTCACAAGATGAATTGTATTATGAAACTTCAAAAGCCATAATGGGTGTTGTCTTGTATTTACCTTTACCAAATCATTATAGTTTAAGGTCTAATAAAGTATTTGAATACATGGATTGTGCTATTCCAGTTATATACTCAAATTTTGATGATTGGAAAGATAAGCTCGATGAATATGATATTGGACTTGCCGTTAATCCAACTGATGTAAATGAGATTAGCAGAGCAATTCAACAGATAATTGATTATCCTGAGCGAGCTAAAGAGATGGGAAAAAATGGAAAAAAAACAATAAAACACCATTTTAATTGGGATCAAGAAGAGAAGAAATTGATTGATTTATATAAAGAGATGATAGATGAAAATTCTATATATTAGTCAATATTTCCATCCAGAAGTAGGGGCTACAACAAACAGAGCTTTAGCAAATATTAGATATTTTGCAAAAAAAGGACATGATGTTACGGTTTTAACCGAAATGCCTAACCATCCTAAAGGAATTATCTTTGAAGGATATAAAAATAAAATTTCTATGCAAGAAGAGATGGAGAATTTCAAAGTAAACCGAGTTTGGGTATTTACTTCACAAAAAAAGAATTTTATAACACGATTACTTTTTTATATTAGCTTTATGTTTATGGGTTTTATTCATACACTGTTCAATTGGAAGCAATATGATATTATTTACATTACATCACCACCACTTTTTGTGGCTGGTATTGGAATAATGCTAAGATTATTTCATCCGAAAACAAAATTTATTTTTGAAGTTAGAGATTTATGGCCAGATAGTGCTGTAGAATTGGGTGAATTAAATAATAAGGCATTCATAAAGCATAGCTTAAGGTTGGAAAAGAGAATCTATGATATTTCAGAACATATTATTGTTATATCAGAAAATATGAAGAATAAGATTATAACAAAAGGTTATCCCGAAAATAAAATTTCGATAATTCATAATGGAACAGATAATGAATTTATAATGCGAAAGATGAAAGTTGATAAGCAGACCTTCTACAATAAAAGCGAAAATAAATTTATTTGCGTGTATGCAGGAATTATTGGAATAGCTCAAGGTTTAGAAATTTTATTAGAAGCAGCAAACAGATTAAGAGATGCAGATGTTGAGTTTTATTTAATTGGGTATGGTCCAAAATTAGAACAGTTAAAAGTAATGTCTGCAAAAATGAAGCTTGAAAATCTAACTTTTCTTGGGCAGATATCCCGCGACGAGATTCATAATTATTTAGCTAGTGCAGATCTTGGAATTATACCATTAAAAAAGATGGATTTATTTAAAGGTGCTCTTCCATCAAAGATATTTGATTGTATGGCATGTAAATTACCCATTATCCTTGGAATTGAAGGTGAAGCAAAAGAACTTATTGAAAATTCTGAAACAGGAATTGCCTATGAACCAGAGAATGTTGATGAATTAGTAAAAACAATTTTAATTCTTAAAGAGAATGAGCAAATGCGAAATAAATTTTCCGAAAATGGTAGAAAAATTATAATAGAGAAATTTAATAGAAATAAATTAGCTGAGAAATTGGAAAAAATAATTGTAGAAGTAGACAACACTAAATGAAACTAATAACTATAATCGGGGCTAGGCCTCAATTTATAAAAGCAGCAGCAGTTAGTAGGGAAATTGCAAAACACGAAAACATTAACGAGATTATTGTACATACCGGGCAGCACTTTGATGCAAATATGAGCCAGATATTTTTTGAACAGATGCAAATTCCAAAACCTGATTACAATCTGGAGATCAATAGTCTCTCACATGGTGCAATGACAGGCAGGATGATAGAAGGTATAGAAGAAGTGTTACTGAAAGAGCAACCTGATTGGGTACTGGTTTATGGAGATACAAACTCAACTATTGCCGGTTCTCTGGCTGCTAAAAAGCTCCATATTAAAGTTGCTCATGTAGAAGCTGGTTTACGCTCATTCAATCGTAAAATGCCGGAAGAAATTAACAGAATACTTACAGATAAGATCAGTGATATATTATTTTGCCCAACAGATACAGCAGTACAAAATCTGCTGAATGAGGGAATCGGAAAAAACTCTCTTGCGCGAATTGTGAAATGCGGTGATGTGATGCAGGATGCTGCCATATTCTATTCTGATCTATCACAAAAACCGGAACTTGATTTGCCCGAACAATTCATTTTAGCAACAATTCATAGGGCAGAAAACACTGATGATCCCAAACGTTTGGCTTCTATATTTAATGCTCTTACTAAAATCTCAAATGAAATTCCAATAATACTTCCGCTTCATCCACGCACAAAGAAGATAATTTCCAACTCACAACTCACAACTCACAACTCACAACTTATCTTTATTGAACCAATCGGTTATTTAGAGATGATCTATCTGTTACAAAATTGCTCATTAGTGATGACTGACAGTGGGGGATTGCAGAAAGAAGCATTTTTCTTTGAAAAGCCGTGTGTAACCTTGCGGGATGAAACCGAATGGGTTGAACTAGTTGAAAACGGATTTAACAAAATTGTTGGAACTGATGAAAATAAAATTATCTCAGGATTTAGAAAAATGATCCAAATTCAAACTGACTACAATATCAATTTATACGGAAATGGTGAAGCTTCAAAAAAAATTATTAAAGAGTTACTAAAATAGCCCAAATATTTAATACTAAAAGAATTAGCTCAAAAAAAAGCTCTGAATTATCAGGGCTTTTTTGCTTGAAAGAAAAAAAGTTCTTGACGTTTAGACTTTTGGTGTACCACTAGACCCATACAGTAAAACAGAAGGAGGTAAAATGAAGTTTGATGAAAGTACTCCAATCTATCTTCAGATAAAAAGCGAGATAGAAAAAGCGATCATCTACGGATCTTTAGAAGAAGAAGAAGCGGTGCCTTCTATTCGCATTATGGCGAAACAATACAGGTTAAATCCTCAGACCGTTTCAAATGCCATTAATGAACTTCTTAATGAAGGAATTCTTTTCAAGAAGAGAGGAATTGGTATGTTTGTAGAAAAAGGTGCGCAGAAGAAATTAAAAGCTAAAACCTATGATGAATTCATAGAAGAAGATTTAAAAAAGGTGATATCAAAAAGCAGGTCACTTGGTATTTCCAAGCTTGATTTGTTAAAACTTATTGAAAATTCCTATGATGAAGGAGGGGAGAAGTGATACAGAAAAATGTAATTAAAGTGAGTAATCTAACAAAATATTATGGGAAATTCAAGGCACTTGATAATGTTGAAATTGAGATCCCAGCTGGTAGAATTATTGGGTTACTCGGGAAAAACGGAGCAGGAAAATCTACTTTTATGAGATGCATTCTTGGCTTTTTGAAGCACAAGGGTGAGATTGAAATATTGGGAAATCCAATAAGAAGACATCAAGAATCAGTTCACGAAAATATAGCTTTTATCCCGGATGTAAACAGTTTAGATGACAGATTAACTGTAAAACAGACAATGGATTATGTTTCTGCTATAAATAGTTCTTGGAATAATACAAAAGCAATGGAATTACTTGCCAGCAGTGATTTAAAACCACAGCAAAAGGTGGCAAACCTTTCCAAAGGAATGAAAACAAAACTCTATCTTCTTATTACGCTTTCACTGGATGTTACGGTTTTGCTTTTGGATGAGCCAACACTAGGTTTAGATATTGTTTTCCGGAAAGAATTTTTTAATACAATTCTGGGTGAATTCTATGATGAAAACAAAACAATCATAATTTCCACACATCAAGTGGAAGAAGTTGAACAAATATTACAAGACATAATTTTCATTGATGAGGGAAAGATAATTTTACAAGAGGATATTGATGAATTAAAGAAACAATATTCAATTTTCACTGTGCCTTCAGACCAAAGAGAAAAACTAGAGCAGCATAATCCAAAGATCATTAGCAATACTTTAGGTAAGGTTAGTGCCGTATTAGATAGTAAAGTTGAGATTGCTGAGGCACAAGTTAGCAGGCCAACTCTTTCTGATTTGTTCTTAGAGATGGTAGGAGGATCAAATGAAAAAATTTAAAGCTCTACTAATAAAAGATCTTCAGATCAACAAAAAAACACTTATGATTCCATTGTGGATAACAGCTGGATTTTACCTGCTTATCCTCTTGATTTCTGCTGTTGCATATTTAAGTGGAGATCTAAATTTTAACTTTGCTGATATTCAGGGTACTCCTCCTTCAGAAAGCATTAATTACATTGTAAATATCGCAATTATGGGGTTGCCAGGGCTAATAAGTTTGATATTTATAATTATTCTAACACAAGGTGCATTAAATGAGAATATAAGAAACAACAGCGAGCTATTTCACCGTTCTCAACCTGTTTCGATCTGGTATCAATCAGCTTCCAGATATATTGTAGGAATTGCTGGAAACTGGCTTGCACTTTTTACAATTGCAATATTTAATTTTATAGTAATTGCAATAATATTGGCTGTAACTGATAAATTCATTTTTGGCTTAGCAATTTCAGGAATGGCACAATCTGTTATATCATTTATGAAAACTGGAATTATTATTGGAAGTTTAACATTTTTCTGCTCAGCAATATTCAAAGATAAGGCTTTTTTGCAAGGGTTAGCAATTATTGTTGGAGTGCAATTCCTTTTCATAATTTTAAATGCGCTTATGCAATGGCATTTGCCACTTCCACTTAACTATATAATCAAGTTGATCAATGTTGCTACTCCATCTGGAATGGATAACGAGCTTGTAAACGAAAACATTGTTTACTACATTAGAGAAGCATGGATGAGAATTGTAATTAATTGGAATACTTTGTTACAAATTGGTGTTAGCGGAGTTCTATTTGTAACAGCAACGCTCATCTACAAAAGTAGAGAGATTAAATAAGATCAAGAGGGGGAAAAATGATGAAATCTATTTTAGTTATGATTATGGTAACGGCAGTGTTAACGCTGTCTGCAGTTACGCAGGATGTTCTTATTAAGGAAAAGAGCATAACTTTAGAATTTGAAAATATTCACATCAAAGAAATTGAATTTGTTGAAGGTAATGTAATTGAGATCGAATCTGCCAAAAATGCTGATATTGAAATTATTCACGAAAAAGGCAAATTGATTATCAAATCGGAAGAAGTTGCTAAAATTGAACTTGAATTACCAATGGATAAAACATATTTATTATTTGATGATGAAGGTAAAATTGAATTTAATGAAAACAGAGTTACCATAACTGATGGCGGAAAAACTGTTGTTGAGTTTCGTGATGGAGGACTTTTTGTTACTGATGATGAAGAAACTGTTGAGATCAGTGCTGATGGAATTATTGTGAATGATGAAGATGAGTACGTAGAAATCAGTTCACGTGGAATTATTGTGGATACTGCCGATGAACAACAGCAAATAACCGGATTTTGGGGTCAACTTCTGGGTGGAGCAATAAATTTTATAACTAAACATTCAATTGGCTGGATTGGAAATAACCCCGGATTTATTATCAAACATATTGTTAATGATGGTGATTATGAAGGAGGAGTTATGGTGAATTTTGGTTCTGATGATGGAGACAAGATCACAAAGAAGTTTCATGAAACTTTTCAGTCAAAACGTGGTTGTAACCTTAATGTTCATAATATGAATGGCTCAGTAGAAGTAGAAAACTGGGAAAAAGATTTTATTGATATTTCAGCAATTTTAGAAACTAGAAGATCTGAAGAAGAGTTCGATAAAATTGAAATAGAAGTTCGAGATGAAGATGGTTGTACGATAAAAACAACAAATCTAAAGAAAAATCCTAGAGTAAGTGTTCATTACCAAATAAAAGTACCGAATGGAGTAATGGTAAGCAACATAAACTCAAGTAATGGAATGATAGAGATTAGTGATTGTGAAGGTGAAATGAACCTGAAAACAAGCAATGGCGGAATAGAGGTTGAGAACTCAACGGGCAGTTTTATTGCTAATACAAGCAATGGAAGAATTGAGTTTGAAAATCTGAAAGGAGAAGCGAAAGCTTATACTTCAAATGGCGCAATTGTGGTTACAGGTGTCTCCAATCTTAAAGAAGCGATCACTTCCAATGGAAAAATCACGGTTGAAATTGATCATAAATTAAGAGACGATATCAGCATGCGAACTTCCAATGGCTCCATCGTTATAGGCTTGAATCCATCACTAAACATGAATATAAATGCTTCAACTTCTAATGCACGTATAGACCTTAATGGCATTGAAATAACAACTTCCGAATTATCTAAAGATAGCATTTATGGTAAGATAAATAAAGGTGGAAAGAAGATCACGGCTGAAACAAGTAATGGAAGTATAAAGTTTTACAAACTGGAGAAGTAACAATGAAATTAGCAAAATTGAGAGTATTTGCAAAAAAGGTTAATAAGTGTCTATCTGAGTTCTATCTAAAAAATAGATACTTAAAAACCTTTTGCTAAATTGACTTTGCGAATATTCTTTCTATGGTTGCAGATTCAATTTTATAGATTGAATCGAAATGTTACGGACGCATCAGAATGATACGTCCTGCAAGAATAAATATGTAAGGAGAAAATAAAATGAAAAAAGGACTAATGTTAATAGTATTATTTGCACTTGCACTTACCTTAAGTGCGCAATCGTCAATTGCAACATCAGACTCTCTTGGTGCACCATCACCAATTGCAGCAACAGACAACTTCATGGCTGCAAAAGTAAATCCGGCAGCGATGGGATTTGGAAATGCCAATGGGCTTACGTTCATCGGAAACTACGATGAGGAAGGCATATTTGAGGATTATTACTCATTAATAATTGGAGTAGATAATTTTGGATACGTACTGGATAGAGTTGGGGATGATAATTATCATCGATTGGCAATGAGCAGCTTTAAATCGGATTTTCTCCCAAATTTATATCTGGGTTTATCCTGGGATTGGAAGAATAAGCACTTTAAGAAGGGTGATATTGAAGAATCTATTTTGATTCGACCTACCGATTATCTCTCAATGGGTGCTGTTGTAAAAGGCTTTTTCGACGAGAAAACAACTTATGATTTCGGTGTAGCTGTTAGACCATTATTCTTTAATAACAAATGGACAGATAGAATTACTTTAAGTGCTGATACCAATTATGATAGAGAGAATTTTTCCAAACCTGTTGTTGGATTCCAGACAGAGATCTTAGATGGGATCAAACTTGGTGGATCTTATGACATGGAAAGTGAAACTGTAGGAATAGATTTTGGGATATCCTTTGGTAACTTTGAAATCGGCAGCACAATAAACGCTGACACCGAAAACGAATTCTCTCATGGACAATATTATCTAAATGCATCAGAAAAAGCTTTTAGAACCATTATTGGCAAACAGAAAAATTATTTCCTAGATTACAAACTTAGTGGAGAAATAAAAGAAAAAAATCCCGTTCATAAGTTTGGACCATTCAAATTTGTAATGTCTAAAGGAAAGACTTTATCAGAGGTAATAGAAGAGATCGAGAAATTAAAAGAAGACGACAATGTAAAAGGTCTTGTTTTCAAATCGAGTAATTTCAGTGCTAGATTTGCTCAACGAACAGAACTAAAAAAAGCATTTTTAGATTTCAAATCAACAGGGAAAAAGATTGTATTCTATTATGAAGGAATTAGCGGTGCAAACTACGCTTTTGCAGCTTCTATTGCAGATGAGATCTACTTAAATCCGATTGGGTCTATCGATCTAAAAGGTATTTCAGTGAAAATGCCTTATTTTAAGGATCTACTTGATACATTAGGAATTGATGTAGTTAATTTGAAAAGTCATGATTATAAAACTGCTGGAAATTCCATTAGTGAAAGTAATATGACAGATGCAGAAAGAGAAACTTATGAAGCACTTCTTGATGATCTCTTTGAAGAGATGGTAATGATGATACAAGAGGGTAGAGGCGACAAGTTAACAAAATCTGTTGAGCAGTTAATTGATGAAGGACCTTATTGGGATGCTGAGCTTGCACTTGAACTTGGTCTTATAGATGGTGTGATCTATGAAGATCAACTTGAGGATATGATCAAAGATAATTATCAATCTGCCAAAATTGTAAAAAAATACAATAAGGTAAGTGCTACAACTAAATGGAGCAAACCTAGAGAAGACAAAATTGCAATTATCTATGCAATTGGAAGTATTCATTCTGGTGAAGGAATTCCCGGTAAATCTATTGGTTCAGTTACTACAGCGAAAGCAATTAAGCAAGCACGAGAAGATAGATCTGTGAAGGGTATTATTATTCGAGTAGATAGTGGTGGTGGTTCTGCACTCGCATCTGATGTTATTGGCAGAGAAGTTGAACTTTGTAAAACTGGAAAAAATGCGAAACCTGTGATAGTTTCTATGGGTGGTGTTGCAGCTAGTGGCGGATATTATATAGCTGCTAAAGCAGATAAAATTATAGCACATCCAACCACGATTACTGGATCAATTGGAGTTATTGGAATATTCCCAGTATTTGAAAGATTGTACGAGAAAATACATGTAAACTGGGATACAGTAAAAAAAGGTGAACATGCAGATTTATATTCAACTCACAGACAACCAACTGATGAAGAGAAGAAGATCTCTGAAGATGCAATTCATCACTTCTATGATAGATTTATATCTATTGTAGCAGAAGGACGTAACATGCCAAAGGATGATGTTCACAAGATTGCACAAGGTAGAGTTTGGACTGGAAAACAGGCTTTCCAGCGTGGACTTGTTGACGCTCTTGGTGGGATGGACCTGGCTGTTAAAGAAATGAAAAAAATGGCAGAACTTGAACATGAAGTAAAACTTGTAGAATTCGAAGGTGATGATGCTGATAATTCGATTAAAATTGGCATGAAAACTTCATCATTAATTCCAGATGGTTTAAAAACAGTTTGGGATTTTGGCACAAAGATGAAAAAATTAGATGGTGAAAATTACTTGATGATCTTACCGGTAGAACCAGAAATTAAATAGCTCCTCCCTAAAAGAAAAGCCCTGTGTTGCTTAGCGAGCAGGGCTTTTTGTTTTGAGCTAATATATCTTTCATCCATTGTGTCAACTTATCCCAAGACTCCTATGGAGATTAGGACAAGTTTCACGAGATTTGGCACATGTCCAAAGGATCATGTGCTAAGTCGATACCGCCTAACCACCAGATAGTCGATCCTGTCAACTTATCCCAAGACTCCTACGGAGCTTAGGACAAGTTTTAGCCAAATTTCAAGTGCGTTTATTATCAAATAACAATCTAACAAAGTTATCCTGAGTAGAGTGTTCCAAATAATTTTCGATGGAACTTTTATATTTCTTAAAAGTGATTCTGCATAAATTAAATACTTCCGAATCAAATAACATTCCATTTCTAATTCCAATCCATTCGGAATAATTGGAATATTCCCATTCTTCGGGCTCGATTACAAGATTTGCTTTTACCGGATTCAAATGAACATAACGGCATAAATTCAGAAAATATCTATCATCATCTATTAAAATAGATTGCAAAGGTCCTGCCATCAAAGTTCCTTTTCTCTTATATTTAATATTGTATTTCTGAACATAAGAAGATAATACCGAATTGAATATTTGAAATATTTTTTTATCTGAATTCTGTCGCAAGAAAAAGTGAAAATGATTGGGCATCAGACAATAGGCAAATACCGAAAGCGGATACTTTTCCATACTCTTTTTGAATTTGCTTAAAAATAGCAGATAATCTTCATCTTCGAAAAACAGTATTTTACCATCTACTGCTCGATTGTAAAAATGAAAACAATTATCTTTGATAAACTCAATCGATGAGCATTTCATGACTCCTCCAACCAACAAATCAACTTATCCCAAGACTCCTACAGGAACTTAGGACAAGTTTCACGAGATTTGGCACATGTCCAAAGGATCATGTGCTAAGTCGATACCGCCTAACCACCAGGTAATCGATCTCTCAAAAGCCAACTTATCCCAAGACTCCTGCGGAGCTTAGGACAAGTTTAGCCAAGTTTCAAGTGCGTTTATTACCAAATAACAATCTAAAAAATTATCCTGAGTCGAGTGCTCCCCTGTGTTGCTTAGCGAGCAGGGCTTTTTGTTTGTTTACTCGTTTATTCTTGAAAGCAAAGCTGAGCTTTGCTAACATGATTATTGATAAATATAAGTATTATAAACCTCTTCTTTCTTTAATTTTAGTTTATTCGATTTTTTATCAAAATGATATGAATAAATTCTGTTTTTTTCAAATAACTTAATCAACATATAAATTTTTCCAGGTAGGTAAGATATCCAACAAGTTAAACGATAATTGAATGGATCGTCTAATAATTTTAATAATTTTGTTCTATCTTTTTTATTCATATAATTTTTTTTACATTCAATTGCTACCATATTATTATAATTGTTTTCTCTTTGGTGAATAAGTATATCGGGTCTTATAGATTCTTTTCCTTTATCAGTAAGTATTTCTTTCTTTTTATCATAATTTTTGTTATATTCTAAATCAACTTCTAACCATTTATAACTATTACATTTTATTAGTTCATTATTCAAATAAATTGCAAATCTATGGTTTATGCAAACTTCATATAATTTTCTTTCAATGATATTATCTTCCCGACTAATAAGTTTACCTAAAGCAATTTCTAAAAACAGTAAAAAATCTTTTTTATTCATACAATACTAATCCTATAAATTATTAAAATTATATCTATTTCGCAAGATGTTCCTTACGACTAATTATGATAAAGGTAAGTTTGAAACATTTTTATAAACAGTAACTAATAATTGTAATTCAATTTTTTTAATTCCTCTAATTATATTTAAACCAAATTCTACTATAATCTAGATATTCAAAAATAAAGTTGTTATGTAATAAGTGAAGTTCACCTGTATTATCTGGAATATCATCACACACATCCCTAGGAGAAATACTGTGATTACTATTGCATCCAAAATCAAAAATAAAATTTAACTTCATAAAATTATTTTTTATGAGAAATTCATAAATAGTATGTCTATCCCAAACTTCACTTAGATTGTCTCTTAGCTTATTATACATTGTTGATGTAAAATTATCTTCAGTAATTCCAAACGAATCATGAAGCTGTTTGTACCAATTAGTGTCCAAAAAACTTGGGTTAAAAAATAGACAAGCTTCAATAGTTTTTATTGTCATTTCTAAAGAAAGATGATGTAAATAATTTTCCAAATTTAATGGACCTAATCTACCTCTTTTACAATTATCTAATATAAACTTAATGTCATTTGACCCATATGAACCGCTAAATGTGAAATAATTTAAATAGCTTTTCCCAAACTTCATATCTTCATTGATAGCATTATTTAAGCCGGTAAATCTTAGATAATCTTCGCAATCATTCTTATTAACAAAGATTCTTAAAAATTGATTATTTTCTAAAAGTTCTGTATTAACAAATTTACTGCCAGCAGAAGGGGCTTCATCTAATATAATGGGTGTATTTAAAGGTATATTCAAATTGAATGTAAGCATTGGAATGTAAACCTTGAGCTCTTTATTTTTGAATTTTCTCCAATCAGTAATATGTACTATTTTAACACTTTTCTCAATAAACTCATCAATATTAAATTCATTACTCATAATGCCACCATTTGTTCAATACTTACATCAATTTTTCCAATTTTATTAGTGTGTATAATTGGTCAAAATATTTGTGTCCCCGTAAATTTTCCAATGAACACACCCTCTATTCATTTCATTTCTCAACTTGCTTTTCAATTCTTTTATGTCAAACTAAATTCATTTTCCTAAAGCAATTGACAATTAAAAAGGGGAAAAAATATAAACAATTCTAAATAGAGGAAAAATGAAAATAGATAAAATATGGGTTTATACGGCAGCAACTCTGGCAGCACTTTTCTGGGGTTTCAGTTTTGTCTGGTTTAAACAGGCATTTCTAGTTTACAGACCAATAACAATAGTATTCCTGCTGCTTGTGATTGCATCAGTTTTATTGAATATCTATATTAAAATAGCCGGTAAGAAACAGAGTATTACCAGAAAAGATCTTAAACTGTTTATGCTCTTGGCATTCTTTGAATTCTACAATTATCCAGAGTTATGATAACTCCAATATATAAAAGTTCAGTTTTTATGCGTAATTAATTTAACTTCCAAAGGATATACTA
>Ga0307989_1000618_pt1 | contig 22259 bp, 20 predicted proteins | sample EllFjometagen185_FD_203164 | JGI IMG/M metagenome (GOLD analysis project Ga0307989, IMG submission 203164) | Marine microbial communities from Ellis Fjord, Antarctic Ocean - #185 | ecosystem: Environmental > Aquatic > Marine > Unclassified | place: Southern Ocean | collected 2014-10-08
ATGAATTCAGCCATGAAATATATAAAGATATCATCCACCTCAGAACCAATGAAGCCTCCCAAAAATTGCAAAAACGGTCAGAGCCAAATTTGTTTGATGCCCCTCTAAAATTTTTATTGGATTTAGTTCAGGATGAGGATCAATCGAATTTTTCAGGCGATAGCAGTAACATTCATCCCTGGTATGCTTATTATCTTGGAAATACGGCATTGGACCAGGGGAATTTTGCTGAGGCAAATCAATATTATCTGATCGCTCTCCAATTATTGCCTGATTCAAAATGGATTTTGATTAAACAATCATTAGCCTTGCAGGGTTTGAAGCAGTATAAGTCTGCCATTGATAATATTTTAATTTACCTGGAAGATACCCCTGATAGTTATTGGGCTAAAATACGGTTAGCGATCAATTACGATTACCAAAAAGATGCTGTTAAAGCTGAGAAAATTTATGAGGAATTATTAAAAACAAATCCTAAAGATGCCTGGGTTTTAAATAATTTAGCCTGGTTATATTTAACAACGGATAATCCAAACATCCTTGATCCCAAAGCAGCTTTAGAACTGGCTTTGAAAGCAGTAGAGTTAAAGGCTAACTCTGAAAATCTGGATACACTGGCAGAGGCATACTTCCAGGATAAAAACTATCGAAAAGCATTAAAAGCAATTGTACAAGCACTGGATAATGATCGTAGTGATCAGGACCATTTTAAAAAACAGAAGAAAAAAATCTTAAAAGCTATGAATAAGGAATAACCATGCTAGTTGTTGATTTTCATACCCATTCTATTCAATCCTCACACGCCATCAACACTTTAGAAGAGTTGCTGAATTGTGCCTGGAGAAAAAAAATACAGGCCATGGCGATTACTGACCACAGCCCTGGAATAGATAATACTTTATATTATTTGCAAAATGCAGATAAGGTTCCACAGGATTTCAGACGGATTAAGGGTCCTGATTACCAATATTTCCATGTGTTACTGACCCGATATCAATCACCACTTGAGATCCCCGTACAACTTTTTAAAGGGATTGAGTGTAGTATCTTAAGTCATTCAGAAAGGTCTACTGACTTACCCTTAAAATTAGCACCTCTTTTTGATATCGTCATTGGCTCCATTCATACGCTACCACACCTGTTTCAGATTCAAAATAGAGAGCAACTTACCGAGAAAATGATCGCGGCCATGGGCGAACCTATCGATATTATTGGTCATCCCTGCCAAGAAAAAACTTGTCCAGACCTGGAACCGGTCGTAAAAAAAGCTGCTGAATCTGGCATTGCGATGGAATTAAACTGTTGTTCCCTACACCTTAAGAAAGCAACTGTTAAAGATACGACTGAAATGCTTAAATTGGCTGTTAAATACGACTGTTCAATATCCCTGGGTTCTGATGCTCATATGAGTAACGAACTTGGGAAGGATTATGAATCCGAGCTTTTATTGGATGAACTGAAATTTCCACCAGAACTAATTGTAAATGCTTCTCTGAAATCTGCCAGAGCATTTGTAGCATCCAGAAAAAAAATTCGGCAGGAACGCTTCGCTAACTCATAGTCGGGGATATGGTTAAGCGGAGGTTTTAACTAGCGTTTATTGATTGTTTAGTTTTTTCAAATAAAGACCATATCTTCTTTTTGCCCAGCAGGTTTTCATGCCAAAGGAACTTAATATAATATATCTCTTCGACGAGTATTGCTTTTAATTTGGATATTTTTGATAGCTGCTGATTCATGTTTTCAGGCCGTTTACGGACTATTGATTCAGTGGCTTCCGACATGAAATTGATGATTTCATTGATTTCCAGGAAAGTCATAGCTTCAATACTGTTTTTAGCCAGCTGTGGAATATTGTTCAATATTTTCCCTCTTTTGTTGCTTACCATTAAAGTATCTTTAAAGTAACCCAGGTAAATGTACAAGACCCTGGTGGTCTCGATTAACGGTGAATTTAAAATAGCGGTGACTCTTTCATTTAAACGATTAATGGCTGCCATTGTTGATGCATCAGATGTCAGGCGATATTTTACTTCAAGTTTTGCTTTTTCCCCTTGTAATTGAGTAAGGTCAAAACTCTTTGTAATTATCTCTTCCACAACCTGATCAATCAGTTTTTTATATGATATTTTTTCTGCATTTTTGTAGTGCTTCTCTGTCATAAAAATAATCTTATGTTCCAGATCGACGGTTTGTTTCATTGCTTCACGTTCCCAGTCTCCTTCCGTTGGGTGAACGATATTCAGACATCTGGCAAAAACTTTCAGTACAATGTTCTCGTTTTCCTGAGTAATTTGTTCCGGTGTGAATGGGTTTAGAGCAGCTTCAACCGGAATTTCCGAATTGACATTTTCTGCCAGAGAATCATTACTTTGCAGTAAACCTGCTTTATCCAGTTTTTCAAGGATTTTACCTTTTTGAACACCGATTTTAATCATTTCACAATGTAATCCTTTACTAGTAAATAATCGTTTGATGATATCCCGATATTTAAACCGGGTTTCGATCAATACTTTTTTATGACCAAATTCCAAATCTGTTAATTTTTCCTTGTCTTTTTCTTCAGAAACCAGGTTGACAATTTGACGATTAATGGTTCTCTGGATCATTTGATAAAAAGCTTCATGGCTTTTAAAAATATTTTGATTGTCATCTATTTCCAGTAAGATCAATACATCTTCCTGCCGCCTAACTGTTTTTCGACGTTCCTCACTAACTTCAGATTTTGATGAGTCCCCCCTTAAGTTTTTTCGTCGATCATTGATGAGTCCTTCACTGTCTGCTATTTTTTTTTCGATCCGAATAAATTGTCCTCGAGTCATTATATTGTTGCTTTTCAGATGATCAATCATATTTTAAATACGAGATATTTGGTGAGCAAAGAACGGACTTTGCTTAGCATACAGATAAGGGCTAGCAAATTGAAAATTGCTATAGAAACCAGCTTGTTTTTTCAATATCCGATTGTAATAAAGTTTTGGATATTTTCCATTTGATTGTTAAAAGTACAAACATTAAACCATGAGTATAGAGAACCGATGATATTGAATCAAAGGCAAAGTGATATTATAGATAAGTCTCAATCAAAGCTTGTACTTTTTCAGCACAGGTTCCACAACCTGTGCTACATTTGGTAACCTCCTGAACCTGTTCAAATGTATGGGCACCTTCTTTAACAGCCGTTTCAATTTGTTGATCGCTAACATCCATGCATTTGCAGATTTTTAAGGCAAAATCATCACTGGTCTTATGCGCTAAACCGTTTTCTTCATAGAAATTATTAACGGCTAGCTTTAATGTTTTAATAATATTGGTGATTACTTGAATCTGGCCATCTGGAAAACCACCCAGTTTTTTGATAAGATGATAGACTGACATTTCTAATGCTTTTGATAAGGCCATTCCCTTTACCATTTCTGATAATACCGAAGCTCCCGCAATTGCTGTTTTCATCCCGATAACTTGCCATCTGCAATCTTCGATTATTTCAGTTTCTAAATCGATGACCAAATAAATAACAAGTTGATCATCACTGTCAAAATTACCAAAAATCCCTCTACCATCAAAATCAAATGGCTCCCGATCACTTAATTGATTGTGAGGATGTTCAAAATGTTGACGCGTCATGTCGGAATAGTGCTCTGCCATAATTAAACCAGTTTTTTATAAATTTGATTTAGGGAGAGGAAATCCATTTTCATCTCCCTAAATTTAAAGAAAACTTGATGATGCTTATTCATTCAACCATTGAAATTAGTCAGAAGGTTTAACTCTATTTTTAAAACACCATTTTCAATATTACCAGTTATAAATTGTTCCTCATTATTTTGTAAGGGTTTTAGGAACACTCTTAAATACTTGTAGAATGATAAATACCAAGGGTCAATACAGCGTCGATGACCTTTTCAAGTGAAAAGGGGTTTTATTATGATTAGGATTGTAAAGCTTTAAGATACCGTCTAGATTAATTTTTTAATGAATAGTAATTTTTTATTTCCCACCTGGTAAGCCCTTTATGACCCAAACAAATAGATCTTTCTGGTTTTTTATAATACCCCTTTTTATAATGACCTTTTTTATATTTGGAGAACATATGATTGTTGTTCCCCTGAGTGCCAGTATTTCATTGGCAACAGGATTACCTTTGGTCAAGGCTGGTTTACTGGTGGCTATTTACCCGCTGGCAGCAGCGGTTTCAGCATTTATTAGCGCACCTTTTTCCGATCGTTTAGGTCGGAAATCGATGATTATTGTCTTAAGCTTAGGTTTTTCTGCCTCAACCTTTGGGTTTGCAATAGCCAATTCAGTTTCTACGATTTTATTTTTCAGAGTTCTGTGTGGTATATGTGGTGGACCTGTTTTTGCCAGTGTCTTAGCCTTTGTCGGAGACAAGTTTGAAGGAAAGGAGCGGGTTAGAGCCATCACCGCTTTAATGTTAACTTTCTCTACAGCCTCTATTCTAGCAGTACCTATGGGTGCCTGGATCGGAGACACTTTTGGCTGGCGGATGCCATTCTATTTGATATCCGGCATGGTTTTAATCTGCTGTGCGATGATAACCCGAATGACTGCAATTCCAACCGGGGCTGAAACAGGGAAAATTCTGCATCAATACCTGGAATTGATACAACTTTTTAAGCTCGCCAAAGTCCGTAAAGTTTTTATATTGCAATTTTTTATGATCATCGGCTTATTTGGATTTATTCCCAATGTCAGCGTTTGGTTGAATTTAAATTATGGATTTGATGCCACTCAAATCGGATTATGTTATATGCAGGGTGGAATAGGGGGTTTTATTGGTAACAATATTGCTGGTTTTTTTCTACAACGTGGCCACAAAGATCGTTTAATCATTATTGGATCTATGATCATGGCTTGCTTTTTAGTGACGGCGACCTTAGAGCTTCTGCCACCAATTTATGTTGGCATTTTTTTTGGTGGATTGATGTTTGGTGGTTCGATTCGGATGCCGGCGCTTCAAGTGATTTTAACAGAGTTGATCCCCATAAACCTCAGAGGGCGTTTTATGTCCATGAGTATGATTGTCAGTAATATCACCATGGGGTTGGGGGGTATCTGGGGAATTCAGGTACTAACCGTTAAAGCCGGGAGACTTGAAGGTATGCCAATTGTTGGAATCATTGGTGGATTGAGCCTTTTATTCGTACCCTATCTGGTTTTTTTGCTTAGAAAAGAATTGGAAAAGACAGAGCAGATATATTAATAAATTCAAGCTCATTAACAAGCTGCGAAAAATCTCTATCCCCGAGGGATTAGATCCTGCCCGTACCTCGTCAGGATGACAAAACTGCAAAATCATTGGCCTCTGATCATCCCCAAAGGAGATAGTTTTTATGGATTAATTTTTTAAAATCTTAAGGGTAGTATTTGGTTTAAAATATTAAAATTGACATAGATCATGGTATTACCCTATACGTATATACGTATGTTTTTTGTCTTTTGTGATCAAATAAAAACGAGATTGGTAAGAATTAATCTTTCTGGCCGGGTACTATGCAGTTAGAATAAGAATAAATGACTTTTTAAAAAGCCTATAATATAAGCGTATTGCTCGGTTTATTGTTTTATTCACCCTCTTTTAAGGAGAAAAACGTGTCTAAATCCAAGAAAACAGAACCAGGTTATCAGCAAATCACCAGACGTCGATTTGTGCAGTTATCTACAGCGACAACTGCTATTTTAATGGGGGAAGCAGCTTTTCCGAGAACGTCCTGGTCTGCTGATAGGAATATTTTGAGGATCCGCCTTTATTCAGATATCCTGAATCTTGATCCGGCTTTTATTAAATCGAAAAATGAAGACATTGTTAACGGATGTACCCAGAATAAACTCATTGCCTTCAAGCCCGGTAATAAGTGGGAATGGGGACTTCAAGCTGCAGAGTATATGAAGCAGGTTAGCCCGACGCGCATCGAGTTCAAGTTAAAAGAGGGCATTATGTTTAGTGGTGGTTTCGGTGAAATGACCACAGAGGATGTCAAGTACTCCTATGAACGCATTGCTGATCCAAAAACCAAGTCACCTTATGTCAGTGACTGGTCATTAATGGAAAAAATTGAAATCATAGATAAGTACAAAGGGGCGATTGTTTTATCAAAGCCTTTCGCACCGCTGTGGATGACTTCTTTACCAGGTAGTTCCGGTACGATTGTTTCCAAAAAAGCGATGATGTCAGTGGGTGAAAAATTTACCACAGCACCGCCGACCTTCTCTGGGCCATATATGATTAAAGAATGGAAGGCCAAACAGGTAACAGTACTGGTTCAAAATCCTGCCTGGACAGGACCTAAGCCGGAATTTAAAGAAATTCAATTTTATCCCATCGATGATGAAAAAACAGCTGAAATTGGTTTTGAAGCTGGCGATTTGGACTTCACTCGCATCAGCGTTTCCTCATATGAGATGTTTAAAACTAATCCGGTAGAAAATAGCAATGTGGTTAATAAACCATCGCTCTATTATAGTTGGTTAGGCATTAATGCAGAGAATCCAGTCACGAAAGATATACGGGTACGTAAAGCTGTCCAAATGGCTGTTGATATCAATGATGTTTTGGAAGCGGCCTATTTCGGGATGGCTAAACCAGCGACGGGCATTATTCCACCTGGTTTGATAGGGCATCGTGAAAAAACCATTAATCCGCCGAAAGCAAACCCTGCAGGTGCTAAAAAACTGTTGGCTGAAGCCGGTTATCCTGATGGTTTAGATCTTACCCTGGACTGCTTGAATAAAACAACGATTATCACCCAGGCACAGGTGATTCAATCCAGCCTAGCCGAAGCTGGCATCCGCTTAAAGGTTAATGTGCATGAGTCCGGACAATTCTGGGTGTTGGGTTCGGAAAAAGAGATGAAGGAAAAGGTCAAAAACATCCAGTTGATTACTAATCGTTTTTCCAGTCAACCGGATCCCTATTGGTACACCATGTGGTTTGTTACTGAGCAGGTGGGTGTCTGGAATTGGGAACGTTTCAGTAACGCTGAATTTGATAAATTACATGCCGAGGCCGCTATTGAAGTCGATCCGGCCAAGCGGGACAAGATGTATCAACGGATGCAGGATCTGATGGAAGAATCGGGATGTTATCGATTTATTACCCACGAATCGGCTCCGACCATTTATCGAAATTCAATTATTCCAGCCATGGACCCAGAAGGTGTCCCCATTGTTCGTCACTTTAAAAAAGCCTAATCCGCTATGACGTACTATTTGATTAAACGTTTGGGAGTAGCAGCAATCACAGTTGTGCTTGCTGTCTCACTGCTTTATGGAATGATTCATGCGGTACCGGGTGATCCACTAAGTGTGATACTGGGGCCGCGGGCGACACCGGAAATGAAAGCTGAGTTGAATAAACGAATGGGCTTAGATAAACCGTTTGTGATTCAGCTGGGTACTTTTTTTGTAAATGTTTTACAGGGAGATTTGGGAATAGACGTTTTCTCTGAAAAATCGGTCTCAGAAATTTTTTTCGGTCAGTTACCTTTTACGGTCAGCCTGATTTTCTTGGCCATTGGTTGGTCTGCACTGCTTGGAATCCCTTTAGGTTGTTATTCTGCAGTGCGCCGTAACACCTTGATCGATAAACTCACCGGAGTCTTTTCGGTGGGAACCATTGCTATTCCCTCCTTTGTGGTTGCTTTATATTCATTACTCATTTTTGCAGTCTGGCTAAAATGGTTGCCTGCTATTGGTGCCGGTAAGGAGGGGGATTTTATGGATCGTCTGAGCCATCTGCTATTACCCTCTTTTGCTGTTGGGTTGGGTTGGGTGGGATACCTGGCTCGCCTAGTAAGGGCCAGTATGCTGGAAGTGCTTGGTGAAAATCATATCCGTACTGCCCGAGCTTTTGGGCTCAAGGAGAGCACCATTGTCTTGGGCTATGCCTTACGATTGGCTATTTTGCCAACAGTAGCTCTTTTAGGGGTTGGTATTGGTAATATGTTATCCGGGGCTGTATTTGCAGAAATTGTTTTTGCCCGACCAGGTGTCGGGAAATTGATTTATGACTCTGTCATTACACGGAACTATCCGCTGGTTATGGGTAGTGTAATTATGACGACGATTCTTTTTGTATTATTCACCACTGTTGCCGATCTGATATCAGCCTTCCTTGACCCCCGTATTCGAGAGAATTTGTAATGAATGAAGTCAACACGAAACCTTTGAAGGAGCGCTCGGCGACTCGTAATTTGGTGAGTCATCTGATGAAGGATCGCCTAGCCATCATTGGATTGATATTAGTCATCCTGGTCACCAGTAGTGCCATTTTGGCACCGATGATTGTACCGCACAATCCTAATAAAATTAATGTTCGCAATCGTTTAAAAGGACCATCAGTTGAAAACTGGTTAGGGACTGATCAGTTGGGTCGTGATGTTTTCTCTAGGGTGATCGTAGGCAGTCGGATCGCTTTACAGGTCGCACTAGTATCTATTGCTATTGCGGGTAGTTGTGGCCTTTTATTGGGCATGATGGCTGGCTACGGTTCAAAAAAGCTGGATGGAATATTAATTATTCTATTTGATACCATTCGCTCTTTTCCCACAATCATGTTTGCACTGGCAGTCGTAACGCTGGTTGGGCCCAGTTTAAATACTATTATCCTAGTGGTTATAGTTACTTCTATACCGGTTTATGGGCGTATCGTACGTACTCAAACCCAGGCCTTAAAACACAATGAATTTATTTTGGCTGAAAAAGCCATGGGAGCCAGTAAGTTAAGAATTTTAGGTGTTCATATTTTACCTAATGTTATTGGTCCCTTGCTGATTATTGCCAGTATGGATATTCCAGTGGTAGTAACTATTGAAGCTGGCTTGAGTTTTTTGGGACTGGGTGTTAGACCCCCCACTGCTAGTTGGGGTAGTATTTTAAATGATGGCTATGCTTTTATCCGAAACACCCCTTGGTTGGTGATCGCTGGTGGTGCCCCTTTAATTCTAACCACTCTTGGATTTACTTTTTTTGGAGAAGCCTTACGTGATGTTTTTGATCCTAAATTGAGGCAGGAGGTCTTATGACAGGGGAAGGGCAGAAGCAGACCAGCGAAAATGTACTCAGTATTAAAGATTTATCGGTCAACTTTAATACTGAAGATGGATTTATACAAGCCCTGCGTCGTGTATCGATTGATATTCCTCCTCGCCAAATTGTGGGCTTGGTGGGGGAAAGCGGGTGCGGTAAGTCAACTATAATCAATTCTATTCTTAAATTATTGTCCAATAACGCTGAAATCACAAATGGGAGTATTCATCTTCAAAATGAAGATATTTTAATGATGACCCCGACGCAATTGCGTGCCATCAGAGGTAAACGTGTTTCGGTTATTTTTCAGGACCCCATGACCTCTCTAAATCCGGCCTTGTCCATTGCTAGGCAAATGACAGATATCCAATATCGGGATCAGATAAATAAATCGACAAAACGGCAACGAGCCATCGATATGTTGACCCGGGTGGGTATTCCGGATGCCCAAAAAAGGCTGAAAAGTTATCCCCATCAGTTTTCAGGTGGTATGCGGCAGCGGATCGCCATTGCCATGGCACTGCTCATGAAACCGGATCTCCTAATTGCCGATGAGCCGACCACAGCGTTGGATGCCACCTTACAAATCCAAATTATCGAACTCCTCAAGGTACTTCAAAAAGAGTTTCGTTGTTCGGTTCTATTTGTTTCCCACCATTTAGGTCTTGTGGCTGATTTCTGTGACCAGGTGGTGGTAATGTATGCCGGTGAAGTGGTGGAATCGGGAGACGTTAGGGATATTTTTCATCGGGCAGCCCACCCCTATACGAAACGCTTACTGGAATGTGATCCAGCGCGAATTAAGACGAAGACCAGAATTTTGCCAACGATTCCAGGTAATATTCCTGATTTGGTAAATCTAAGCAACGATTGTATTTTTAAGGAGCGATGCCATATCAAAGATGATAAATGCCCATTGACCATAGCACCTTTGAGGGAATTAACACCTGGTCATTTTGTTCAGTGTCATTTGAGCCAGGCGGGGGAAAGCCAATGAAAAACCTACTTGAGATTGAAAAAGTCAAGATTCGTTTCCGAACCAAAGGGATGCTAAAGGCGGTCATTGATCGTGATAAAGATCCATATATTGAAGCTGTTTGTGGGGCGTCGCTGACCATCAAACAAGGAGAAACTTTTGCTCTGGTTGGAGAAAGTGGCGCGGGTAAAACGACACTGGCTCGCTCGATTATTGGGCTAGTTACTCCCAGTCAAGGAAGTATTCGATATCGAGATCAGGAGTTGATGGGGTTGGATGATAAATCTTTTAAGCCTTTAAAACGTGATATCGCCATGATGTTCCAGGATCCGGTGGGTTGTTTGAGTCCACGATTAAGTGTTCGCTCAATTATTACTGAACCCTTTAAGATTCATGGTCTACCCATAAATGATGTAACTAAAGAAGCCACGAAACTACTGGACATGGTTGGTCTCCCGGCTTCTTTTTTAAATTCGTTTCCTTATCAATTGAGCGGTGGTCAGGCCCGTCGGGTAGGCATGGCACGGGCTTTGGCGTTATCTCCTAAATTGATTATAGCAGACGAACCCACAGCCGGATTGGATGTCTCGATTCAGGGGGAAATTCTGAATCTAATGTATCGACTGCAACATGAGTTAAATATCAGCTTTTTAATCATCACCCATAATTTGGCAGTGGTTAGACATACCTCTGACCGCATGGCCATCATGTATTTAGGTCGATTTGTTGAAACCGGACCCACCGATGAAATTTTTGCTCAACCCAGTCATCCCTACACCAAGGTCTTACTCTCCTCATCGCCGGAACCCGATCCAGATGCCCCTAGAAACAGAGTGATGCCTATTGGTGAAATACCGAGTTTGATTAATCGACCTTCTGGTTGTGAATTTCATACCCGGTGCATATATGTAGAAGATCGGTGTCGTCGAGACGTCCCTCCCAATCGGAATGTCGGATTGGATCATGATATGACCTGTTTTAAGTCGGAATAATTCCGAGTAAAGTCATCCAACGCCAGAAGAAACTTATTAAGCTAAAGTTTGATTTGTTGACTGAATAATAAAATAACTATCAAGAAGGAATAATATGGCTGATCTTACAAATAACTGGCTGAACTATTTAAGTGATGAAGATATTAATAGCATTGATGTTGCCAGTAAACGTGTTTTATCAGAGGTTGGTATCCGGTTTGAGGATGCAGCGTTGACTGAAAAATTAATGGATAAAGGCTGTACCACCAAAAACGGTCGACTTCAAATTCCATCCAACCTCGTTGAGACTGCCATTGCCAAATTACCTGACCATATTACCTATATTGGCAGAGATTTAAAGGAATTGAAAATCGGTCAGGGACGAGTAGCGACCCATACTGGCGGATCAATCCCCTATGTTTATGATTTAGAATCCGGCCTAAAAAGAAATGCTTCTCTGGAAGATCTTGAAAATATGCTCAGGGTGATGAATCATCTGGAGCATTTAAGTATGTGTGGCGCCCTGGTTCAACCACAGGAGATCCATCCCGGAATCAGTGAACTCATTCAGATGGCGACAGTGTTTCGGATTGGGAAAAAACCGGGTTCAGGCTCTGCTATTTCTACTATTCCCCAGGCGCGTTATACGGTGGAGCTTTACAAGGTTCTAATGGCTGAATTGGATAACCCCAACCGACATCCTTTATTAACCGTGGGGATTTCCCCTGAAAGCCCCTTATATTATCCGGCAGAAGTTGTCGGTATTATGAAAACACTCATTGCCAATGGTATCCCTACCCTGGCACTGGTGGCACCCATTCTTGGTTTTACAGCGCCAATGACGATTGCCGGAGGTTTGACTCAAATGAATGCCAGCCTTCTGGCCTACGGGGTGATCAGTCATGAGATCAATCCGAAGACACCGGTTATATATGGTGCCAGGTTATGTATGGCAAATATGAGCAATGCTCAATCGATTTGGGGGGTACCGGAAGTAGGGATGATCGGTGCCGGTTCCGTTCAACTGGCCAGATATTATGGTCTACCATCTGATGTGTATGGTTACTCTTCTTCCTCTTGCACCCACGACCTGCAACTAGCAGCAGAGGCTTCTGTTAATGGCCTGTTACCTTTATTAGCCGGAGCAAATATTATCTCAGGTTTTGGAAGTTTTGGTAGTGGATATTTGGCCTCCTTTGAAGATTTGGTTTTTGATAATGAATTGTTTGGTATGCATCTGAGAACCAGCCAGGGTTTAAAGATTGATGCTGACCATCTAGCGGTTGAAGTGATTGCTAATGCCATGGAAGGGAAGGACTATTTTCTCCAGAAACATACCCTCAAACATTTACGAACCGGAGAATTGTCTAAACCGAAAATTGGGCTATATGGATTGATTAAAGATTGGGAAGAAAAAGAAGGTTCCAAAGACTTTCGTGAAAAAGCCAGAGAAGAAGTTAAACGGATTTTGGCTCAAAACGAAGATCTTCCCTTACCAGAAGTTGTAGATCAGGAATTTGAAAAAATACTCAAAACTGCAGAAAAAGAGTTGTGTTGATTGACCTTTACCTAATTACAAATGTAGTGAGACTTCAGTCTTGAATAAGGAAATTGAGTACAGGAACAAAGAATATGGAGTGGCAGGACTATCTGAAAGAACATCGCCAGCGTTTTGTTGATGAGCTGTTGGCCTTTATTAAAATACCCAGTATCTCAGCCCAAACTGAATATGCTGACGATGTTTATCGGACTGGGGAATGGCTGGCGAAGCGATTGAAAAATAATTTCTACTCGAATAAAAGCACAATTTTATAAATGGTTTTAATAGGTGTCAGCAATGTTATCTTCAGAGATTTGATGCAACTTAATAATATAAAAGATCGCACACCGAAATATATTCGCATCTATGATTGGGTCAATACGCTAATTAAGAGTGGGCAGTTAAGGATTGGAGATAAGATACCCACTGAACCGGAAATTGCCCTTCAGTTCGAATCCAGTCGCATGACGGTTCGTAAAGCGATTGATCCACTAGTGCTTGAAGGTCTCCTGGAAAGACGTCCGGGACAAGGGACTTATATCATATCGACGAGTACTACAAGATTGATTTATGATCCCAGTCAACCGATCCGCTTTGCTGATGAAATGAAAAAAAGTAATACTCCCCATAGATTTGAAGTCATCGATAAAACGCTAGAAAAAGCCGATTCAAAAATTCAACAATACTTAAATCTGGCTCCCGGACAAAAAGTGATTTGCCTAACAATGCTTCTTTATGCCGATCAAGAGCCGGTGATCATTGAACGCAACTATTATCCTTATGAACAATTTAAGGAGCTTCTAAATATTGAGATAACGATACCACCCTTCGTGTTGATCGCTGAAAAGTTTGATACCTATATCAAAAAAGTTCGTCAGTATATCAGTGCTATCACTGCTGGCTGCCGGGAAATGAAATTGTTTAAAGTGGATTATCCCATTCCCTGTATTTACCTGGAATGGATCTCCTGTCACGAAAATGGAATGCCCTTTAGTGTATCTCTATGCTATTATCGTGGTGACGTTTTTAAATTTAAAATCCCTACCAGTGAATTGGTTGGTTTGGATACTATTTAGCTCATTCTTAATAGTTCAAATAGCCTGGTGTCATGTCAACTATGAACGGTTGCAATTAATCTAGCTGAAATTGGGGGATATGGTCACATTCTGGTGCATCATAAAAATAAAAGTATTAAGCTGATACGTGTATCCTGATTTTAGCGGAACTGATCTAACACGGGATTATTGACACAACACTAGTGACAGGAAAAAAATTTTTTCCTACTGGTTGTTTAACTAAATTAATTTTTTCAAGGAGTTTAATGATGTTAAGCGTATTTAAAAACGCCACCCTATTAAATGGGAAGGGGGGGCAACCCGTTTCAGATGCAATTCTGGTTATAGAAAATAACAAAATCATATTTGTCGGTAACAGCCAATTCTGGCAGGATAAACCAGAACAGCAATCCATCGATCTCAATGGCAAATGGATTATTCCCGGACTCATTGATTGCCATATCCATATGGATCTCCATGGTTATAGTGATACCTTTCAGGAGAATCTAGTGGATGAAAAATTAAGAACCCTCAGAGCTGCCAAAGAAATGTCTGATACGCTCAGAGCTGGTTTTACAACTGTTCGTAATGTGGGAACTGTCAATCATATTGATTTTGCTGTCAAAGCCGGGATTGAAGCTGGATACTTTATCGGCCCCCGCATCATCACGGCTGGCAAAATTATTACCATGACTTGCTCAGGTACAGAATACTTTGCTGGGATGTATCGTATTGCCGATGGGGTTGATGAATGTCGTAAAGCTGCCAGGGAACAACTGAAAGCCGGTGCTGATATGTTGAAAGTAATGGCTACAGGAGCTGTGATGAATCCTGGTGGTGTCCCGGGCGTACCCCAATTGAATGTCGATGAAATCAGAGCTGTGGTAGAAGAGGGTGAAAAAATGGGAAAGCACACCGCAGCGCATGCGCACGGTACCCAGGGTATCATTAACGCTGTAACGGCAGGAGTACATACTATCGAACATGGCACTATGGCAACGGATGAAGTACTGGAAACCATGGCCAGCAATAAAACTTATCTGATACCAACCTTGTCTTTACATGAACTGTTTGAAGCACATAGTGATCAGGTTCCTGCGTTCATAGTAGAAAAAAGTAGAGCCATGCAGGAACCCTACATCGAAATCGTTAAAAAAGCTGTTCGTGGAGGTGTTCCTGTGGCAATGGGGACGGATGCCGGAACTAACTATAATTACCACGGGAAAAATGCTGCTGAGATCATTTACCTGGTTGAAAAAGAGATTATGACGCCACTGCAGGCGATTACAGCAGCGACAAAAACAGCAGCGGAAGCGATTAGGATGGATCACGAAATTGGAACATTAGAGGCTGGTAAATTAGCAGATTTTATCATTTTGAATAATAACCCCCTGGATGATATTCGGATTTTATCAAAATCAGATGCCATTAAAAGCGTTTATAAAAACGGGAAAAAAGCCAGCTGATTGAGAAATACGGGCTATTCCCCCATTTTTCTCGGAATTGAATAACCCCAGTTCCGAACAAAGATACGGGTTTTATTCTCATAGGCCTCTAGAAAACCAGTTAGTTTATAATCATTAGCGGTGGCTACAAAAATATTGAATAACATAATGACCTTTATGTTTATTATTTTCAACAGTTTTAAAGACTGAAAAGTTACTCTGTATTTGAAGCAATTAAGAGAACATTTAATACGGACAATATTATGTTTTTACCTCAAATTTATATTGATCGAAGGAAAATCTTAAAAAATCAAATTCAATCGGGCGTCATTCTCTTTTTAGGAAATAATGAAAGCCCAATTAATTTTGCGGATAATTGCTATCCCTTCAGGCAAGAGAGTTCATTTTTGTATTATTGGGGACTAGATGCGCCGGGTCTGACCGCAATTATTGATATCGATAATGATATTGAAATCATATTTGGAAATGACTATACCACCAATGATATGATTTGGATGGGTCCGCAACAGAGTTTAAAGGAACAAACTATAAATTGTGGTGTGAAGGAAACACAAGCCTTTGATAAGCTAAAAGCTTTTATTAATAAAGCGACTCTAAAAAAAAGGGAGGTTCACTATTTACCTCAAATTCGACCGGATAATATTTTAAAAATCGAACAATTAACCGATGTACCATATGAAGTCGTTAACCAGGGTTTCTCAAAAACATTAGTACAATCTGTGATTAAGCAACGATTGATTAAAGCTGATATTGAGATATCTCAGATAGAATCAGCCATGGACATCACTACCCAAACATTTTCTTTAGCCATGTCAGCTACAATGCCGGGGAAGTATGAATTTGAAGTCATCGGCAGGGCTGAAGGTTTTGTGTTCAGTAAAAACTGTAATCCTTCCTGCCCCTTTATATTTTCAGTACGTGGTGAAAGACTGCACGGACATCTCCATCATTTACAAATGAAATCGGGTGATTTAGTGGTCATGGATGGGGGTGTTGAATCTAATTTACATTATTCAAGTGATGTTACCCGATCATTTCCAGTTTCAGGGAAATTTACCTCGCTTCAAAAGGAGATCTATCAAATTGTTTTAAATGCCAATAAGGAAGCCATAGCTATGCTAAAACCCGGGATATTATTTCGGGATGCCCACCTGCATGCCGCTACGATAATAACCAAGGGCTTGAAGGATTTAGGTTTGATGTCAGGAGATCCGGCAGAAGCTGTATCCCAGGGAGCCCATGCTCTTTTTTTCCCCCATGGCCTGGGACATCCTTTAGGGTTAGACATTCATGATTTGGAAAATTTAGGAGAAGACTTAGTCGGATATGATCAGGAAATACGGCGTAGTGACCAATTTGGTTTATCTAACTTGCGATTTGGCAAAAGACTGGAAGAAAATATGGTTCAAACAGTCGAACCCGGAATTTATTTTATACCGGAGTTGATCCATCAATGGCAGTCACAAAACAAGTTTAAGGAATTTATTAATTATGATAAAGTCATTCCTTTAATCGGTTTTGGAGGTATTAGAATTGAGGATGATGTTTTAATATCAAAATCAGGGTGTCGTATTTTTAGCGATCAAATTCCAAAATCAGTAGCGGAAATTGAATCGGCTTTAAATCATTAAAAGATCAATAATGAGCCAATTAACGATAACGACGTGCAAATCGATGAGTTTTAATCGCAAAAAATTATAAAAATAAATCCTTGGGATGTTCAGGAATAGTCACTTGACAAATTGGTAGATACTTTCTAATTTTTCATTCAAAAAATGACCTCAAGTCACTTAATATTATATCTCTTCATTTTCTTTATTATGGATGGTAAGTACTCTAAGGAAACAGGATTTCCGATATCTTAAATAAAGTTGTTGTATGAAGAGTTACTAAACTTCTCCAAGTTACTCTTAGAAAATTGTTACAAAACTAATCAGAGATAAATCATGTTTTGGGAAAGAAATATTGAAACGCTGGAAAAAGACCAGTTACAGGCATTACAGTCAGAAAGATTGGTGCGTACTTTAAATCAAGCGGTTCAATCCCCTTTTTATAAAAAAATCTTCAAGGAGTATCAGGTTGACCCCACTAAAGTTAAACATTGTGGTGAAATAAAAAACCTGCCTTTTACGACAAAACAGGATTTACGGGATAATGTCCCCTATGGATTGTTAACCCTAGATCAAAAAGAAGTGATCAGGCTCCATTGTTCCAGTGGTACTACTGGAAACCCTATCGTGGTTTTTCATACCCGACATGATATTGATTCCTGGTCAAATTTAATGGCCAGATCACTCTTTGCCACAGGTGTCAGAGATACGGATGTGTTTCAGAATATCTGTGGCTATGGTTTGTTTACCGGTGGTTTAGGTTTTCAATATGGTTGCGAAACATTAGGGTGTTTGAGTATTCCGGCCGGCGCTGGAAATACGGCCAGACAAGTTAAGTTAATGCAGGATTATGGTACTACAGCCATACATGCGATTCCCAGTTATTTAAATCGCTTGCATGATTTTATCACTGCCAAAGGGATAGATGTGCAGAAAGATTTAAAAATAAAAAGAATGATAATTGGCGCAGAACCGCATACTGAAGAACAAAGGATTCGAATTCAGGAAATGTTTGGAGTCAAAGCTTATAATTCTTACGGCTTAACCGAGATGAATGGTCCCGGAGTCGCTTTTGAGTGCGAATATCAATGTGGATTGCATGTCTGGGAAGATGCATACATTGTAGAGATCATAGACCCAAAAACCTTTGAGCCTGTGCCTGATGGAGAGATCGGTGAACTGGTGATGACAACTCTGGATCGTCAAGGCGTCCCCATAATAAGGTTTCGAACCCGGGATTTGACGCGCATTATTCCAGGGAAATGTGATTGTGGCAGAACGCATAAACGAATCGATCGTATTACCGGAAGAACTGATGATATGTTTATTGTAAAAGGGTGTAATGTATTTCCAATGCAAATCGAAGCAGTGCTGTTACAGATACCGGAAGTGGCCAACAATTACATGATAAAATTAGAGACTATTAATGATAACTCCGAGATGATTATTGAAGTAGAGGTATTAAGTAATTGGTTCCGTGGGGATATTGCTAGATTGGATAGTCTGAAAAAACAGATTGAACATGGGATCCGAAATGAAGTATTGGTAAAACCTATTATTAGGATGGTAGAAGCTGGTTCACTGCCGGTTTCTGAAGGAAAAGCTGTTCGTGTTCAGGATTTAAGGAATTTAAATTAATTGTAGTTATTCAATAATTGAGGTGAAATATGGCGTATCAGGTATCTATTTTTCTGGAAAATAAAATTGGCCATTTAAGAAAAATCACAACGCTCCTGGCTGAAAATCAAATAAATATCCGAACCATGAATCTGACCCACACTTCTAATGACTGGGGAGTTCTAAATTTAATCGTTGATTTTCCTGATAAAGCGCATCAGGTTTTAAATTCGCAAAATTTTTCTGTCGCTTTGCGTGAAGTAATTGCACTTGAAATGGATGATCATCTGGGTGGTTTGGATAATTTATTAGGCAAAGTTGAGGCTGCAGGTGTGAATTTTACAAATGCTTATAGTAGAATATTGAAAGCGGGAGGAGAAGCTTTTTTAATTTTGGATTCAGCAGACACTGAGCAAGCCAGAGAAAAATTAAAAAAATTAGCTTTAGTTCCCTTGGATGATGAAATTGTTTATGGAAAATAAAAACTTAATTGATGTAGGAACTCCCTATTCCATGTTTTAACGGAGCAGGGAGTTTTTTTGATTTTACTTATTGAGCCTTATTTTTAACTTTACTGATTTTGGTTTCACCGGTGGACTGACCTGGGGCCGATTCCATCACGTGGTGAATTTCTAAAATCCTGGCTTTAGGAAACAATCCCTGTGTTTGAGATTGAATGTTTGTGAATGCTTTTTGAGCGTCTGCCTGTGTTTCATAAAAACCGGCTCTGATGCGATAAAGAAAACCACCTTCCTTAACTTTCTTTTGTGAGATATAGCTAAAGTCTACTAAAGATGTTAGTTGACTCAAGTCATTGATAGCATCCGTTCGATTGTCACGTTTGGAAAACTGGATAATAAATGGCTTATTCCGTTGGATACCGAAATCAATCAATTCTCCGTTTAGTTCGCTATAACTCGGAAGAACTGTCCAGTAATCATGTGAAAACAGTCTCTTGCTGGCATAACGCTCAGCGATTTCCGCTCCAATTTTCTTGCCTTCATTACTGGTCTCGTAAAATCCGACGCGAATACGGTAAAAATACTGTAGATTACCGCTACTCTGACTCCTGATTTTTTCCCTGGTACGATATAAATAAGCGTAATAGCCATCTTTAATCAGGAATTTCACAATATCGATCGCAAGTTCCAATTGGTTAACATTCATTGATAACAGCTGTAGTGCATAACGTTTTTTTCGCCTTTTTTTGAAGCTGGTCTTGTTTTTTTCACCTTCTTCCGCTTTAATTACCAATCGTTTACCGGCATCAACACTAACTTTCCACAGACCGGTTTCATCTGAAACAATTGTGTAATTAATCTTATCTCTATTTTGAATTAAAATGGTTTTCCATTTCCAGGCATCATCTAAAACATTTTTCTTTTTAGCAATCTTCCATAAATTATCACCTTCTTCAACGATATATGAGTTTTCCATTTCGGGGTCAACCAGTTCCTCATTATTAACCGTTGGGGCTTCGATTCCTTCGATTGAATCAGGTGGGACGATCTGTTCGATAGCAATTTGCCCTTCAGCTGGAATTTCATCGCTTTCTGCCGAGGTATCAGCTTGTTCGAAAATGATATTTTGTTGATTGCTTTCAATTTGACCGGTGTTATCTGGGGCGGTAGATTGGATTACTTCATTTTCATTGTACTCGGAGTAATTCTCATCCTCATCCGTGCTGGTTAGCTCCAGGGTTAATAAAATGATCAACGCCAGTAGTGCAACTAAAGGGATTCCCCAAATAGCAATTTTTTTAATGGATTGGTTTGTTAATTGAGCCATAGTTTCTTATTGTTTTTGTTAACAATTTAAATTGGTTGTATCCAATTATTTGCAATTCTCTAATTATTAAAACTATCGTGTGGATAAAGCATCTGTCAATGGATTATTGCTGAATACTTGCTTAAAAATCAAAGTTAACAAAGCTTTTTCCGCTGTTTACAGACTAAATTTTAGGCTATTTTCCATGCCTTAATCATGCCTTAGTTATCAAACAGGGATATAATTTTCACTGTTTACCAAAAATTTCCTGTTTTTTATTTAATTAAAAACATCATGAACCATTAATGTACTGAGTGGGCTTTTAGGTGATGCATTTAAAGCAAAGTAATCACTATCAAATTTAGCGCCGTTCTGAAAATGTTGAAGGCCGGTATAAGCTATCATTGCGGCATTATCAGTACAATTTTTGTGGGAAGGGAAAAAGGCTTGAATTTTTCTTTTTCCGGCATAATCCGTTAATGTTGTTCGTATACCTGTGTTAGCAGCCACTCCTCCTGTAACTGCTATTTGATCAACTGTTACAAATTTAAGTGCTTTTTTAAATCGCTCCAGAATAATCTGGCTCACCACTTTTTGAAAACTGGCACAAATATTCTGTACTGTTTTTTTCTGTTCGGAATCGGGGAAAGTCTGAAAAGTGCTAATATTAATCAGTTGTGTTTTTTCGATATAGGCTTTTCTAGCAATGGCTGCATTTCTAACGGCTGTTTTTAAGCCTGAGAAACTGAAATTAAGCGTTTTTTTACCTTTTAAGGGGATTGGAAAATTGATATCTGCGATTGGATGGCTTGATGCAATTTGGTCAATAACAGGGCCACCGGGATATTGAAAACCCAGCATTTTAGCTACTTTATCAAAGGCTTCTCCGACGGCATCATCAATTGTTTTACCCAGCAGAACATAATCGTGTAAATTTCTGGCATGTACCAGATGGGTATGTCCACCGGAGGCAATTAAACCTAGATAGGGGAACTTTAATTTAGGATTATCTAAAAAAGGTGCCAGTAAATGTCCTTCCAGATGATCCACAGGAATCAGAGGAATATTATAAACCCAGGCCAGGCTTTTGGCGTAACTAACACCCACTAATAGAGACCCGATTAAACCGGGAGCATGGGTGACAGCAATGGCTTGCAGGTGGTCTGGATTGATGTGATATTTTTCAAAAACATATCGAATTAAGATAGGTAGACTGATTAAATGTTGACGACTGGCAATTTCCGGAACGACACCACCATATTTGTCATGAAAATTAATCTGACTGGAAATTTCATTGGCGACGATATTTCCGTCCATGTCCAAAATAGCAACAGCGGAATCATCACAGGAAGTTTCAATGCCCAGGATCATAAGTTATTTGAGGAATTAAACCAAGGATAATTGATAAAACTGAATAAAACAGAAACCCGAAGCCTAAAAGCTGGGTAAATGTTCGTCAAGGTAAAGAAAGGAAAGACAATATCAAAAGGTCAATAAACAGAATCATTTATTGACCCATGTTATTTGGTTTTTAAAACGTGAACTGGACACCCAGCGCTATTAATTTACCACTTAAATCAACGTCTTTCATTCCTGCAATTTTACCTTTAATTTTCGTTGTAAGGGCATGGTAGCTTAAATGAATATCAAATAGTGGCAGAATCGGGACACCCAGTTGAAGATAGTATTGAGAGGTGTTTCCAAATTCACTCTCAAAATAATCAGCACAATTATCACAGTCCACTTTTGCTTTTCCCATTCCTAAACCAGCTGTAAAATTAATAACAGGAATTGGAAACAGATAGAAGATATCATACATTTCCGTTACTAGTTTTATATCAGAAGAATCTTTAAATCCTGTTTCATACTTTTCATATCCAAGACCGGGGAACAGCGGAATGCTGGCGTGTATCAGTAAACCGCTAACGCCATCAGCTTCAATTTTGTCTCCATCTGGAAATTCAGCATCATCAAATGTATGTTGAACGGGTACGCCAACGCTCAAGGAAAGAAATTCTGCATAAAGCGTGTTGCTGATTCCACCTAAAAACATCAATGCTGCAATTATAATCGTTATTTTTTTAATAGCCATGTTATCTCCTCCAAGAATTCAGGAAAAAAGAAAAAAGTTAGTTTGGAACTTAATCTCCTTATTTTGATGGTGTGATTTAGAATTTATTAAACCCGAATCATCAAAAATATGCAAATA
>Ga0307989_1000621_pt1 | contig 22219 bp, 15 predicted proteins | sample EllFjometagen185_FD_203164 | JGI IMG/M metagenome (GOLD analysis project Ga0307989, IMG submission 203164) | Marine microbial communities from Ellis Fjord, Antarctic Ocean - #185 | ecosystem: Environmental > Aquatic > Marine > Unclassified | place: Southern Ocean | collected 2014-10-08
AGTCGGCGTACCGCAGTGAAGCGAGGAACGCCGTTGTGTCCTGAATACTAATTTCACGACCCAAGTTGGCAACGAGTGAATATTAGTTTTGGCACACCTTAATGTAGTCGGCGTACCGCAGTGAAGCAAGGAACGCCGTTGTGCCAGTCAATTGTACAATATCCCTTCATATTTTACCATATGACAATCTAATAATTATCAAATATATAACACTTGCTGATGTATGATTATATAACGTAATTTTAGAGAAAAACCCAAACATTATTCAGAAAATATAGATTGATTCTGTTTCAATTTTCTATGTTTTGGTATACTAATATTAGATTACTAAATAGGGGGCACTATGTCTTTTGACTTAAATACAGTACTTTTTGCATTTGGACTTACAATTTTCGCAGGACTTTCTACAGGCATAGGGAGCGCGATTGCCTTTTTTGCTAAGAAAACAAATACTAAATTCTTAGCTATCGCCCTGGGTTTCTCAGCAGGTGTCATGATTTATGTCTCAATGGTCGAGATATTTGTTAAAGCTAAAGATGCTCTTCAGGGTGCTATGGGTGATAGAGGTGGTTACTGGGTAACTGTTGCAGCCTTTTTCGGTGGCATAGCTTTAATTGCGATTATTGATAGACTTGTTCCTGAAGCTGAAAATCCTCATGACATGAAAAAAGCCGGCGAATCTGCAAACCTAGATTCAGAAGAAGCAAAAACAAAACTGATGAGAATGGGACTTCTGACAGCCCTTGCCATTGGAATCCATAACTTCCCTGAAGGACTTGCAACATTTACATCTGCCCTTAAAGATCCTTCCCTGGGTATTGCGATTGCAGTAGCAATAGCAATTCATAACATCCCCGAAGGTATTGCCGTATCAGTTCCAATTTTTTATGCAACTGGTGATAAAAAGAAAGCTTTTAAGCTTTCTTTTCTATCAGGACTTTCTGAACCAGTAGGCGCATTGATCGGTTATCTGATTCTGATGCCATTCATGAATGATGTTGTTTTTGGAGTTTTATTTGCATCAGTTGCCGGAATAATGGTTTTCATATCTCTTGACGGATTACTTCCTGCTGCAAGGGAATACGGAGATGCTCACTTATCAATATACGGATTGATTGCCGGGATGGTTGTTATGGCAATAAGTCTATTACTATTTGTTTAATCTACATAGAAAATCCATCTCTAAGGATAATTCTTTGAACTACCCGCCAATGAATTAGCAAGATAATAGTTATATTTATCCGGTGTAAACGGAATAATACCGCTCTTAGGATAGTACTCTTTCTAAAAGATCTGCCTCATTAATTTCACCTGTGACAGTGTCTAGTATATATGTCTTGAATTCATTACTTTTTAAAATACACGAAAATTCTTTATCAATAACAGGAAAATCGACAATGACTTCTGAATCTTGTTCTAGTGGATTAAATAATCTTATAACATATTTATTATCAGCTGACCCATTTTTCATCGCAGTAATTGTTGCACCTTTGGATTTAATCTCAGCAAATTTAACTGGTTTTTTACCCATTCCTGTTGGGAAAAACGATAAAACCATAGGTTTTTCATTTTCAGTTAGAGCTTCTCTCTCAATGCAACACATTCGTTCTTCTGTAGTTCCTACATTGAAATAAAATTCAAAATCATGTTCACCTTGGTCAATAAATGGCGAAAAACGGTCCTGAGGCATTATGTGTGGATTACGAACTGAAAAATCAGATTTTCCGGCTGAGTAACCCGGCGACCTGAGCATTGAAACCCTTAGTTCTCCGTTTAGACAATCAGAACCATATGTTCCTGTGTTTATCATACTAATTGCATGTTCTCCATCAGATAGTGTATTCCATTTATGACTTACCATCTCTTCGCCATTAGTCAGTAGTTTTTCACTACCGTATGCTGTCTGCCCGACGAATTCAACATCATTCAATGACGTTGGAATAGACAACTTCAGCATTTTCATCTTCTCGTTCCAGTATACTTTTGATGTGATTTTAATTTCTGTCCCCTTTTTAGGGATATAATATCGCTGACATATAAACGAATTATTATATTTCATAACAGCTTCAATAATCGTACGTACTTCACCATCTTCAATAACTCGCACAGATTCGATGTTTTCATCAATGATTCCTGAAAAACGACTACCCTCTTCACTACTCATAACTGAAAAAGCACCATCAAGTTTTCTAAAACTTTTTTCTTTATGAGCCCAGCTATTTTCGTCATCATCAATAACTAAAGGCAAAAATGCTTTACCGTCAATATAATTAAATCCATTTACAATATATTTATCAATTGATCCTGTTGATGTATTTATTTCAACTTCCAAATCCTTTGTCTTCAAAGCTATTATGTTGTTTTCAATTTTAACGTCCGGTTTTGGTTTTTTATCGATCATCTCTATTTTTACATCAAAACGATTGATTGAACTTGCATCAAGTTCTGCTCTGAATACGCTTCTTTTACGCCAGTCCACATTGAAATTAGAAGATTCATGCTCTACCTGGCATGGAACCCTTTTACCGTCTTTGTAGACAATAGGCATGGAGAAAATATCATTATTCTTATTCTGGTCCGGAAGCTGGAACTCACACTCACATATACAATCTAACTTATATGGATGAGGATTATAAGCAATTATTGGGATTATTCCATCTTCAGCAACTTCCTGTCCTGAACAAAGAGCAAAAAATGCTCTGGTTTTCAGCTTTCGAATTTCGTCAAGAGCATGTCCTGCAAGGTTCATGCTATATTTTTCTACTTCAGGAATTGATGAACCCGGAAGAATATCATGGAATTCCAGTAACAGAAGATCCTCCAAGGCCTTATCAATTATTTTTCCGGGATAACGATAATAACCATTGATGCATGAATGTGCTATCATTTTTTCTGCTGAATACAACTCATTTTCAAGCATTCTATGCAATTTTTTTATTCTAATCTGTGATGTATAGCAACCTGTGTACCTTGGATTTAGAATGCCCGAATATACAGGTAGTTTTTTGCCTTTTTCCTCTAATTCTTCGAAATAATTCTCTGGTGTTGAATGTATAAGGTTCCACTTATCATTATCTTTTGCGAGTTTTGATATTTTTTCATAGTCGATTCTTGAAGGTCCCCCACCATGATTGCCTATTCCCCACAATACTAGTCCAGTTTCCTTAGCTTCGTTTAATTGCATCCAGCCTTCAATTTTTTCATCTGCCTCACCTCTGTGGGATTCGTATGAATTATACGCGCGGTGCATTTTTATAGTAGAACCACAAAAACCTTCCCATTCAAAATCGTCCCCGGGAAGTTCAAGCATATCAGCCTCAGGTCTGCAGAAAATATAAGAATCAATATTAGCCTTTTTCATAATTTCGACCAAGCCTCTGCTATGTCCAAAAGCATCAAAATTAATGGCTGTAGTTGGTTCTACACCGAATTTCTCCATGAAATAATTCTTACCTATAAGTATTTGTCTAACAAAAGACTCTCCTGAAGGCATGTTACAGTCCGGTTGCAGATACCAACCTCCCATTATATGCCACTTCTTTTCAAAAACCAGCTTTTGAATTCTTTCGAAAAGCTCAGGGTCATGCTCTTCTACCCATTGATACAACAATGCTTCATTATGGTTAAATATAAAGCCATCATAATTGTCACAAAAATCAGCTGCAACACGGAATGTTGACAGTGTTTCAGCTACACCTTCTTCTATTTCCCAAAGCCATACAGGGTCCAGATGTGCATTGCAAACCAAATGTAAATTTTTCATAAATTCTCACTCCGATTATTACTAAAATCCATTATATATCCATAAAGATATAAGTCAACATCAGAAAAAATATTTATTTATTTTGATGAAATTATTTATGATTACATATCGAAAATATAATCTGTAGTTCATAATAAGACAGGATAATATACCGGGGCACTTGTCTAAATACGTGATATTTAATATACTCTTAATATTACATAGTTATTTGGAGATTTTATGAAACATTTGTTTATAATTAACCCCGTGGCCGGAAAAGGTCATGCGAGCTCATATATTCCTGCAATTCACAATCATTTTAAGGGAAAGACAGAAGAATATCATATAGAAATTACTCAAAATCCCGGTCATGCCAAGGATATTGCTTCATGGTACTCAAAAAAAGATGACTATAGAATGTATGCAACAGGCGGAGATGGAACATTGAATGAAGTTCTAAACGGAATGGCTGATTCAGGAAGTTCACTCGGCGTGTTACCTGCTGGTTCCGGAAATGATTTTATAAAAAGCATATATAAAAGTCGTGATTACAGCGATATTCTCGATAAAACTATTAATGCACCGGTTGTTCCAATTGACTGTGGAATTATTAACGGTAGATATTTTATTAATATAATGTCTGTAGGTTTTGATGCAGAAGTTGCCTACTACTCTGCAAAATTAAATAAAAAGCTTCACTTAAAAGGGAGTTTATCCTATTTTGCAGGAATTGCGACAGCCTTACTAAAAGGGAAAATTAAATTCCCTGTAACTCTTACATTTGACGATAAAGAAGTCGTAGAAATGGAAATATGCCTTTCTGCATGTACAAATGGAAAATATTATGGCGGCGGGTTCATGCCGGTACCAACCACTGAATATGATGATGGAATTCTGGATGTATGTTTTGTAGAGAAAAAGAGCTTTTTCGGAATCATGTTCCTGATACCTAAGTATATGAAGGGTAAACACACAAATGTTAAAGGTGTGAATTTTAGAAAAGTCCGAAAACTAAAAGTCGAAAGCAAAACCGAATTAAATATTAATCTTGAAGGCGAATTAATCCGTGCTAAAGTTGTTAATCTGGAACTCAAGAAGCATTTTATCAATTTCATAATACCTTCAGAATGAGGAAACAATGAGTCTTAGATTCGGATTGTCAAAAGAAGATATTACTCCGGGATTTCCAACATGCCTCGCATGTTCACAAAAAAAGGATACACTTTTTAAAAGAATACATGACAGTATATATGTACGATGTACTGTTTTATGTAATGATAAACATTTCATAGTTATACTATCCTACGACCTGCTTTTTCACTCAAGAGAGCTTTATGATTTTGTTCATACTCATGTAAAATCATTTGGTAATATTAATATATCTGATATCCTAATCAACTATACTCATAACCATAATGCTCCTTCTGTACGAGGTTATAATGATTTTAGTTCATCAGATGAATATGAGAAATTATTAAAAACCAAAACTATCAGTGCTTTAAATAAAGCTTTTTCAGATATAAATTTCGGTTCTTTAGAGTATGGTGTTATTCCTGGCAATTGGAATATAAATCGACGCAGACCTAGTGGAGATGGAATTAAATTGGCCCCAAATCCCAACGGTCCTGCCGATAAGAATATGTATGTTATTAAACTTCTTTCTTCTGATAATAATCTTAAAGGTTTAGTGATAAATTATGCCTGTCATCCCGTACATTACCCCGACACTCTTGGACTTACCTCAGAATATCCAGGTCATCTGTGCAAATATCTTGAAGAAGAATACCCTAATTGTCTTCCAATATTTATTCAAGGAGCAGGGGCAGATACTCGTCCGTTAGGAACTGTTGAAGGAGACCATTTTAAACATTGCTCCTATAATAAAATTGAGAAAATGGCAATGTCGATGAAGGACACCTTAATATCTAATATAACTTCAAATCTTTTTTCACCCATTGAACCATCTTTTTCGTCAATTTCTTTTAACATAGAAATCCCCTTTTATGACGAGGGAATAATGCATTTTAAAAAAGCCATAAAAGATAAGAATTTAAGTGCTCACCTTCGTAGAAACGCTGAATTTATAGTTAAAAACTATTCTAAAATAAAAAACTCATTCACTCTAGAATGTGGACTGATAAAATTTTCTGACAATCTAATGATGGCACACATGGGCGGAGAACCGGTATGCGAAGTGAAATTTAATATTGAGAAAATACTCAACGACTATAAACTTATTTTTGCCGGTTATACCGATGCCTGTTCATATATTGTAACTGATGAAATGATTGAACAAGGTGGATACGAAGTTAGCTGCTATCTTGAATATATGCATAAAGGCAAAATAAAAAAAGGCATCAACAATTTGATTGCTTCTACCTTCGAACATGCATTACTCCAATTAAGCTAAAATATTTTTAACAAAATCAGAGATTCCCAATTTATCACGGATTTTTTCTATGTCAGTTTCATGAGTGTCGGTATGATCACTTAGACTTTGTGTAGCTGCACAACCGGCCGCTTCACCTATAGCAATCATAGTTCTCGATAAGCGGCATGAAGCTGCTGCTGTGCTGTCAAATGAAGATCCTCTGCATGCTACTATCAAATTAGTAATATTATGGGGTAATAGACAACTATAAGGAATTCCATAAGGCTTATCAAGAATTCTTATTCCTGGATGTTCTCCACCATGCACATCCACTGGATGATCAGAAAAAGCTATTATTTCTTCTTTTTTATTTTGATTCTCTATTCCGTTTAATACATCATCAGCAGATAAAACATAACGGCCTTTCAATCGATAACTTTCGCGAATTCCAATCATGGGATATATTTCTTTAATCCTGTAATTCCTCATAATTGGTGAATCGCTTTGCATTCTTCTCCAATGTAGATAAACCCGACCACGGCATATCTCAATGGCTTTTGCTCTACTCAAAGTAAAAAACTCATCACCGCCCATTGTTGGCAAAGGATTAATATTCAAATCACCATTTGGGTATGTATTGATAGATGAAATAACCTGTACATTATTAAGTCTTTGATCAAATGGTTTATCAATGTAAGGTGGGCGATACTGCTTAGGAACAATATCTATTGAGGCATAGGGCTTTTTTTCTACTCTATAAACCTGAGTGACTCCATTTATATTCGTTCCGGTATTATTAACACCAAGTTCACATTTACAGCCGGCTAATCTCGCAACTACAATGTCTCCGGTACAATCAATTATTATTTTAGGCTTAAAAATATGCTTATCAGTTTGTACTTCAATAACTTTATTATCTTTTACATTAGCACTTAAAATTGTTTCATTATTATAAAAAACAAAACTATTCCCACCTGCTTTATCCAGCATCTTAAACATTTCATCTGCCATTGTTTTAGGTTCAAATATAAAGCTGTTATGATTTTTTACTCTGTCATAAACTCCTGCTGCCTTAAGTGTGTCTTCATATTTATATTTCACGTTTGGTGCATGAAGTGCATATGGCCATATTCGCCTCAGAGGTTTCCAGTTGCCTTTTATTATTGCAGCCTGGTTTTCTTGAGACAGCAGCCGCTTTGCCAGTTTCGCATGAACACCAGGCCCACCAATTCCCATCTCCCAGATATTTACTCCCCCATTTGTCGATGTCCCTCCGAGAATTTTATTTTTTTCAATTAATGCTACAGTGAATTTACCTTGTGATTGCAGGCATGCCTGATAAGCTGCACCAAACCCTGCAGAACCCCCACCACATGTTAAAATGTCTGCTTCTATTGTTTTTTTTACCACTTCTTTGACTATAACCTTGGTATCCCCCGTTCAACAGCAAGTTTTTCTGCTTCATCAATATTATATTCAAACGATTTCTGCAGAATTACGATTTTTTCTTCATCGTACTCTATGATTGTATAGCTACAAATATCATCATTTTTCCTCATCCCCACAGACGCACAGTTAATCAGAAGCTTATTATCCATAAGCAAAATGTGGTGTGTGTGATGATGCCCAAAAACGACTATGTTTTCTTCAAGATTACTATATGTTTCTCTGAGCTTTCTTATTGGAACATCTGTTGCACATGTCCTGGAGCTGAGGTTATCAGGTCCTGCATGACAGGCATATAGTGAATATTCATGATTTAACTTAATAGAGCAGTTTGTTTTAAGATTGAGAAGCCTGTTGAAATTTTCTTGACTAAGGTTTAACCTAAGCCAGTCATATGTCTCATTGATTATTTGATGGGGCATCTTAGATTTTTCATCATTATTCAACTTGACCAAGTACTCTTCGTGATCACCTTTTAGCATAATTACATTAAATTTATCAAATAAATCAAATACATCATCTGCTCCTGCATCATAACCAAAATAATCCCCGCAACAAACAATATACATTACATTTTCAAGCTTAACGATTTCCCTAAATATTTCTCTGAGTCCTACTATATTACCATGTACATCCGAAAACAATACAACTCTGTTCACATAACTCTCCTTAAAATAAAATTATCCCTAGGGTATTTGAAACAATTTTTCCTACGGATAGCTTGCAAAAAAGCGGCCATATAGCCGCTTCAAATTAAAATTTCTGAGATAATCCAGTTTCCGACGATTCTACACACTTTACAATGACTTCTAGTGCTTTATATCCCTCATAGCCAGAAATGAAAACAGGGGTGTCATCAAGAATATTCTTCACAAACATAGCTGAGACTCCGGAATCTGTCTGCTTTTCATTGGTCTGTATTGCACCGGTTTTTATTTTTTCTTCGGTCTTATCTGCATATTTAATAATGACAGGATAATCAGGGTCTGAAAAAATATTCAAGGCTCCTTTTGTTCCATTTATTATAGTTGCATTTGTTTCTCCGCCATAATAGGTCCAGCTTATAGCCATTGTTCCTACTACTCCTGATTCACTTTTTAGAACACATACAGCATTATCATCAACATTAATATATTCACCACTATCATATTGCTTATCTCTGGTAGTGATTATTGCAGATGCTTCAACAAACTCTTCACCTAAAATATATCTCATTAAATCAGCTTTATGAACCCCAAGATCTCCCATTGCTCCAAAAATAGCTTCTTCTTTATTAAAGAACCAGGTACTCGGACTTTTTGAGATACTCCAGCCTTCTGCTCCCCTATGACCGAATGTTGTTGTGAAAGTAAGAACTTTACCAATTTTCCCACTCTCTACAATTTCTTTCGCTTTGATATGTGCAGGAGCCAGACGTTGGTTCTGTCCAATCATTAATTTCATGCCTGTTTTTTCAGCAACATCAATCATTTTTTTGGCATCTTCAAGATTACCTGCCATTGGTTTTTCACAAAGTACATGTTTTCCATTTTCCATTGCCTTTATAGTATATGCTGCATGATATTTATTGGGTGTTGCTACAACTACAATATCTAAGTTTTCATCTTCTAGTAATGCTTCTGCACTTTTATAAACCTTAGCACCATACTTTTTAGCCACCAGCTCTGCTCGCTCTGTGACGGGGTCATAAACTCCATACAATTCACATGATTCATTTGCATCTATCTCAATAGCGTGCCGCTTCTGACATATAGATCCACATCCTAAAATACCTGCTTTTAACATTTACTTATCCTCCTGTACAACAATAACTTCATATTCATTTAAAGTCTGTATATTAATTTTACATCCTTTATTGGTTTTTTCTATCTTGTAATCAGTTCCTGAGAAAATACCTTCAGCTGATTTCCCATCAATTCCTGTTAATTCTATTGAAATATTAGATACCGGTATGGTCTCTTCCATAGGACGTCCGGGTCCGCGTGTCATATTAACAATATGAATTTGATAATTCTCAGTATGCATCTGCTTTCTCAATGATATTTCTACACTCTGCGGTGCATTGGTAATTAACAGCGGCTTTGTCATTTCATCCAACCGTTGTTCAATCATCTTTCTGTTATCAGGGTTACACCACTCATGGTAAACCTCTCCAATAGTTCCTGAAATATATAAGCTGGTGCCTTTGCCAAATTTATTTTTTACTATATATCCATAACCATCAGTCGGAAAAGCTACATAACGTCCGGCCATAGGATAATAACTCTCAGCCAGTAAATCTGCCCCGTTTACAGGCTCAGCCTCCCATGCAAATCCGCTCATTGGGATTATATTTTCTTCAATATCTTCGTGGAGCTTGGTATATCCAATTCCAACATCCTTATATTCAATCTGCTTTCCACGTTTTATTCCGAAAACATCATCTAGAATACCGGTTTCTCTAATAACTCCCAGTGAATCATACATGCCTGTATCAAATGTGGTTATGATATTGCCCCCACCCTTTACAAATTCCCGTATAATATCAGCTTCTTCTTCAGATATACAGGCATATGTAGGGAATATTAATAGATCATAATTAAAAATACGTCTGTCATAAATACAATTTTGATCCGCTATGTCAAATTGAACATGACTGCGTATAAGGATATCAGCAAAACCCGCAAGAGAATCATGATGATTTCCGTTTTTACCTTCTCCGCCTATCACCTGTTGGTCTGTAAAATCTGATTTCATGACACTTGAAGCATAATAATTTGAAGTGGGGTCTGACCACATTAACGCAACATTTGCACGCGACTTTGTATTAATCAGATGTTCTTCATTGTCTTTTATGTATTTATTGAATTTGGCTGACACGCGCCCTGCTTCACTTTTAAACATTTTAGTGGGTCCATGTATCCCATACCAAATATTTGCCCCCTGAGCTAAGGACAACGCGTATAGACGCTCTGTTTCTGCTCCTGTATACATACAGTATGAATATGGCTTGGCATCTCCGGCTATAAAGACAACATATGGTTTTCCATCTGCCTTGGTTTCAATATACTTCGCATGACATGTGGTGAACGTATAGTCAAATGCTTTATTTATCCAGCAGAACCCACCTTCAGTACCAAGAAAATCAACATATGGATAAACCTTGGAAGTGTTGCTTCCAGTCACATCCCCCCGAAGTGCAGAGTTGTTGATATATAGTCTTATATCAGGATTTCTTTCTTCTTTAGTTTCATATGTTGCTTTTATCATGTCTGTAACAGAATTTGATCTGAATTCAAGATACTCATTATACTCTGCATCGAAAATTTCTTTGCCGTAGAATTTTTTGAATTTAGCCTGGCAGTACTCGCAGTAACATCCACCCTGGGCAAACAAAGGGCCATCCAGAAACAGACCATCTAACTTATGATTACATAATTTTATAAGATTTTTAAGATATTCATCCATCCAAGGTGTATTTATACATATAAGATATTGATTACCATAGGCTCTTACATCATCACCGTTTTTAAATTTTTGTTTCCACTCAGGATGTTCAAGAATTGCTTCTTCATAAACACAGTGAACATTCCAATAGAGAATTTGACGAAGATTGTTCTTTTTTGATTCATTGAGATATAGGTCTAGCTTTTCGCCGTCCCGTGCTTCATCATAATTTGATACATGCCCGGTGGCATTTAAATGAAGCAATTGTTCTCCGTTGAAGTCATTTGCCAGCACGTGGTTCTTCATAATGTCATAGCTGTCTTCCCCGTAGTTACATTGTACGGCGGACAGCACCATTGGCTTTTCATACCACTTCCAGTTATTCATATTAGCTCCATTTTATATATAAAATTTTATAGAGAATCTATAGTATCTTTATCTAGGCTTTTAACAATTAATTTCGCCCATTTCACAGCATTTTCAAAATCCTCATAAGCTGCATATCCATAATGACTGTGGATATACCGTGATGGTACTCCAATAACTATTGTTGGTACTCCATTATGCGCAAGATGAATTTTACCTGCGTTAGTTCCTCCACCGGCACGAACTGCATCCTGAAATGGTATATCATTGTCCTTGGCTAATCCTCGTGCATATGCAAGGTAACCGGGATGAGTAACCATGCTTCCGTCTCTATGTCTGACCTGAGGACCCTTTTTAAGTCCTGCCTGACAGGAATACTTGTCTGTAAAAGAATCATCTGCAGGAGTTCCTTCAAATACAATAGCAATATCCGGTTTAATAACACTTGATGTAACTCCGGCACCTCGCAGACCAACTTCTTCCTGCGTTGAAACAGCACCAATAACATCAATATTCAATTCTTCATCTACTAATTCATTCATAAGCGCAACTTCACATGCACAGCCGATTCTGTCATCAAAAGCTTTTGCCCTCATAATACCATTGGTTTCATTATATATAAATTCAACATCAGGTATCACTGGATTTGCAACTTCGATTCCAAAGGTATCAACTACCTCTTCTCTACTTGTTGCACCAATATCTATAAACATATTTTCTATTGTCGGAACAGCATTCTTTTCAGCTGCTGACATAAAATGAGGTGGTTTTGTGGTTGTAATTCCTTTTATATATTCACCCTTGGAATTCCTGATGCGTACCGCATGTGCCGGAATATTTGCTCCGGGCCATCCACCTATAGCAATAAATTTAATCAGTCCGTTTCCGTTAATTGACTGAACCATGAATCCAATTTCATCAGAATGAGCATCTATCATAATGACAGGTCTGTTTCCGGTATTTTTCTTAAGCGAAATAAAAACATTCCTCATGGTATCAACCCTGAGGTCCAGTTTATTAGAGACATATTCTTTTACAACTTCAACGACTTCATGCTCAAATCCTGAAATTCCATTAGCATTTGTAAAATCCCTGATTAAATCCAGTTTATTCATTTATATTACCTATACCCTTTTTATATCTGCACCCAGTTCGGCGAGTTTTTTGACAAACCCTTCATATCCTCTGTCGAGATATTCCAAATTATATACAGTGGTTGTACCCTCTGCCACAAGACCACACATAATAAGTGAAGCTGCTGCACGTAGGTCTGTTGCCTTTATAGGAGCCCCAATTAATTTATGAACTCCATTTATTAATGCTGTACGTCCCTCAACCCTTATATCTGCTCCAAGTTGAAGCATCTGATCTACATACCTGAATCTATCTTCAAAGATACTTTCAACAACTGTCCCCTGCCCCTCTGCTATTGCCAGCAGGCCTACAATCTGAGGCTGTAGGTCAGTAGGAAATCCCGGATATTCTAATGTTTGAACTAACACTGCCTTAGGTCGTCTGATACCCTTAACAGTTATGAAGTCATCTCCCTCTTCAATTGAAACAGCATCTGTCTCCTTCAATTTAACTGTGAGTGATTCCATATGTTCAGGAATAATATTTTTAACAGTTATATTCCCACGGGTTGCAGCTGCAATTATCATAAAAGTTCCGGCTTCAATCATATCAGGAACAACAGAGTATGTCTTTCCTCCATGGAGCTTTTCAACGCCTCTTATTCTGATAACGCTTGTACCAGCACCCTTTATATCTGCTCCCATCATATTAAGGAAGTTTGCAACATCAACTATGTGGGGTTCGCGTGCTGCATTTTCAATATTAGTCATGCCATCTGCAAGAACGGCTGCAAGTATTACGTTTATAGTTGCTCCAACAGAAATCTTATCGAAATAAACCTGAGATCCAGTTAATCTGCGAGCTTTGGCTCTTATATAGCCACCTGTTGTTTCAAAACTTGCACCTAAAGCTTCAAATCCCTTTTTATGCTGATCTATCGGACGGATACCAAAATTGCACCCTCCCGGAGAAATAACTTCTGCGTTGTGTTTACGCCCAAGCAGTGCCCCTACAAGATAATATGACCCCCTCATTGCACTGAGATCGTAATCATCTGCTTTATGTTTATTTATATCTGTGCAATCTATTGAGACTGTGTCATGGCTTAAATGCTCGACTACACCACCGATATCCTTGATTGTATTCAGTAAAATGTTAACATCAACAATTTCAGGAAGATTTTCAATAACTACTTTTCCTTCTACAAGAATAGCCGCCGCAACAAGCGCGACCGCCGCATTTTTTGAACCGTGTATGTTGACCTCACCCTTAAGTCTTTTCCCGCCGTTTATGACCAACTTTTCATTTGTATCCAAATCCAATTCTCCTGTATCATGCACCCGTTTTAAGGGTGTTCTATGAATATTTCTAGCTTCTTCAGCTCCTTATATATAATACATTTAAATTGATATATATTCAAGGTCAGCAAAACTTACAATTAGCCTCAAATGGCTTGTTTTTCTAGGTTGGAGATGTATAATCATAACGAATCAAACTTAAGGAGACTTTAAATGTCAAAATTACCCAAAATATTGCTTGAAGCATGGCAATCCCAAACAGGTGCACCCGTTATGACTACAGTTGATAAAAAAGGCGTTTCTAATTCTATTTATGTAAAAAGTGTATCAATATTTAATAACGAAAAAATTACTATTGCCAATAACTATTTTGATAAAACTTTAAAAAATATAAAAACCGGCTGTTCAGGCAATTTCTTATTTGTTACTGACGAAAACAAACCATATCAGCTAAAGGGATCCTATTCATATTTCACTGAAGGTCCAGCTTTTGATGATATGAAAACCTGGAATCCATCAAAACACCCCGGTCATGGTGTCGCGGTACTGACAGTTGAAGAAATTTACTCAGGTTCTAATAATATTGACTGAAAATATGATATTCTCATAACAATAATAATTGATAAATTTTTACTAAAGCTAATTATAAAAATTCAGGGGGCAATTATGAACTCAGCAGATTTAAAAAATGTAAAAATTACCGGTGGATATTGGAAAACCAGAACTGATATAAACCGAGACGTTACATTACCCACAGAGTATGAACAACTTAAAGAAACCGGCAGACTCTATACATTCCGTCAGGAATGGACAGAGGGTAAACCCAACAGGCCGCACTTCTTCTGGGATTCTGATATTGCTAAATGGATTGAAGCGGGAGCGTACAGTTTAATTCATCATCCAGACATAAATATAGAAAAACAAATTGATAATGTGATTGACGAGATGGAAACGGCCCAATGGGAAGACGGTTATCTCAACAGCTACTATACTGTCGTTGAAAAAGAAAATAGGTGGCGAAACATATGCATAAAACATGAGCTATACTGTGCCGGGCATCTTATTGAAGCCGCTGTTGAATATTACAAAGCTACAGGAAAGAAGAAGTTTCTTGATATTGTGTGTAAATATGCGGACCATATTAACAGCGTATTTGGACCGGAAAAGGGGAAACTTCATGCTTATCCCGGTCATGAAGAAATTGAACTTGCTCTAATAAAGTTATATAAAATTACTAATGAAGAGAAACATCTTAAACTATCTGAATATTTTGTGACAGAGCGAGGAAAACAACCATCATATTATGATCTTGAGTTAAAAAATAATCCTGATATATTAAGGCACAAACGACAAAAAGGAACTAAAAAACCATATGCTGAATTTCAAGCTCATGAACCTGTAACAGAACAAGAAACAATTGAAGGGCACTCTGTACGGGCTTTATACTTTCTTGCGGGAGTTGCTGATGTAGCTGAACAAACAGGAAATTCAGAGTTGCTAAAAGCTTGTGAAACTCTATATAACAATATGACGAATAAAAGAATGTATATAACCGGAGGCATTGGTTCTACCCCTGATATTGAACGTTTCTCATTTGATTATGATCTTCCGAACGAAACCGGATATGCAGAAACATGTGCAGCAATTGCTTCTGTATTTTTCTGCAATCGAATGTTGAATATAACCTGCGATGGAAAATATGCAGATACTATGGAACTTACTTTATACAATGGCGTTATGTCAGGAATTAGTTTGGATGGAACAGAATTCTTTTACTCAAATCCTCTTGCAGTTAACACTGAAGCAATTGAAGAAGAAACACTGGAATTTAAAAATCAGATGGGCTATAAAAGAAGAAAGTGGTTTGGCTGTGCATGTTGCCCTCCAAACATTGCTCGTTTATTATCATCACTTGGGCTCTACTTCTACTCACATGATTGCAACGGAGTTTATGTGAATTTGTATGGAGATTCACAATTCAGCCATGATGGGCTTACATTGAATCAAAAAACAAATTATCCTTGGGATGAAAATATTAAAATTACTGTTGGATGTGAAATTGAGTGCAAAAAAACTATTGCTCTTCGCATTCCCGGTTGGTGTCGAAAACTCAGCATAACAGTAAATGGTCGGGATATAACTCCAGAGTTTAAAAGGGGTTATGCATATATTGACCGCATCTGGCACAACGATGATGAAATTGAAGTTATTCTTGAAATGACTATAGAAAAAATGCAGGCGCATCCCTCTGTTCGCCACGACACGGGCAAAATCGCACTAAAACGCGGACCGATTGTTTACTGTATTGAAGAAGAAGATAATGGAAAAGATTTAACAGCACTTGCTGTTAGACCTTATGACGATTTCACCGCTACATATGATAATAATTTTCTTGGTGGATGTACATATCTAACAGGACCGGTGTACAGAATATCTGAAAAAGAATTCGGCGATGTATTATACAGGCCCTATTCACCCGATTACGAAAAAACACAAATAAAAGCCATCCCATATGCAATGTGGACCAACCGAACTCCCGGCGACATGACAGTCTGGATAAATACTCTCTAAAAATAACGACCAAAGTATCCGTCGGATACTTTGGTCGCTTAATATACTATTCTATTTACTCTTAACTCAAAGATATATGGAGTTTAATCTTTTAACTCTTTTGGTTTTATAGCAACTACGATTGCTGATATTAACACAATAGATACAACTAATTCCGGTATTCCATTTGTTATACCTGCCGTGATAAGTATATCCGCAATAGCTTTTCTTGTTGTTTCAAATAACTCAGCAAATAAATTCCCAAAGAAAACATATGTAAGGGTTAAGAAAATAATTGTGTTTGTCAGAGTTCCTATACCTGCCGCTAAAACAACACTTATGCTTCGCTTTCCAATAGTAAGAATAGTCCAAATACTAACTCCTACAATTGCAGCAATTAAAACAATATACATATAGTATGATTCTCCGGCTGATATCATCTCAACTAGCTTGTAAATTGCAAATCCCAGCATTCCTGCTCCAACAACCGCCAGACTCCCTAATGCAATTTTTCTGGGAATTTTTTTAGCACCTTTGAATGTCAATGCTGCAGTCAGTCCGATAAGTACTCTGGGTACTATTGCAGTTACACCAATTAGCAGGTAATTCTTAATTTCACCGGTTGCCCAAACAGGTCCGAAAGTAATATCTCCGGGTGCTTGAAAAACACTCATGATTCCAAAAATTAGCCCGACACTCATCCCTACAACAGGTCCTCCATAGATTGCTCCAATGATTACCGGAATATGCAGAATCGTAAGTTTCATAGGTCCGAATGGAATAAAACCCAATGGAGTTACACCCAAAACTATGACAATTGCTCCTAGCATCGCCGATAATACAAGTTTGTACGTCTTGCTTGATGTGTTCATGATTCACCTCCGCTTCGACTCCTTTCGGATGCCGATCGAAAAATCTTTCTTTTTTGATGTCCAGCTCCGTTATGGATGCCGGCAAGGGCACTATAGCACATTTATACCCCTTTTTCAACAATCTAAGTCTGGAAAAACAGCGGAGGGATGTTTTTCCAAGCAACATAATAAAAACAAATACTATTCTATCTGAGAAAATATATTCTTATGCGAAGTTTGAAAGAATTTTACCGAAGGAGTGTATGTGTAATACATGACTGAGATAAAACTTCGCATTAAACACAGCATAAGAGTAAATTAGCCAGTTAGAAAGGAAGACTGCGGGGGAGCAGCCTTCCAAGGGGGATTGGTTAAGGTTATAAATTGTATACTTGCAGTATAGTCTCAAATTGTGAACATGTTGTTATAAATTTATGAACTTTTTATGAACTTTTTTCTACTCATTTTAATCTCTGACTTATAATTTCAATATGAATAGGAAGGTGAGCGTGATTTTTTTAGTGCAATGTAACGGTCTATGTGCATTTATGATATTCACATATATTGAATAAGGGGGCTTTCTAAAAAAAAACATTCTACTACTTAAAGATGATAGAGCTCTTTTACTTAGTTAAATCACCCACTCATCTCACAGATGAGTGGGTAATTGATTAAAGTTTGGTTTTTCTATTTCTGACAAGACCCATAATTTCAACGGATTGAAGTGAATCGTTGATTTCGTGAGTTATTGGGGTATCGTTTCGAATGGCTTCATAAAAACCTCTGTGTTCATCATAAAACCCGCTTGTTATAAACATTTCGTTTGCAACACCTTTAATTTCATCAATCAAACTGCCTTCTTTATAGTGCAATATACTACCCGGGTAATCAGGACAGTCCCAAATTGGAGTATTAAGAAAATATGCTTCACCACCGGCCGTAACCGTTGCCCGTTCTGCTGTTAATCCTGAATCAGGATAAAAACTTATTGATATGGTTGCACCTGACTCCATAACTCCATTTAGAAAAATATTACCAACAGGTGTGCTTTCCAATGGTTGATATTCTATCTCAAGATTTTTATAACTACTTCCTGATAACATCTTAACTGTGTCAATCCCATGAATTGAGGTTGTTGAAAAATCAGCATCTTTTCTTCCATTCCTAAAGAAATCATAACGTATATGCTCAATCTTATTATCACTCAACATTTCTGACAACCGTTTAACCAGTGGCATATACCTCCTGTTAAATGCAGCTGCAGCTTTAACTCCAGATTTTTCAACTACATTGATAATTCCAGTACATTCTTCTACTGTCATTCCCGGAGGTTTTTCAGTAAGCAGGTTATAGCCTAGCGAAATAATTTCAATAGCCATTTCTGAAGTAAATTTTACCGGCACGGCAAGACTAACTGCATCAGGGTTCAATTCATTTAACATAACTTTCCAGTCTGTATATGCTTTATCAAACCCATATAGTGATGCGAACTCATTGGCTTTTTCAGAGTCTAGATCACAGCATCCTGCAAGGATAGTATTTGTATATTCAAACGCATATTTCTTAAGCGCAGGACCATGCCCCCTTAAAGACATTCCACCGCACCCAATATGACATATTTTAAAACTCTTCATCAACAGGCTCCCTCATTACATTGTATATACCGCTTCCTTGAATCATAACTAATTTATCATCATATTCAATAATTTTACGTGCAGTAATTGAGTCCATTGACAACGTTTGAATCTTTCCGGTTTCAGACAGCCTGTACATAGTTCCATCCAGTTCAATAACCAGTAACCCAGCAGAAGTTTTTGCTATATGACGAACACCTCCGTTTAGTGATGTAAGCCATTTTCTATTTCCTTGCATATCATATGCTGATAAGAAACCTAAAGAAGTTCCTGCATAAATAGTACCATTATCTTCTAACAGTGCCGATACTGCTCCAGCCAGCTTATATGAGAAGATAGTTTTAAAATGATTTTCACCTTCAACCCCTGTGTACTTTTTCAATACAAAATTCTCATTCCTGTTAACTCCCTGCAGAATATATTTATCACCATATTTTTCAAAAACCTGAATAGCTGATGTAAAACTCGTCCATCCGGCCCCTGCAAAATCATTTGCTCTATATTTCAATTGCCCTGACATATCTATTATTTCAATCTGCGAATATGCACTCAAGGCCCCACCGAAAATGATTATCTCATCCTTCCCGTCACCATCAATATCCATTATTTCGAATTTGTGTGGAACAGCGGCCCTGTAATAGTAATTCCACTTTTCATTGCCTTCCGTATCCCAGCATCTAAGATGATCATCTCCGCATCCGGCAAAAACAAGACCATTTGAAGCTGCTACAGATGCTACTCTTTGAGTTTCGTATTCCCACCAGTAATACATTGTGGGAATTCTATCAAATTTCCTTTTCCAAATTTTCACACCATTTCGATATGCAACAATCGCATTCTGACCAATCCCTGCATATAGAAAACCATCTTCCATGCATAATGCATTAATTGTGTCTTCCTCTTTTGCTCTCCACAATAGTTCACCCTCAGAATCAAACACACTTATTTCACCAGATGCGTTCCCGGCGGCATAGCCATTTTCTGTTTTTGCAATAGTAGTAAAAACATCATTTCCTTCATATGAAAGATCAGCAAAAAAGTCAAAGGCAGGTTCTTCATCATTATAAAAAACTTCTCGCTCAACATGCTTTTTGGCAAACGATAGACCCCTATAATAATCGTCCTTTTCTATCATTATGCCTTCTTCGGTTTCTTTGACTAAAACGGGACGCTCATCATCTTTACCTGCACTCATGAAATGGGTGAAAACTATTGAGTCGCCTTCTTCTAGTCTTAGATTCCTCTTGGCCTTATATTCAGTAACTTCCAGCTTGCTGACTTTATATCTGTCTTTAAAGAGCCTTTTATTATCAATCCCTTCAAATGCCAACTCCTCTTCACCGGGCGGAGATCTAAATAGATGCGAGTAATTCTGCTTTGTAAACGATATATTTGTATCTTCATCATTCAACCCTGTAAGTATGAATGCAATATTTCCGTCAGTATCACTCTTTCGCATGCATAAATATCCATCTTCTTTGGGGATTATAGAACCCGGTGTTCTAAAATGAGCTTCTATTGAATAATCTCCAGATTTAACTGCTTCAACAGAGTCTCTTACTGCTGCACCAATTCCCGGAACAAAGTAAATCTCCCTAACCCAGTTGGCTCCATTATTATTCTTAGACAGAAATCGAACATATGAAACACCATCATCAAACCCCTCAAAGTCTTCTAAAATCGGAAACGCAGGTATATCTTCCCTAATCCCATCTCTACAAATAGTAATAAGGTTGTGATTTTCAGGTTCAACATAGGTAAGCCTATCTTCAGATATAAGAAAAGGAACTCCAAATGCTGAATACTCTAAAATAGCTCCGGCATCAGAATATGAATGACCTCCGCCTCCGAACCCATCTATCAGCATGAAATCATTATTTTCATTCCAGCCAGCTCTAAAACTAATTTTATCAAAGCACTTTTCTATAGGTGCTTGCGGCGCAGTGTCAGAAATCGTTTTCGAATAATCTTCGGCCTCATTATCCCATGTGTTATAGATAAGTTTATCAATCGGAACTATAGTAGTGCCGGCATTAGGCTCTACAGGTTCCAGCCCAATATCAAATTGCCTGAACATTGCCGATTGCACCCCGCAGTTGGCATATTCAAAAGGTAATATGTCATTAGCAAATTTGTATCTACCATCTTTATAATATGCAGCTGCAATACGAAGACTGAACCCAGGATGCTGACGATTCATCACTGTGTCTCCGGCAGCTGTCATATACCCCTTATTATTAATAATAGCTACAGCACATTCTGCGGCTCGCTTTGCACCCCCATAAACAAAATACTTTTTATCAGGGTCTGCAAGTCCATAATGAAGTAATACCGGTTGCGAAAGCCACCAGCCATGACACAAGCCATCACATTGTGGTTTCCAGCTACCATTAAAGTACGGAGCATAAACATTATCAGCAAGCTCCTCAAATTTATCTATGTCGGGAACATCAGGATGATATGTTCTCAAATATCCACAGAACATTTTTATACCTAATGCAGGAATCGTTCCGTGATTATTTCTTGCAATTGTTGGTGACTGATATTGATGTTTGTCAATAGACCCTATGCCCTCTTCAGAGCGTGTCCATTCAAGAAAAAACGATGAGGATTCCTCAGCAATACGGCCATCAATCATCCCGGTTACTTCCAGCAATCTCCATACCGTATATCTGTTATAAAACATAAGGTGCTGTTTTTCTGCATCCAGGATATATTCCATAGCTTCTGAATAATCTAAAAGAACCTCTTCATTCCCAGTCAGATAAGCCATATACCCCTTATTTTCGGGACGTATTGAATAGAAATAGGTGTCCTTTTTGGCATCTAGTACATCTTTTGCAATAAAAACTGCATACTCATCCGGTATATGAAGTCTGCTGGGCTTTATTGTTTTCTTGTGGGGAATTGTTTCGGCAACTTCATCATTAAGCACATCTATTGCTGTTTTAAGTCCTGCTTGATCCGAGTAGCCAATATGTATAATATTAAAACCAGTCCCAAAAGGATCTATCAACGTTCTTATTTCATAACCGTCCGGACCCGGATACCACTTATCTGTTACACATAAAAATTGATAATATAAGTACTCTACACAAGAACTGTCTGCAAGATTACCTGCCAAGATAACAGGTCCAACTGCTTTTGTAATTGCTTCTTTTTCCGAATCATTCAAAATTTCAAAAGAACCGGAATGACCTTTTATAGTACTTGAAAGCTTACTGAAGGAATCCTGATTCGCATCTCGAGGTAAAATTAATTTTACGGCTTCACCCTGTAATGCTGTGGTTTTTAAAATGTTTCTGCTTTTTAATATCATTTATTTTCCCCTTTAATACTTTATAAATTATTTGAACTACCCGCCAATGAATTGGCAGGATTCCTGGTCGATAGACCTACCGTGGTCTAAGCTTACCCAAGCTATCCCCGCTGTCCCTGCGGTTCTTTTCTTACCCGACAGA
>Ga0307989_1000622_pt1 | contig 22210 bp, 18 predicted proteins | sample EllFjometagen185_FD_203164 | JGI IMG/M metagenome (GOLD analysis project Ga0307989, IMG submission 203164) | Marine microbial communities from Ellis Fjord, Antarctic Ocean - #185 | ecosystem: Environmental > Aquatic > Marine > Unclassified | place: Southern Ocean | collected 2014-10-08
TTTCTGCTTGTTCATTTTTAGCTTGAAAATCATAGGCTTTAAATGGTATAGATTGATCTTCAGATTCTGTAATTGTGATGGATAGATTTTGAGTTGTTGCTTGAAGTGGAAAAATTGTGGAGGCTGTGTTATCGCCTGAGTGACAAGTTCCACCACTTGAGGGAGTTATAATTGATTTAGTTCCTAATCCAATTCTAAAATTAGCTACAAGCGGGCCTTTTTCTCGTAATTTTTGAGCATTATTGCGATATTCATCACCAATTGTAATTCCTTGATATGGTAAATCTGGACTTGACCAGTATGAAATTTCTTGACAGGATTTAAATCCGCGATCATTCAATGGGCACTTTTCTCTATCGTTAACTGCCATAATAGTTCGAATGCCTTCTGATATATTTATATAACCATGACTAGACCCAATAACATTCTTGTTAGTTTTTTCATATTCTTCTGGATTATGTTTTGCTCCTATTAAATGACCAATTTCATGAGCAAGAACAAAGTCATTCCCTATCATGCTGGCAGCAATAACTGCGAAAGCCTTATCTTCACTTACCTCAATTCCTTCTGCTTGACCACGCTCAAAACCCTGCAACAGAGTATCTCCAGTGGATAAAAGTATAACCACATCAGCAGCAACTTTATCACGAATTGTGTGAATTGTATCCATGTCTCCATCATCTTTTGTGATCAATCTTTCTAAATCAGTTGACATACCTAAAAATGATTCAGAATATTCTGCATGAATAAATCCAGCTTTTTGAAAAACTAAATTAATACTACTATTTCTAAAAGAATCATTTGCTATATCAATTGCCCAGCTAACGCTATTATTCTCTATTGCACTTAATTTTCCCTCTTCTTTTAGGTCATTTGTGTAAGCAAATAAAACTCGAATTACGCAATTTCCTTCTTCGTCTTTGTCTGCACAGTTTGGAATATTGGCCTCACATTCTCCATCATTTTCCCAACTCCAACACTTATCTTCATCTTGCACACAAGTTTCAGAAACATTATCACTACAGCGCTCTTGACCTGAAGTACATTGATTTGGACAAACAGGTTCCTGCACACACTCCCCACCACTACAATACTCCGAAGAATCACAACTTTCATAAACACCCCAAGAACTAAACAGCTTCCAAAACGGACTCAAACTACCATTGCAAGAACCGCTGCTTCCAGAACAATACCTATCCTTAAACCTAATTCGCCTAGTAATATCGTTCTCATCCACAGAACAACCATAATCATAATCAAAGCTAGCATTCGCATCGCACACCTCACCCGATGATTTGTAATTACACCCATCACAACATTCACCAGAACTACACTGACAAACAGACAAATTCCACACATGCCTCTCCTCAAGTATTTGATTGCCATTAATTACCTCATAAACCAAAGCCTCAATCTTCGTAGCAGCAGCTGAAAAAATAAACAAATTTTCATCCGTGTGAAAATAATTCGAGTCAGCAAACGAGTTCGCATCATTAGAATAATCAGCCCCCTTGTAATCCCCATCAACATACCACTCAGTCACCCTGTATTCATCAGGAAGATTATTAACCTCAAACATCAAAGTCTCTACCTGCTGGATTTCAACATCATGAGTTTTATCACCCCCATAATTTGAACAATAATCAGCCGAACAAGCTGAATTACCAGCACTCGTTACCTCTAGCGCCAATACCAAAGCAAAAACCAAACTAACCAATAAAGTAACACTAAACATCTTTTTCCATCCCAAAAAAAGAGATGAGAAAATTTCACCAAAACCGCGAGGAGGAAGTTTTAAGTTTTTCATAAAAAAAAAGGTTACAAATATTGAACCAAGTTTACCGCTTCCCTAAAGAGACGCAAAAAAAATATATAAGTATCGAGACTGTCCTTAAGTCCCAACAAACTCCCGCTCACCCCCTTGATGAAAAACCACAAGCTCCTCATAGCCCACCTTCTTCGCAAGCTCTTTCGATTTTTCAAAATTTTCAGCAATTCGATCCTTCGAATGCGCATCAGAGTCCAGCGTGATGGGAATATTTCTCTCCTTCGCCGCACGTAAAATTTCCAGACTTGGATATTGCTCAGCACAATCTTTTTTCCAACCAGAAGAATTGATTTCGAGAACTAAATCTGTCTGAGCAATAGCATCTAAAGCAGGAAATGCTAACTCAGCTGCATTAGCAGGAACTTCTTTCACGAATTTCTTGATCAAATCAAAATGCCCAACAATCTCAAATAAGTCATTAGCACTCTCTACCATTTCGATAACCGAGTTGTAATAAGCAGTGTAAATTTCCTCAACGCTTTGGAAATTTTGACGACCCACCTCCCAGTCTTCGAAATAATCAAAACCCCATTTCCCGAGGAAGTGGACTGAACCAATATTGTAATCCCAATCCGTTTCCACACGCCACTTTTTCCATTCAGCAAGATGCTCCCGAGACAGCCAGTCAAACTCACTGCCTTTTAATATCTCAATTTTTCCCTTGTATTTTTTTTTAAGTAAATCAATCTCTACGATGTAATCTTGCCAAATTGACAAGCCGCGCACCTCTCCTGACGGATCATTGCGATAACGAAAATCCGGATGTCGCGGATGGTGTTCGGAAAACCCAAGAACGCTTAGTCCTTTTTCGATGGCAGCTTCAACCATCTCAGTGGCAGAATTTTCTCCATCGGCGTAGTTGGCGTGAGTGTGAAAATCAAAAATCATTTAATCAGTTCAATAAATTGGTTAATCACTTTTTTTAAGATATTTGGATCCAATTTACAAACTTCTTTGCGGATCAAGTTTTTGTGAATTGTAAAAACTTTCTGAAGCTTGATGTAGGAAGCTTTGGGTAAATTACCTTGAATTAAATCTTTTTGAAGAATCGTGAAACTAAATTTACTATGAGAATATCGAGAATTAGAGGTAATTGCTAAAACAATCACATCCTCTGATTTTTGCCTAGAAATAACCATGCAAGGACGCTGCTTCTGAGATTTTAAATCCGTGAACGGAATTGGTAGCACCACGATACTGCCCTGAGTGTAATCAATCATAGAATCAAACGTCATTCCAGACCTCGTCTTCGGGATTATCCCAAAAATCTAAACTTGCTTCGCAAGCCTGCAAGAGATCTTTTTCTTCTGAAGGAAAATCGTGTGTTATTTCAGCCATGGAAATCTGTCTCATCTTGATCGCACCACGATCCAAAACAACTGACAATCTATCAGACTTCAACTCGCGACAAATGCTAGCAGGAAGCGTAACCTGACCTTTCGACGATATTTTAATGACAGCTGGATTCATAGTAGTCAGGCAAGAACTTGCTCAAAAAGATTACTCATTTTTGTAATTAATTTCAATCTAATAATTTTCCCAACGCCCCCAGTAATTTCTTATTCTCCTCTTCGCTTCCAACCGTAATTCTCAAACAATTCTTCAGCAAAACATTTCCCGAAAAATCACGCACAACAATTCCAGATTTTTTAATTAATTTTTCGTAAGTTTTACTTGCGTTAATTTTGGTTGGAAATTTAACGAGCAAGAAATTTGCTTCAGATGGAAATATAGCTAAACCTAGTTTCAAAAATGCCTCCGCAAGCTTTTCTCGCTCTAGCAGAATCTTCTGAACAACTGCCTCCATTTTCTTCTGTTTTTTGAGAGCTTTTAGCGCTAGTTTTTGGGAGAGTGCATTGACCGAATAAGGCGCTCTCACTTTTTGGAGAATCGCGATAATTTCCGCATCCATCAAGCCATACCCCACGCGTAAACCAGCCAGGCCCCAAGCCTTGGAAAAAGTGCGTAGAATAACAAGGTTCGGATATTTTTTGAGCAATTTGACGGAAGATTTTTTTGCTGCGAATTCGACGTAAGCCTCGTCAACAACCGTAATCTTCCCAGTAGCAAGAACTTTTTCAATGTCCACAAGTGGAATCGTTTGCCCTGTCGGATTATTTGGCGAACAGAGAAAAATCAGCTTTGTTCGTGCACTAATTTTTTTTATTAACTTCGAAACATCAAGCAAATAATCTGCCTCAAGCGGAACCTCTTTAACTCGTAAGCCTAATAAATTAGCAAAAACTCGATACATCGAAAAGGACGGTGTAAGTGTCAAAACTTCTTCATCTTGCTCCACGAAGCTCAATAGTAGTAGCCAAATAATTTCATCCGATCCATTACCAACCAGAACTTGGCTGGATTTAACTTTTGCGTACTTTGCCAAAGCTTTGCGTAAGTTCTCCGCCAGCGGATCAGGATAATGACTTAACTCAACTCCTTCCTTTTTGTCCAAAACACTGCCGAGAGAATTTTCATTTGCGTCGAGAAAAATTGATGCTGAAGTAATTAAACTTCTCGCTGAAGAATAAGCTGGCGAATTCTGAACCGATTTTTTTGCGATCTTAATAATAGATATTTTTGGCATGGGATTGATTTTAGCAAATGACTAAACAAATCAATTCTAAGTGCGAATAATATTCTGACTTAATAAATCAGAATATTTAACAATTCACTTCTGCACCTTCTCTCACTTGCAACATAGGATATATCGGCACTCTTACCATAAAATATTTATCTTCTTCTTCACCCATTGTTCCACCATTATAGTATTCGAATGTTTTCTCAGAATCATCAACATAAGCTTTAACTTGTTTTTTGTACCTTCCCTGAAGTACTTTTTCCAAGCAGCCCTGTTCAGATAAATCTATTTTTTTAAATCTATGCTTGTGAAAAAAATTATACAAATTTGGATTTGTTAGTTTTGCAATTAACCATCTAGTTGAATTGGTAAATTCGACAAAAGCCCAAAATAACCTTTGGAATTCTTCATGGAATTCTTGATTAAAATTAGGTTTTTCTTTCTTTGTAGATCTTCTTCTTACGGTAAAACCACGAATCGCATTAACTCCTTCACCAATAGGAACCTGAACACCCAAAGTACATAATTCTTGCTTAGAATTCATCAGTGCTCCAACAAGTGTTCCTCCTACAAACTGTTGCACTTTCAATAGATTAATAAACGTTTCTTCAGGCTGTACTGAGACTCCCTGAAAAGATCCAAACTCTTTTTGAAATGCACTCATCTTAGCTACAAGCTCAACGGTCCGTAAATAAACATAGTTTTTTTTATCGGGAGTTTGAACTGGAATTTTATCAGGAGTCGGCAAACCATTCGCGATTTTATCTAAATATTCAGGCATAAAAATAGTAATTTTATTATTTTGGAAATTAATTTTCATCTTCGAAACGAATTGAAACACTCCTAGCGTGCGCGTCTAAACCCTCGACTTCTCCAAATTTCTCACACAGCTCACGAATTTTACCCAAACCCGCTTTGGAAAGTTTTTGGACTTGAATTTTTTTGCCGAAACTTTCGACACTCAGAGGATTGAAGCTCCTGGCAAAGCCCGCCGTGGGCAAAACATGATTCGCACCTGTCGCGAAATCTCCCGCTGGTTCGCTCGAATAATTACCCAGAAAGACAGAGCCAGCATTTTGAACTTTGGAGAGAATCTCCTCTGGCTGATTCGTGCAAATTTCTAAATGTTCAGGCGCAAATTCATTCGTGAAACTAATCGCCTCAGCCAAGTCTTTTGCGATCAAAATTTCCCCACCCGAGTTCCAAGCTTCCTGCGAAATAACAACTCGCTTCAACTCGCGAATCTGCTTTTCGAGTTCCTTTTCAACTGTTTCTGCAAGCTTCTCTGAAGTGGTAATCAAGATAGATTTCGATGACGCCGCATGCTCTGCCTGAGAAAGTAAATCCGCCGCAACGAACTTCGAAATGGCTGAATCATCCGCAATGATGAGAATCTCCGACGGTCCTGCTGGCATATCAATCGCAACCTGTGCAGAAATTTGGGTCTTCGCTTCAGTCACCCAAGGATTACCCGGTCCCGTAATCTTCTCTACTTTTTCTGAGAATGCCAAAGCCCCAATCGCCTGAGCCCCTCCACACTTGAGAATCTTGGTCACTCCGGAAATTTTGGCAGCAGCCAAAACAACTGGATCGAGTGAACCGTCTTCGCGTGGCGGAGTCGCCAAAATAATCTCGGAACAACCAGCAATCCGCGCTGGAATCGCTTGCATCAAGACTGAGGAAGGATAAGTCGCCAACCCACCCGGTGCGTAAATACCAACTTTTTGAATCGGTCGCCACTCTCGCCAGACTTTTATCTCTTGCTCGATTTCAACTACTTTCTCTGCCTGAATGTGCTCCAATTGATTCTGGTGAAACTTTTCGATATTAGCAGCCGCCTCGCGAATAAAATTAAACTCTGTTGAGCCTTCATCCACAGCATCTAGCTCTGCCGAAGAAACTTGCAGTTTCGACAAATTCACACCATCAAATTTTTGGGTGAATTCCAAAACTGCTTTTTCACAATTTTTTTTAACCTCAGCCAAAATCTCCGCAACTCCAACTTTCAGTCCCGCATCAAGCTCACCTCCGCGAGTCAAAATCGCAGACAGCTCTTCTTTCGAAAGCGAAGTAAGTTTTCGAGTTTTCATTGCAAATTATTTTTTACTGAAAAATCGACTGAAAATACATTTTTGCTTCGTCTTTGTTTTCAGCGGAAGCTTTGGAGTCGCAACTTTCAACTCTCGAGCAATCAGCTCAACAACGAACTTGCTACGACTACCTGCTGGAACCTTCTTGTTCAAAGCATCTCGCAGCTTTGGCGGGAGATTGAAAATCACAGCAACTTTTTTTTCGGAAGGATTTTTTTTGGGTGGCATTTTGAAGGAGTTAATTGTTGGTAAAGTGAGTAAGGTTTTTAGGATTAATAAGGTCGCTAAAGCTAATCATTGCGCCAGCTTTATTAACTTTATAAAACTTAGAAGCGTTATTAACCTTCAACTCATGGAACAATTTTTTCAACATTAAGTAATAAAATATCTCTCGCCCCAGCAGCTTTTAACTTTGGCAAAGCCATCCAAAATTCTTTTTCAGAAGCCACAGACTGCAAGGCAAATTCATTTTTCTTAGCCAGTGGAAGAATGGTCGGCGCCTCGAACGCTGGCATGATTTTTTCAATTTTGGCCAAATTTTTGGCAGAACAGTTGAGCACGACATATTTCTTACCGACAGCTTTTTGAACCGCTGCAATGCGATTTTGTAAATCAGACAGTAAATCTTTTTTTGCTTTCGAAAGTTTCAAGTTCGCCACGAGAACAGCTTCGCTCTTGAAAATCGGAGGCTCAATGGCGATTAAATTGTGCGCCTCAAGCGTCGTGCCAGTATCGACAATATCAGCAATCACGTCTGCCACCCCCATCTCCGGCGCGATCTCAGCCGAACCAGAAAGCTCAGCAAGACGAATCGGAATTTTCTTGGCACGAAAAAATTTCTTGGTGGAGTTCGGATATTCTGTCGCAATCGTAGAATTTTTGAGATCAGAAATCTTACGAAATTTGGAATTTTTGGGAACAGCGACTGCAAGCCGGCAGACGCCAAAACCAAGTTTTTGAATCTCGCGAACTTTTTTGCCGCTCTCGTAAACGATGTTTTGCCCAACAATCCCAATGTCAGCACTACCACGCGCGACGAAGGCGGGAATGTCGTCATCACGAAGAAGTAGAATATCAGCTGGAAAATCTAAGCACTTCAAAACAAGATACTGTCCGTTTGCGACGAAATTCAGTCCAATCTTTTTTAGCAAAGCAAAAGATTCCTCGGCTAAACGGCCTTTTTTTTGGAGCGCAATTTTGAGGCGAGTGGGCAGTTGTTTGACAAATTAAACGGTTTGTATTTTGGCATTTTTTTGGAGGGAAGTCAAAAGGATTCTTAATCAAATCACTTTCGGATCACTTTGGGTCTTATTTTTAGCTTTAAAGTTTTTTATTAACTTTAAAAAAACCTTAGATTGAGGGGGGGGGTTTGTAAGATTACGGTTTTTTTCCTGATGAATATTTTTAGCTGGGAAGAAAAAATTATTCATCATTTAGTTTATACTTTTTGGTGCATTGAAAATATCATTTCTCCAATTTAAAATATCTTCCTCTTTCAGAGAGAGGTTAATTAACCAAGAGCATTTATCCCAAAAACCAAGGCAAGAAAACCAACGAAACAACAGTCATCAACTTAATCAAAATATTCAAAGCCGGACCAGAAGTGTCCTTGAAAGGATCACCCACCGTATCACCCACCACCGCCGCCTTGTGCGCATCAGAACCCTTGCCACCAAATGCACCGCCCTCAATAAACTTCTTCGCATTATCCCAAGCACCACCCGCATTCGCCATGAAAATTGCCATCATCACACCCACCACCAGAGCCCCCGCCAACAAACCACCCAAAATTCGCACATCCCAAAAACCAACCACAATCGGCGTAACCACCGCAATCAAGCCCGGCAAAACCATCTGCTTCAGCGAACCATCCGTCGAGATCTTCACACAACGCGCCGCATCCGGCGGAGTCGTTCCTTCCATAATTCCTGGTATTTCTTTGAACTGACGTCGAACCTCCTTCACCATCTCAAAAGCTGCATTCCCCACCGCTCGCATCGTGAGCGAAGAGAAAACAAAAGGCAGAATACCACCAAGCAAAAGACCAATAATCACCTCCGGTGTATTGATGTCGAGAACCAAAGGTCTGCCATCCAAACTCGCTCCCTGTGAAAAAGCTGCAAAAAGCGCCAAGGCTGTCAAAGCAGCTGAACCAATCGCAAAACCTTTGCCAATCGCAGCCGTAGTGTTTCCCACCGCGTCAAGAGCATCCGTACGTTCACGGACTTCTTTTGGCAATTCCGCCATCTCCGCCAAACCACCTGCATTGTCCGCCACTGGACCATAAGCATCAATGCCGAGTGAAATTCCAAGCGTGGAAAGCATCCCAACTGCAGCCAAAGCTACACCGTAAACTCCAGCAAAATAATTTGCGGCGAAAATACCAACACAGATGAAAAGCACTGGCGCGGCAACTGATTCCATCCCTGTCGCCAGTCCGTGAATAATATTAGTCGCAGCACCCGTCTCAGATTGCTTGGCAATATTTTGAACTGGATGCTTGTCAGTTGAAGTGTAGAATTCTGTGATTTTGCCGATAGCAACACCAACGACGATACCAGCGACAATCGCGTAAAAAACATTCATGCCAGAAATCGCTGCTGGTAGTGTGAGAATTTTATTCGTGAGAAGCCACGACGCACCGATCGAAAGAATCGAGGCAACGATCAAACCACGATTGAGCGCAGCGTGAAGACCTTTTTCGTTTTTTGCTTTGACGAAAAAAGTGCCAATAATTGAAGCAAAGATTCCGAAACCTGCGATTGCAAGCGGCAGAACAACTGCTGATTTCATGTCAGGATCTCCGCCGAAAGTGAAAACTGCGAGCGTCATCGCTGCGACAATTGAGCCAACATAGCTTTCGAATAAATCAGCGCCCATCCCTGCGACATCACCCACATTGTCACCCACATTGTCAGCAATCGTCGCTGGATTCCGAGGATCGTCCTCTGGAATTCCAGCCTCGACTTTGCCAACCAGATCAGCTCCAACATCTGCTGCTTTGGTAAAAATCCCACCACCAACACGAGAAAAAAGCGCGATGGAAGAAGCACCGAAACTAAAACCAATAATTTGTCCGATAGTGGTCGGCGTGATGTCCGCTCCACCATCAGTGTAAAAGAAGAAAAATAAAGATATCCCCAGCAAGGCAAGACCAACCACGCTCATCCCCATCACCGCACCTGAGTTGAAAGATACATCGAGAGCTTCTTTCAAGCCTGTCTTGGCAGCTTGCGTCGTACGAACAGCTGCTCGAGTAGCTGTGTGCATTCCGAAATATCCAGCGAGCCCAGAAGCGAATGCGCCACCAACGAAAGCAATCGCCGTGCGAACCCCTAAACCATCAACGCTTGCGGAGCCAATCCCCACAGCCACAACAGCGACAAAAACTGCGAGCCAACGATACTCGGAGTTGAGAAAAGTGGCTGCACCGTCTTGAACCTGTTTTGAAATTGCTTGCATTTTTTCATCACCAGCATTTTTTTTCATAATTAGGAAAAACTTCGTGACTGCAAAAACAAGAGCTAGTAGCGCGGCTCCTCCGGCGACAAAAACAATGTTGGCTGAAAGGATGGAGATAAAAGTTTGCATGAATGAAGGAGTTAATTAGTTAGCATGAACGGAATGAACGGATTTTAGGGAAAAATGGCGTTTTGCTCAACATTATTGGTCAGACAAAAAATAATTAACCAACCTTGCGCTAGGGAACAAATTTTCAAATTTACAAAGGCTCAATTCCCATTTTCATGGGAACAAGCTTTGCAAATAAGTTTCAAGACTCAAGATAAGCCAAACCGCGATAAGAAAATCAGAAATACCTTAAATCACCCACGTGCAGACTACACTTGAAAATTAGAATTTATTTGTAAGTTTGTAAATTAAGCCTTGAAAATTTAAGAGCTGGCTCGCTTCGCCAATATTTTTAACAGTAGTCGAATGAATCAGGCTGCCATCCTTGTTTCAGGATAATCATCCGCCGCCTTCCTAGCCAGTAGTTTTTTTAGCTCTTGATCAGAATTTAACTTATCCTCAATGGCCTTGGAGTCAAGCTCTTGAATCGTAAGCAGCCCAGAAGCCTTGGCAAGATCTTCTTTTTCTAACCCACTCACCCCAAGCGCTTTTTCAAAATCCGCCTGACTTTTCTTATCTCCCAGTGTCTCAGCAACCACCTGCTTACGCGCTTCAGCTTCGGGATCAAAATCTTTTTTCTCACCAACTTGATCGGAATAGCCATCAGCCGCCGCCTTTTCTGTCCCAAAAAAACTTTTCATTTTCTCCCAAGCGCTCACGCTTTCTTCATTTTGAGCACGTTCACGCAGACTAGCCACGTTGTCACTTTCCACACTGGCTCCAGTCTTGCTCTTTTTTTCTAGCTCCGCGGCAAGCTCACTACTCCTCTTGTCAATCTTCATTGTCTTCACCAGTTCAACAATTTTTGGCGTAATGTCTTTGGCTTGTTGAGTAGTTTCAGCCGCCTCTTTTTGCATGGCCTCTGTGTTTTGAGTGTCAATTGTTTTTATCTCCGTCCCCTCCGACATCTTCATCGCATCCATGCGCGAAGCCATATCCTTATCCACAGAAGCAATCTTTTGCTTCATGCCCTCGAAATACTGATTGAACTCCGTCGTGGATTTATCGAAAATCTCTGATTTAAGCGGCATGCCAACTCCAGCTTTTTCGAGAAGATGATTGTTGCCTTCTAGAAATTTGAACGCCGTTTCCGCTTGCAGAATTTTTTTATCAGCGTTTTGCGTCAACCATTCAGCAGCGTGTTTTTTCGTGTGCCCGTGTTTTTCAGGATTCCAGCAGTAACCATCTGGCTTGTCGGTCCATTTCTTCGGCAACCTCGAATCACTCCCAAACTTCTCGAGAACCTGATCCACTCCGTCCGGACTGGCGAGAAGCGCTTCCGCCATTTTCTTTACAAAATCTTTTTTGCCCTCAAGTGGCAACAGCCGGAAGTTTTCCATCTGACCTTTTTTCCATTCAAAAGTTTTGCCATTAACCGAAATTTTGACATCTTTAAAAATCTCGTCAGCACGACCGAGACCCGCCATTCGTCCGAACTTGGAATCAGAAACCGCATTTTCAGCTGCACGCTTCTTTTGTTTTTCAACAGTTGCTTTCAGTTTATCGTTCGCCGTGTTGAGTAATTTAGTCGTCTCGGGCGTCAAATTATTTTTACGAGTTGCAACCGCCGCCTCGACTGTGCCAATTTGTTTTTTCAAAAGATCTTCAGCGACATCACTAATTTTGCCACCTTCGATCATCGCCTTCGCCTGCCGCGAAACTCCTGTCCCGCCTGGCTCAGCCTTCAGGCTTTCCAGCCGCGCAAGATCAGCACCAGTTTGCTCAAGCTCATCTGGCGCTTTTTCAGCCCGAGCAGCTTCAGCATCTTCTTGCTTTTCGGCTGCAACGGCAAGATAAACCAATCTGTTTTCCATCTCAAAAAATTAAAAGAATTCAATTCTAGCTCGCGCACTAAACATTGTCCATTGTTCACAGACGCAGACGCCCCAACGGGGCTTCTCTACGAAATCTTCCTCCAACAAGTTCATTATCACAGTCCCACTTCCCCATTGCACATTGTAAGTCGAACATTGACCCAATGAGCCTTATCCGCGCCAAATAGCGAAACCCAAATAAACGAAATACGCAATCAGCATCATCGACGCCTCCCACTTATCCAGCGAATATTTTTTTCCAGTAAAAGTAGCCAAAAGCAAAAGCATCGTAATCCCCACCAAAACACCCAAATCCACCATTGTATTTGTCGCAAAAGAAATTGGGTTAATCAGCGCAGAAAATCCCAACACCCAAAAAATATTAAAAACATTTGAGCCAACCACATTCCCCACGGCAATATCGATCCTGCCCCTTTTGACCGCCACCGCGCTGGTAACCAACTCCGGCAAGCTCGTACCAATCGCAACCAAAGTCAGCCCAATCAGTTTTTCGCTCACCCCAAAATTCGTCGCTATCTTCACCGCAGAACTAACAACAAACTCTCCACCAACTCCCAGCCCCAGCAAACCACCAATGATAAAAAAACCAGCCATCCCAAGATTATGCTTGGCTTTTGTTTTTATCTTTTCTTCCACCTCTTTTGAGCTCCAAACCAACCAAAGAAAAACACCAAAAAGCACGAGCAAAATCCCACCACCCCAGCGTCCAAGTGTGAATGTTTCAATATTTCGCACTGCCAAAAAATAAATCAAAAAGGCTCCCAGAATTCCAAAAGGGATTTCTTTTTTTATCAAACTTTTTTTGATCACCAAAGGCGCCAATATTCCTGCAGTCCCGAGGACAAGAGCGATATTGGCAATATTCGAACCAATGATATTTCCAACCACGAGCTCGCCACTGGCGCGAATCGAAGAGACCACATTCACCACCAACTCTGGGGCAGAAGTCCCAAACGCTACGATTGTAAGACCAATTGTAATTTCGTTTATGCGAAATCTCCGCGCAAATGTCACGGCTCCTTCGACAAGCCAATCAGCTCCTTTGACGAGCATCGCGAAACCAAGAGCGAAAAGCAGGTATGTGAAAAACACTAAGCGGTATTCTCCTCTCAATATCGGGAAAACTCAAAACGCTGAAAGCGATTTGGAAAAACAAGTCTAGAGCTACAAACTAAATAATTTCCCAATATTGCAATATAATTTTTAATTTTTTCCCCAAGGGACTCCTTTGGACAAATAAACCCTAAGCTCTAATTTTTAAAACCTGCTTAAATATGAGGCTTTTGGGCTTAAAAATTAGGATTTATTTATAAAATTAAAAATTACAAAATTTAAAAATTTTTCAATGAACCACTAATTCTTCCTTTCGCGCGCGAGTCCACTTTTTCACCTCAGCCTCCCGTTTCATCGCTCCAGAACGATCTTTAAATTCCTCATGGTAAGCAAAAACAACCGGCCTGCGCGACCTAGTGTATTTGGCTCCCTTGCCAGTATTGTGAACTTTTTCCCTAGCTTGAAGATCTCGGCAATAGCCGGAGTACAAAGAATCATCTGCACAGCGAGCTAGGTAGAAATAATGGTTCACAAAAAACAATGGTAAATCTATTATCTACTTTCCACTTTCCAAAATCCAATTTCGAATTTTGGTGGGGCTTCCAAGACAGATGTTGAACCGACGACTAAAGGGTTCGACCCCATTTTAGACAGAGCACTAAGCGACTTGAAGCAATACTTGTCCTCAATAACTACACCTAAAATTGAAGACTTTTTATTTCTTGGTGTAATTTAACCTAATTCGTAGCACTAATATAACAAAACAGGCGAATAGCTGAGCACTTGCAACACCAATAAAAACTAAATCCTTATTTATAAATAATGCATATAAAGTTGTAAAAAACATAGTTATTGTCCACAGAGCATATGTTGAAATATTTGCACTTGGTTTTTTCCTCCATAAATCAATCATTGTTGGAACAAATCCTGCAAAAGTTACCACTCCGCAAATACCATAAATAGCAGTAAGTATGTAAATAAAAGTTTCATTCATGGTTTTGAAATTCTTAATTCTTATCCTTATTCCTTAATCTAATTTTACGTTAGCAAAATTCTGGTGGAGATGCCGAGAGTTGAACTCGGGTTCAAAAGGCCATTCATGGATCGTTTACAATCATAGCTAGTCTTAATTTTTCTCGAATCAAAGAGATAAAAGACGAGCAAAAAGCCTCTCTGGTTCAAAGCCCTAAATTTCACAAACTTCACGGGCAGAAAAGTTTGCTAAGTCTGTCTGAAGAGGTCAGCTAGAAAACGACAGACTAAATTTTCAAGTGACCACGGCGAGCCAAGGCTCAAACCGGTTTATGCATAAGCTGGAGCGAGTTCGCGAGGTGCGAAAACACTTTTTGCTTTTGCAAGCCCGCCACGAAAGCGAGCCAAAAGATCTGTTTTTGCAGATAATTTTGTACTCCGGATATGACGGGAGAAGTACATCCCGTGATTGCGATTTCACAAATGAGAATCCCTTTGTCGAAGCCTGTCATCCCCAAATTGGAAGATGGACTTTGGAAAGTGGATTTTCAAAAATCACGCGAACTTTCAAGGAGCAGATATTTAGTTTAAAATATTTTAGTCTTTTTTGCAAATGTAATTTGGACTTTAGGGGCTGAAAAGTAGAGTCACCAACTCATCAAATAGCTAATCAACAAGTAATGAACGAAGAATCAAGAACCAAAAACGAATCTGGCTTTTACTCGCCGAACGCTCTTTCAGTCGTAAAAGGCGAAGGCGCTCTAGTTTGGGATAGCCATGGAAATAAATACATCGACTGTGTCGGCGGACATGGCGTAGCGAATGTTGGTCATGCCAATGAAAAAGTTTCTGCCGCTGTGAAGTCCACTTGGGGAAATTATGCCTTTGCCACTGCTCGTCATCCCCATGAAATTCGAGAAAAATTTTTGGCGAAGCTGAGCGAAAAAATGCCTTTCGAGAAATCTAAATTTTTTCTTTCGAATTCCGGTGCTGAGTCCGTCGAAGCCGCTCTCAAGTTTGCTCGACTCGCAACTGGTAAATCCAAAATTCTTGCTGCAAAGCGCAGCTTTCACGGACGAACTTTTGGAGCACTCTCAGCCACTTGGCGACCAGAGTTTCGAGAACCCTTTGAGCCACTTTTGCCGAACTTTGATTTCTTTGCTTTTAATAAAGCTGAAAGCTTGGCAAAAAAAATTGACTCCGAGACAGCTGCTGTAATTCTCGAGACTGTTCAGGGCGAGGGTGGAGTTCACATAGCCGAGGAAGAATTTTTAGCCGAAGTACGAAAAATCTGCGACCAAAACAACACCCTTCTCATCCTCGATGAAGTTCAGTCTGGCGTCTGCCGCAGTGGAAAATTTCTCGCCCTAGAGCACTTCAGCGCCAAGCCAGACATCGTCTGCCTCGCGAAAGCCTTAGGCGGCGGTTATCCCATTGGGCTTACCGCTTTTCGCGCGGACTTATTTGAAGAAAAAAACATCCGTGGATTACACGCCTCGACCTTCGGTGGAAATTTACCCGCCTGCGCAGCTGGCTTAGCAGTTTTAGAATTTTGCGAAGAGGAAAATTTATGTGAAAAAACACGAGTAAAAGGAGATTTCTTAAAACAAGAACTCGAGAAACTTCCAACCGAAAAGATCCGAGAAATTCGTGGCATCGGACTTATGCTGGCAATCGAGCTGAAAATTCCTGCCAAAGAAATTGTCGAAAAGCTTCAACAAGAAGGCGTCTTGGTTTTACCCACCGGACCAAAAATAATTCGTCTGCTGCCACCACTGGTGATTACGGAAGAGGAACTAAAAACCGTGGTGGAAAAACTCAAAAGCATTTTGGCGTAGAGACACCGCGCCGCGACGTCTCTACCCGCGAAAGATCGTGGTGATCTCGTTAACCCTTCAGGTATCTAGGGAAATCAACAAGCGATATTATCACAAAGTCGCTTTTAATTGAGCACAATCCAAAGTCCACTTTCCAACATCCAAATTCCAGCTAGGTTTACAATAGGTTTACAATAAAAAAATCTTGGTTTACAATTGTTGTCGTGAAAACTCTCCAAAAAATTCTCGCCAAAAACAAAAAGATCACTTCGGCTGAATTAGCCAAAAAGCTAAATATTTCGCGTCAAGCCGCTCATAAAAACCTTAGCAAACTTGTCGCGACAGGCATCTTGGTCAAAATCGGATCAACACGCCAAAGCTTTTACCTCCTCCCTGCCGAAGCAAAGAAGCTGTCAAGCAAAGAGGTTTTTCGCTTAAAATTAAAAAACAAAAAGCTGGAAGAAGATGTTGTCTTACAGAAACTAAAAACAAGCAAAGCTCTTCTTCGGGGCATGAACGAAGAAGCCAAAAATATTTTTGATTACGCGTTCAGTGAAATGCTCAACAATGCCATCGAACACTCCCAGTCTCCGCAAATTGAGATTTCGCTAGAAAAAATACGAGGCGCAATACTTTGCCAAATCCGTGATTTTGGCATCGGAGTTTTTCGCAGCATCAAGAAGAATTACAAACTATCCAACGAAGAGGCTGCAATCCAAGACTTGCTCAAGGGCAAAATGACGACTGCCCCAGCTGCCCACTCCGGCGAAGGAATATTTTTCACCTCCAAGGCTGTGGGCACTTTCACTTTGTGTAGTTTTGGCTGGGAACTTTCTGTCAATAACCACCTTCAAGATGTTTTTTTGAAAAAAATTACCCCAACCAAAGGAACATCTGTACGGTTCACAATCAAGCAAAAAACTACCCAAGAGCTAAAAGATGTTTTTGATAAATACACCAACAAGGATTTTTCTTTTCAGAAAACCGAAATACGCCTGAAGCTTTTTGAGCTGGGCACGAACTACCTCTCTCGCTCACAAGCTCGTCGAGTGCTAACCGGATTAGAGAAATTCGAAAAAATTATTCTCGACTTCACAGAAATAGAAACCATTGGGCAAGGTTTTGCTGATGAGGTTTTTCGTGTGTGGAAAAATAAGCATCCCCAAATTGAGCTTCAGCCCATGAATTGTGCGGCGGGAGTAAACTTCATGATCAAGCATGTCGGAGGAGAAGTGAAAAATTAGCTACTCTCGAGCGAATTACTTAAAATCCCTTTCGTCTTCAACCTTATCAACCCTAAAAACCTTATTCGCCTTATCAACCTTTTATAAAATGCTTCGCAAACTAATCAAAAAGCTCGTCGGTGATTCCAATGAAAAAGAAGTGAAGCGCCTCCAGCCACTCATTGTTCAAATCAATGAAGCAGAAAAAGAGCTTCAAAGCCTCTCCGATGAAGAGCTGCAGAACAAAACCAAAGAGTTTCGCGAAAGAATAAAAAACGGCGAAACCCTTGATGCTCTTTTGCCTGAGACTTTTGCTGTGATGAAAAATGCTTGCCGTAGGCTAGTCGGCAAAAAATGGGAAGTGCGAGGAAACGAAACTACTTGGGATATGATTCCTTACGACGTGCAACTAATCGGCGGAATCATAATTCATGAAGGCAAGATCTCTGAAATGAAAACTGGTGAAGGGAAGACTCTCGTTTGCACCCTTCCTCTTTATTTGAACGCGCTTGAAGAGAAAGGTGTTCATCTGATCACGGTTAATAATTATCTCGCCAGACGCGATGCCGAGTGGATGAGTGGTTTGTTTAATTTTCTAGGACTCAGCGTGGGCATCCTAGATCACGGAATCTCACAAGAAGAGCGCAGAGCCGCTTACGCTTGTGACATCACTTATGGGACAAATACGGAATTCGGCTTTGATTATCTCCGCGACAACATGGCTCGCGACAAAAAAGAATTAGTTCAGCGTGAGTTGAATTACGCAATCGTCGATGAAGTTGATTCGATTTTAATCGACGAAGCGAGAACGCCGTTAATAATTTCAGCACCAGCTGAAGAGTCTACTTCGAAATATTCGAGATACGCCCAGCTAATCACCAACCTAGAAAAAGACAAACACTATGACTTGGACGAAAAGGCTAAAGTTGTAACCCTCACAGAAGAAGGAATTCAGAAAATGGAAGAACTTCTCGGACTAAAAAATATTTACACCGAAGCAGGGTTTAGCGAGGTACATCATATCGAAGCAGCACTAAAAGCGCGTGCTGTTTTCACGAAAGACAAAGATTATGTCGTGAAAGATGGAGAGATCCTTATCGTTGATGAATTCACTGGCAGACTGATGCCCGGAAGAAGGTACTCCGACGGACTACATCAAGCGCTGGAGGCAAAGGAGGGAACGGAAGTAAGAAGAGAGAGCAAGACTCTCGCCACGATCACTTTGCAAAATTATTTCCGACTTTACGGAAAGCTCGCCGGCATGACCGGCACTGCACTCACGGAAGCAGAAGAATTTGCCAAAATTTATGATTTGGAGTGCTTAGCAATTCCCACGAACAGAGACGTTGTGCGCGACGACTTGCCTGACTCGGTTTACAAAAGCGAAGTCGGTAAATTCCAAGCCACGGTCGCGAAGATCAAAGAGCTTCACGAAAAGGGTCAGCCTGTCTTGGTTGGCACGATTACAATTGAAAAGTCGGAAGAGCTCTCGAACCAGCTTTTGAAAAACGGAGTTCCTCACAAAGTTTTGAATGCGAAACATCATGAGAAGGAAGCTGAGATCATCGCGAAGGCTGGTGAAAAAAGTGCTGTCACAATTGCTACGAATATGGCCGGACGAGGAACAGATATCAAGCTGGGGCAAAATGTGGCTGCGCTCGGAGGACTTTTCATTCTCGGAACCGAGAGACATGAATCCCGCAGAATTGATAATCAGCTGCGCGGAAGAAGTGGCAGACAGGGAGATGCTGGTGCTTCTCAGTTTTTCGTCAGCATGGAGGACAGTCTAATGAGACTGTTTGGCGGTGAAAAAATGCAGCGCATGATGGAGCTCTTGAAAGTGCCGGAAGACATGCCAATCGAAAACAAGATGATTTCGCACTCCATCGAAAGCGCGCAGAAAAAAGTGGAAGCGCACCATTTCGACATTCGTAAACACTTGGTGGAATACGATGATGTGATGAACAAGCAACGTGAAATTATTTACTCGCGCAGGAGAAAAATTCTCGAGCACGAAAACATTCAAGATGAAATTCAAGATGTTCTCGTGAAAGAGGCTCGGGGAATCGTAGACTCACATTCTCTCAATCGGAAACGTGAAGACTGGGACATGAACGAGATCGCCAAACAGCTTGGGGCAATTTTCGAAGATGCGGAAAAACCAATCAGTGCGGATACTTTGGGTGAATTCTTGAAGCAAGCGGAACTGCAAGACTTCGCGGTGGAATATCTGAAGAGCGCTTATCAAAAACGCGAAGAAGTCCTGCCGAATAAAGATGCTTTGCGTTTTGCCGAAAGACAGATTTATTTATCTACAATCGACAGGCTCTGGATGGAGCATTTGGAAAACATGCGCTACCTGCGTGAAAAAGTTTCCCTGCGCGGATTCGGACAACGTGATCCACTGATTGAGTACAAAAACGAGGCTTATCTTGCCTTTGAAGAGCTGCTGGGAAATATCCGTGGAAACACCATCCGCGCACTTTTTAAGCTGAAGGTGGAAACTGAACGCGCTCCATCACTGCTCGCTTCAAACATTCCTGAGAAAATTCTGACGAACGAGGCAAGCGTGGAGGGCATTTTGGAAAAGGCCGAAAATCTAACACCTCAACAGCTCGACAACGCCAAAAAGACTGCGCAAGACTTTTTGAAAGTGGACGAGAAGATGAAAAATCTTGGCAGCGAAGGCATGGTGAAGGTGCGAGTTGAAGAGACAAGCCCCACCCCCGCTCCTCCTGTGAAAAACCCCACTGTGATTCGCGTAGGGAGCGCTGAAGGTGCGGAAGCTACATCAACCTCGTCAGCTTCAACACGAGACGTTGGACGAAATAATCCTTGCCCTTGTGGCTCGGGGAAAAAGTTTAAGAAATGCTGCGGAGGGGCTGGTTAGTAATTCATAGTTCGTAGTTCTTGGTTCCGAGTTGTTACAGCCTGATTTAAACAGGCTCTAGCCTTTTTTTTCGACCAAAAACACAATAGCGTAATCATCCCTCCTGCTTTATTTTTTCAGACGACTTTCCTGTCTATGACGGATGTTGAATAATTACTATTCTTGCTGCTCAAGTCATGAATAAAGCCAGCGGCAATAGCCGTGATTGGAATCGTAGCCAAAAGACCTAATGAGCCAATTAGTGATCTAATAATTTCCTCAACCACAAAACCATAATTAAGAAATTCCATCAGCCCAACGCCATTTTGAGAAATGATAAGAATAACCGCAATAGAAGTTCCCACATAAGCAAAGATCAAAGTATTCAACATGCTACCCATAATATCCCTACCAATATTCATCCCAGAAGCAATCAATTCCCTAAAACCAATGTTTGGCTTATGTTTTCTAATTTCTTGTAGTCCCGAAGAGATAGATACCGCGACATCCATAATCGCACCCAAAGCTCCAACAATAATTCCCGCGAAAAGAATACCTTGAAAATTAAAATCTGGATTACTGACAGCAAAAATTCTCATATCTTCCGTGCCTAAACCATTCAGCTGAAAAAAATAATTAATTAGTAGAGAAAATATTACAGCAGTCAAAACACCACCACATGTTCCTGTGACGGAAACCAACGCTTTCAAGGAAAACCCATGAACGATCGGCAACGTTAAACAACTCACAATCAGCGAAACTAAAACTGCTACGTTCAAAGGATTTATTCCTTTTTGCACCAAGGGAATAAAAACACTAAATATAATTACAAGTGAAATACTAAGTGCAAATAATGATTTTATCCCCTGAAATCTACCTAACCAAAGAACTAAAATAAAAAATAAAATTACTAAAAAAATTAAACTATCTAAGTGCCAAAAATCTCTCACATAATATTTAGTCTCATTGTTAATATTCTCGCCATATAAAAAAACTTTATTTCCTTCCTTCGCTTTTAAATCAAAAGGATTATGTCTTAAGTCGTTGGTAATAATGACAATTTTATTTTTATCTTGACCGCTTAATATTTTGATTTGCAGCTTCTGCTCTTCATAATTTATAAGAGAAGAGGTCGTATTATTCATTATAAAATCTGCTCCATCTGCCGGTTTTACCGTTTTTTCAACTTTCAAGACAACCCCTTTAGCAGAAATAATTTCCATCACTTCTTGTGAGGCCAAACAATTTAAAGGCTGAATCACAAAAAAACAGAAAATTATAAATAGGTAGATCTTTCGAAAAATAATTTTATTAATCATGTTTTAGTAAATTATTCCTAATTAAAAGCATTATAACCGCTCATCATATTTTTTCTAAATTTGAGCAATAAAAGCACAATATATCCCATTGCCATTAAGCACCTCAACAACTAAAATTTCACAGTCTATCAATAATGCGAAAAAAATACTCTGACCAGCTGCGCGAACTTATCAAGAAACACTTCAACACGCGACAAACACGCGTATTTTTATTCGGATCATCCGTCTACGGCAAGAAAAAGTTTTATGACATTGATGTCGGATTTCTAGGTAAAATAGACTCAAAAAAATTAAACCAATTATGCGAAGAACTCGAAGAGTCCACCCTGCCCTACGAAGTTGATTTGGTTGATTTTAATCAAGTCAAAGCTTCATTTAAAGAATATGTTTTTAGCCAACCCGTCAAATGGATAAAATAATCGAACTTAAATTCGCAGAATTTAAAAAGGCTCTCATAAGTTTTGAGCAAATTTTGAAAAAACCTAAAACTGTAATTAACCGCGACGCCGCGATTAAGCGCTTCGAATACACTTTCGAACTTTTTTGGAAAATAAGTAAAATTATTTTAGAGACCGAAAGCCTTCCTGTTTATTCACCCAAAAAATGCTTTCGCCAACTACACAACTTAAACATTCTTACAGATTTAGAAACCGAATTAGCTCTCTCTATGGTCAACGATCGCAATCTCGCGACCCACACCTACAACGAAAAACTAGCTGATCAGCTTTATCGTCGTCTGAAAAAATATTACATGCTAATCCAAAAAACAAGTGATCAAATGAAAGAGTATTTGTAAGTTTTTTAAGCAAAATAAAAAATCTAAATTTTAAAAATCGCGTATTCCAAAGAATCAACTAAGGCCTGCCAACTCGCCTCAATAATATTCTCCGAACAACCAACCGTATTCCAACTCTCCGCACCATTTGAAGATTCAATCAAGACCCGAGTCTTCGCCGCAGTCGCCGCCTCTGAGTCTAGAATTCTCACCTTGTA
>Ga0307989_1000624_pt1 | contig 22170 bp, 20 predicted proteins | sample EllFjometagen185_FD_203164 | JGI IMG/M metagenome (GOLD analysis project Ga0307989, IMG submission 203164) | Marine microbial communities from Ellis Fjord, Antarctic Ocean - #185 | ecosystem: Environmental > Aquatic > Marine > Unclassified | place: Southern Ocean | collected 2014-10-08
GTTTTGTGCAGAGTATTGTGGTATCAACCACGCCCAGATGATTAGCAAGGTTCATGTCTTGACCAAGCCTGATTACCGGGCCTGGCTGGAAGAGCAATCTGCTGAGCATGTCAAAAAACAAGCGGAGAACCCCGGTCTGGCCTTGATAACCTCCAAAGGCTGTTTTGCCTGTCATAGCAGTGATGGCACCAAGCTGATCGGTCCATCTTTTAAAAACCTTTATGGCAAAACAGAAATAGTTATCACCAATGGCGAAGAACGTGAAATCACCATTGATGACGACTATTTGAAGACCTCTATTTTGGAGCCAGGCAAAGATATTGTGAAGGGTTATCAACCCCTCATGCCACCACTGCCCTTAACGGCAGATGAGGTCTCTGCGATTATTGACCGTATCAAGGAATTGTCAGAATGATATTATGCTGTGCCATACTGAGCGGAGTCGAGGGATAATTAGCTATCCTGAATGACGAAACCTCTCGACTCCGCTCAAGGAGACAAAACAATAGCTCTAAAGAGAAAAAACTATAGACAACAAGAAATGTTAAAAGCCTACATCCAACTTTTTCGCCTGAAACCCATTCCCATGATTATGCTCATGGTGGTTTTTGCGCACATGTATGCTTTAAATGAGACCGGTTTGTCTTTCCAGTGGATTCCCTTGCTGCTCCTCGTCTCCACAACGGGCATGGCCAATGCCGCCACATTTGCCCTCAATCAATATTATGAACGTGATGGCGATGCAAAAATGGAGCGCACTAAAAACCGCCCTATCCCATCAGGACAAATTTTACCCAGGACGGCACTGATAGCTGGCTTGGCTGTCTTTGCTGGAAGCCTGGCTCTGCAATATGTTCTAATAAACCCACTGACCATGTGGGCAACATTTCTGTGTGGTGGTCTATATGTGTGGACCTACACACCCTTGAAGTCACGCTCTACCATGAGTACGCTGATTGGATCCCTGCCAGGGGCCCTGCTGCCCTTTATCGGATGGTATTCTGTAACCCAGGGTCTTGACCTCATGATCATGTGGATGTCCCTTATGATCTTCCTGTGGCAGATTCCCCACACCTTCGTAATATGTTTCCGATATAAAGATCAATACCTGGCCGCCGGTGGAAAGCAACTCCCTTTTGTGGCAGGCGAAGACGCCTCTTTCCGTCAAAGTGTTTGGTATACAGTGATCAATATTCCACTGATCTTTGTGCCCTTTGTTTTTAAAATATCCGGGGAAATTTATCTGATTATTGCGACACTACTTACCATGGGTGCCGTTGTGATGGTAACGCGATTTTATAGTCATCGCGAACCAGCTACAGCAAAACAGTTTTTCCGTTATATGCTTATCTATTTACCTGTGCTTTTTATTAGCATGGCGGTTAATCGCTTTGACTTCTAAAGCAATACAAACAGCTCAGATACAAAAATCCAGAGGTATAGATCTGCTACTTTGATTTAAAAGGTAAAACGAAATAGGTATAGATGTAACATCCCATACAGAAACCAAGTCCACCCTCTAAAAGCGCAAAAAACATTAAAAGACCCGCCGTGATATTTGCATATAGGCTTAGATCGAGCATTTGAAATAATGCAATGAGTAAGCTGAAAACCATACCTACTCCTGCTGCAAACCTTTTGGGGCTTGCATTTATTGGCTTCATTCCAAGCCTTAAAAGGGATGTCAATTGTTTTGCCAAAAAACGTAATGGACTGTACTGGCCTGAGCTAAAGGCTCGCAGAGAAAAATCAAAACCCAGGAGCAGCGAAATAAAATAATTATTTTGATACAGAGCCAGACCGACAATGGCCACAGTAAAAAAAGCGTTGGTGCGAGCAGCCTTTTCATTGATGCTATCCGGTGAAACTGGGCAGATTATATTTGGATATGTTTCCATGCTAGATCTCTATATTTAAAACTTTCGTGTAATGTTTGGGCTCACCCCGATGTGTTTAAGTATCAACAAAGGGATGGTCACGTTAAAAAGCCAATATCTTCTTACCACCAGCCACCGGCCTCTTTTTGGCAGTGATTGGTATTGTTAACTAGTATAGGGATGTCGTTTTCCACAAACAAGTGCAATTGACACCAAAATGGTCACGAATGCTGAATTGTCATGCTTGTGACAATTCCATAAAGTGATTTCAGGTGAGAGTGAAGGAGATGGCGTTTTAAATGAACAGGTCTTTTAACAGGATAGAACCTTCTTAGTTTTATCTCGCCACCACAAACCCCTGACGACCATAAGGCCTCCTGGCCGGATTGAGCTTTATCAACACTTAGTGAAAGTGATCGTACTTCAAGCTTTTCCAGATTCAAGCGGGTTGTCGTTAAAGTAGAAAATAATCCGAAAAGGCATCACGTCCGGAAAAATACTTTTTGGGTGGCATTCCGGTCAGCAGTTTAAAGTCATTAATCATATGTGATTGATCATAATAGCCACAATCATAAGCCAATTCTGTGAGGCTCATCTTTGGATTGATCTGCTTTTTAAAGAGGAGGTGCTGGAGTCGGATAATTCGCAAGAAACGCTTCGGTGATACACCCACGTTGGTTTTAAAAATCCGTTCGTATTGCTTTCTACTCAAACATGCTTTTTTTGCAAGCGTATTGATATCAACCATTCCCATGGACTGATCAATATAAGTAAGGCTATCCTGTAGTCGTGGTTGTTCGCGCAGTTTGTCATTCTTTTTAAGTAGTAGCCACAGGAACCGATTCATGATTTCCACCCGATCTGCAAAGGAAGGGGCTTCATAAAGTTCAGTTTCAACCTGATCGATAAAATCTTTTTGAATAGACCGCAGAGAAATGGTCTGATCGTATAACTCGTCCATGGGGATATTGAAAAATGCCTGTGCACCCTGTGGGTGAAAGGTGATAGAGAAAACGGCGACTGTCCCAGCGACGACCAGATCATAAGGTGTGTTTTGCTGACCGCTGAGCAGGGATGTCTCCGATGAGATAGACTCTCTGTCTGATGAAACTGGCTTGTCCCCAAGATAAATAGTGAGCTCTATGAGCCCTGTTGGAATAATCCGTTGGGTATGCTTCTGCCCTTGTGGCATCACATTATCTAAGGCCCAGTATTGTTTGACAAAAGGAGAGAGGGCTTGAGCTGGTTGTGCGAAATTAAAAGGCATATCAGTTCGCTTTAAATTATCCCGGTTAAAATTTAATATCTGACTGCCCCATGAGTTGTGAGGCAGTCAGTGTAAAATCTAATTAATTACCGTAAAGACCAAGCTTGTTACCCTCGGAATCAATAAAAACAGCAAAGAAGCCACGTCCTTCAACCTCAAGGTTGGTTTTTTTGGTAGTTATCTGACCGCCAGCCGCAGTGACCCTGAGAAGGGTTTTATCAAGATCATCTTCAGTGTTCAGGCTTACCAGCACGCCCGTTGAGCTGGGTTCAAATCCAGGTGCTGAAGAAAGGGCACCTTCACCAGATGGAAAACAGGCCATTTTCTCTACACCAGATTCTAGAACCTCTAAATCAAGTTCTAGAATCTGGTGTAGAATTTGACGGCTCTAGGCATATCCAGAGCTGGAATCTCAACCCATGAAATCAGTTTTTTCATTTGTTTCTCCTTAAAGTTTATTGACCCCAAAATAGAAGAACGAAGGCATCCATAATTGGATATATGAGACATTTATTTAAAGAAAAATTTGTAGAGCAGGGATTGGTTGGGCTGTTTGGATGCCCTATTACGAAAAACTAGTCTGGTTTATTTGAATCCAGATAACTTTCGACTTCGCCCACAAAGGTATCAGGGTTAATAGGTTTTTTTATGTAGCCGGTACAACCTGACGCAATGGCTTTTTCCTGATCGCCTGGCATAGCATAAGAGGTGATTGCAACGATGGGGACCTTGGTCAGCGAAGCATCTTTGCGAAGCGCTGTGGCAACTTCATAACCATTCATTTTTGGGAGTTGAATATCCAATAAGATCAAATCTGGATTTTCGGTCTTAGCAAGCTCAACGCCTATCTGCCCATCATATGCTTGAATAATATCGTGACCACTATTCTTCAATAGGAAGGTTATTAGATACATGTTGTTTTCATTATCTTCAATAATAAGCGTTTTACTCTTCACTTGATAGCTCCTCTGGCCTGACAGGTAAAATAATAGAAAAAGTGCTGCCTGCACCAGGCTCGCTTATCACACTGATAGTACCACCCAGCAACTCAACCAACTTTTTGCTAATAGCCAGTCCAAGACCAGAACCCTCTTTAACACGATCCAGTCCCGTATCGATCTGCCGGAAAGTTTCAAAAATGGTTTCTAAATCTTTCGTACTAATACCAACACCCGTATCAATTACATCAACGTTAAGAGAGCCCTCTTTCAGGTAGCAGTTAACGATGATCTCACCTTCGTCTGTAAACTTGATGGCGTTATTGACCAGATTAATTAAAACCTGCTCCAACCTTCTTTTATCAGTATGCAGTCTCGGTAAACCGGATGTAATATTATGTCGCAGGCGCAAACCTTTTTTCTCAGCAAAGGGTCGTAGCGAACTCACGGCCATGACGAGCAGCAAGTCGATTTTAAAAGCTTCGTCATATACCTGTATGCGTCCAGACTCGATCTTTGAAATATCGAGGACATCATTGATTAAATCTAACAGATGTGAGGCACTTCCCTTGACCATGCCGAGCTGTTTGGTTTGCTCATCAGAGAGGGGTCCCGCCATGCCTTGAAGGAGAATGCCGGTAAAACCGATAATTGAATTCAAGGGGGTTCTTAGCTCGTGTGACATAGAGGCCAGGAAGGCAGACTTCAGGTGATCTGACTCTTCAGCTTTTGTCTTGGCCGCTTCCAGCTCCACAGTTCTCTCGGCAACCAGTTGCTCAAGGTGTTGCTCATGATTACGAATTTTTTCAAGCATGTCATTAAAACTGACAACCAACTCACCAATTTCATCTTGAGAGGTTGATACCACGCGAATGCTATAGTCATTGGAATCTCGAACCTGTCTCGCTGAGTCCGCCAGGAGTTTAATTGATTCGGAGATTGGTTTCTGGGCACGCAGTGACAAAAGACCAGCCAGGATAAGACCTGCAATAAAGAGTAAAAAGGATTGACCGAGGGCTTCAACAAGCTCAGCACGACGAGTGGTTGAATCTAACCTGAGGGAGATCCAGCCGACTTTGAGATTGTCAAAAATAATTTTTTTAGTTAGAATAAAATGACCATCACCCGCCTCCCTTGACTCGGAAAGCAAGTCCCCAAAAGTGAAGTCAGTATGGGTAGCTCGATCATAGCGGGCGAAGAGCTCACCATTGTGGTCATAGACTACGGCATTAAGAATATCACCCTGTGTCTCTAGAGACTCCAGCACATCATTGGCGGCATCATTGTCAAAAAACAAAAGGGCGGAAATGCTGTTTGACCCTAAAACATTTGCCAGAGTAGACATGCGGGAAAAGGCCCGGTCTTCAAACTGGTGATATTGGCTATATAGATAGATACCGACAAAGAACACCAGTATAAACAACGTGGTAAATAGCTGAATGGAAATCAGCTTTAACTTGATTGATAAGTCTTGAAACCTAATCACGGAAGGGGGTTTCCTCTTCACCGACCAGAAGTGCTAACTTCAAAAGATGTGAGCTGGCTTTCAGGTTTGCGGCATGAAGGGCTTTGCGATTAATTTCCAATTTAATTTTACCATCGCGCTTAATAAAATTAATGGCACCATCGCTAGTCGCAAAACCAAGCGACTCACCGACGAGTAAAATATTTTGAGGTGGAATCTCTGGCCGTAGCTTGTGAAAGGCCTCGGTTTGGTCTACCGGTACAAAAAGAATATCGCAAGCTTCAATCTCTTCCACCTTTGAGACACGCTTAACTTCAATCTTTTGACCCTCTGAAGCACGTTCTTTTGACATCTGTTTCAAGGGGAGCAGGATATCATCCAGACCGTAAACACCGATGGTGAAGTTCTTCACGGTATCGAGGGTTGTCCAGCTGATGTATTTGGTGAAATTAATTAGAAAGACAGCCTTCATCCGAGTGTCCGGATTTACGCGTATTCTCTGGGCCTGTGCTGGGATATTGGGCATGATGATCAATAGCATAAGGCTAATCATGAGGGGGCGAAATTTTGTAAGACGTCGAATCATTATTGTAGCAAGCTCTCCTTTGGCTCAGCATTGAAAGTAAGCGACGGTGGGGGTGTTTCCAAAAGCGAAGCGCGGTAATAAAGCCCGTTGTGACAAAGTTAACATGATGAAAAACTGAAGGCTGGAGTGCCATGTCTGGCCCAAAATTCAACGCAAGAAAAAAGACATAACTGCCATTGAAACTGATGGGGCTTGGAAACCATGGTGAACACAACCATTTTAAAGCAACGAAGCATGCAAAGCAGGAGCCCTCATGGAAATTACACGTCACTTTACAGCCACGACATTTGTGGTATATAAAGATAAAACAGTTCTTCATCTCCACCGCAGTCTCAAAATGTGGCTTCCGCCAGGTGGACACATTGACCGCGACGAACTACCCCACGTGGCAGCCCTACGAGAGGTAAAGGAAGAGACCGGCCTGGATACTGAGTTAATTTATGACGAGCCGCATATCCATTCCGAGAATGCTCAGGAAATACCAGGACCACGTCATCTGCTTTTGGAAAACATCAACCCCTTCCATCAACATGTTGATATGATCTATTTTGCCAAAGCCGATTCATTTAATGTCGCCCCCGACCTGGGTGAGTCGCTGGAACTGCGCTGGTTCACTGAAGACGAACTAGAAAGTGATGAGATTGAAAACGATATTCGCCTATTGGGCAAAGAAGCTATTCAGGCCATTCGCAACTCGAAGTAGACCCCAGAAACAGGACCAATAAAAATGACGCAAGACAACAGCCGACACAATTTCAGAGCCTTTGTCTGGCATGCATCCTGGTTGGGATTTACCACAACCTTTACGGAAGTAAATATTGTCCTACCAGGTCTTATTGTTGAGGTTGGTGGTAGTCAGATTCATATTGGAATACTCACCGCCATCATGGTTGGTGCACCCATGTTGACGCAATTACTTTTTGCTGGGCTGCTCACACCAAAACCACGCAAAAAACCATTTCTACTGTTGGGTATCTATCTCAGGGTCACTGCCCTGGCCGGTGTCGCCTGGACCCTCTCCCGCCTGACCAGCATAAACCCCTCCTTCATGATTTTCCTGGTATACGCCTGGATGTTGGTGTTTACCACCAGTGGGTCGTTTGCCGGGGTTTCATATACGGACATTTTAGGGAAAAGTATTGTCGGCGAACAACGCAAACGATTTTTTGTATTGCGTCAGTTTTTATCCAGCATTGGCGTGTTGATTTCAGCCCTGATAGCCAGGGAGCTGCTTAAACGATTCGCCTACCCTATGAATTATGAAATTCTCTTTATTGCTGCAGCGGTATGCTTGTTTCTTGCATCCCTGGGTTTTGTCGCACTGCGGGAAAAACCGGTGGCCAGTCGCTATGAAAGCAGTTCGATTCTGGAAATTTTCAAATTTATTCCAGGTTATCTCCGCGAAGATGCTAACCTGAGAAATTTTATAATTGTGAATAACCTGGCTGGATTTGCCACTACGCTAACTCCTTTTTATGTGGTTCTGGCGAAAGATAGCTATTCCCTCTCCGCAAGCGATATTGGTAACTTTTTACTGATTGGGATTTCAGGTATGGTCCTCTCAAATTTTTTATGGTCTCGAGTGGTTGCCAAACATTCCTTTAAGGGAGTTCTGGTGGTCTGGATCCTTATCGGCGCCTGTCTACCAGTGCTGGCTTTGGTATTATCTCACTGGGCCCCTTATGCTGCCTTTCAAGCGATCTTCTTTCTTAGTGGTGTGGCAATCTCGGCCCAAAAGATATCACAGGGCGGTGTCCTCATCGAAATATCTGAGAACGATAACCGGGCCTTGTATGCCGGTATCAATGGTGCTTTCAACCTTTCCATCGCCCTCTTCCCGCTTGTTTCCGGATTTGTCATTGTGTGGTTGGGGTATGCTCCAGTTTTCATTTTAGGTTCCGTAGCCATGATATCGGCGCTCTTCTTTGTGCGTCGACTCAACTGTGAGATTAAAACCACCTAGGTGGTTTGGAATAGGAACCAGGATATTTATTATACCAGCCAAATACGACCGGAAATTCGTCATCTCGAGCGGAGTCGAGGGATAATTATCTGTCCTAATAATTGTAAAAAGAAATACGCCTGGCTATGATTCTAAAAGCAGAGGCCGTCGTTTTAAAAACATTGAATCATGGGGATACCAGTAAGATAATCACCTTGTATTCACGTGAAGTGGGACGTCTTAAGCTTATTGCAAAGGGCGTTCGCTCCCCCAAAAGCAAAGCCATGGGATTATTTCAACCGACCCGACATATCCAGGTGATCTACTATAGCAAGGCCAACTCAGACCTGCAGCTATTTAAGTCTGGAGATTTGATGGATGGCTTTTTTGGGCTGGAAGAAGATTTTGACCGATTGACGCTGGCTCAGGTGATGGTGGAATTGCTTGACCGTTCTGTTGAGGATGAAGAGAGCCACCCCAGATTATTTCAATTATTGGTCAATAGTTTATCCCGACTGAGCAACCGTGAGATTGCTTCAGCCGAGGCGTACTGGTTTTTTCACACCCACCTTTTGAAAGAACTAGGCTTTAGACCCCATATTGGTCATTGTTCCATCTGTAGAGGAACACTTGACGGGGGTGGATCGCTGGGCAAGGGGACCTCACAACTAGAATGTGTGAAATGCCATCAAGCCACCCACGATTCTATTTTGGTAAGTGGAACCGTGCTTCAGGAAGTCCAAAATCTGCTGGACAGTAGCTGGGATGAGGTGCAAAAGACAAAACTGAAGTCCCGGGAAAGGCGCTCTTTATGGGACTTTCTCTGGCAGTTTACTTTCCATCATATTGAATCAACTCGAGGGATGAAATCGCTTAAGGTCTTACGGCAACTTTACGGATAACCGCAATTCCCTGGCTTTCCAGAGAAAGACATACAAAAATTTAACTTTGGAAGAAAGTTAGCTTTTCTTAAGGCTGGAACTGCCGTCCAACAAGGCAGACAGCCACTGGGTTTCATCAAAACTGGAGAGCCCAATTTTCATACTCATGGTCAGTGGAACCGAAAGGATCATTCCTACAGGACCCAAGACCCAACCCCAAAAAATCAACGAGAGAAACACCACCAGGGTTGATAGACCCAAACCCTTACCCATAAGTCGTGGTTCTAGAAAACTACCAATTGATGTGTTGATAGCCAGGTAACCCAGACCAACGGCCAGAGAAGTCCAGGGACCCACCGTAATCAGGGCTAAAAGCAATGGTGGAATCGCCGCCATAATAGAACCAATATTGGGGATGTAATTAAAGAGAAATGTCAGAAGACCCCATAGGATGGCATAATCAACCCCCCAGGCCGTCAACCAGATTGTAGCGATAAAACCGGTTCCCAGGCTGGTCCAGGTTTTAATAACCATATAGCGCTTGATATTGTCCAGGAAGACACTTGAGCGGTCAATACCAGGTGAATCTGGATCTACAGCTCTTTTTAGCTTTTCCCTAAAACTGGCTGTTTCCAAGAGCATAAAAACAACAATCAACAAAATCAGAAAGGTATCACCCAGTAGGTTTCCCAGCCCCGTCAATAGTTTCGAGGTCATCCGCATAGCCGCACCGGGATCAATGAACTCCATAAAGGTTTCGTCCACGATCTTGAGACCACGTTCCTCGAAGAAGGCCAAAAACTCGTTGGTTTTGATTGTCAAGCCCTCTTGATATGCTGGCAGAGAGTTTGAAAAATCAGTCAGGGATGAACCCACCAGCACGGCTACAAGAAAGCCTGCCAGGAGGATCAAAAGAATGATCAGAACAATGGCCACCCCAGTTGGGATTTTTTTACCCCTTAACCAATTCAACAGTGGCGTAACAATAATGGCAATAAAAAGTGAAAGGATAAACGGGATAAGCAGATCCTGGGCAGCACGCATACCGGCAATGACCACCACAAAAGCAGCGAGAGTGAGCAAGATGCGCTGAACCCGGTTAAATCCGATATTTACAATCTCTGACATGCTTGGAATCTAGGCGGTAATTATTAGTTATTTACAACGAAATGAACAAATGGCCACAAATCGGTCTGATCTACTCTGGGGGTGAAAGTGAAGACTACTGGGTCAAACGACGGATGATACGATAAGTGACCGAGGCCGAGAGGCCGGATACCACGACAGCGATGAGAGTACCTGTTGCCAGATTAAAATGCTGATACGCGAAATGTGCCGTGAAAGAATACACCCCTACATTTATCATCCCGCTGATCATCAGTGTTTTAGCTACAGCCTTTGAAAATTCAGCACCACCAGTGCGGTAGGTGATAAAAAGTGTGGACATAAAGACGACTGGAAAATTAGAAAAAATGCCTCCAACAACCGGTCCTGTAAGCCGACTAATAAGAACGGCCAGTGAAATCATAAATCCGCTTACGATACCCCGGGTTAATATTTGACGAGGGGTATAAGGGACACGAATGCCACCTTTGTGGGCGATATGCATGACATGTTCAGTGATGTAGTAGGCCGCCATCAGAGAAATAGACCAGACCAAAAATGAGATAAGGGCACTCTCCACGCCGGAGAAAACAATCCCAATAATGATAATGGACCAGATAAAGAGGGCGGTTAGCAGGGCCTGTATGAGTCCTTTGTGTACCCGGGCAAGATAGATCAATATAAAAAGCCCATTTACGCCCATCACCAGGGGAATCATCACCGCCGCCCGGGATGCATCTTGAGTAGATTGGGATAGCCCGATAAACAGTAGGGTCACCACAATAGTGGAAGGTAACCCACCAATAAAACCACCGACTTTACTGCCAAACCTTTCGGCAATCACCGTAACTGATGTAATCCAGATAGAGCCCACCAGAAAACTGAGGGCCAGCTTAATTAGAAACGTTTGATCCAGGGCTTCCATGGGAACAGATTAAGGAAGAAGTGTTAAGGAAGAAGTAAAAAGGTAGAGACCTTTATCGTCTCGCTCAATGTTAAGGGGTGATCTGATAAAAAGAAACTACACACTGTCCTATATTTCACGTTTTAAGTCAGGTCAAAAGGCTTATACTTGCCACCAATGCTCCAATATATCCTTAATCGCTTCGCACAGCTCGTGCCTGTCATCCTTGGGATCATTTTACTCACCTTTATTCTTATGTATATCGTTCCTGGCGACCCCGTACTTTCTATGGTGGGAGAGCGCTATGAAGAGGAAACCCTGGAGCGATTGCGAGAGCAGTTTCATCTCAATGATCCACTCTGGAAACAATTTGGACACTATCTCTGGGGACTACTTCATGGTGATCTCGGTGTGTCTTTCATATCTCAAAAGCCAGTAACTGAAATGATTATGGAGCGCTTCCCAGCCACTATGCTGCTGGCATCTGGAGCTATGTTTATTTCCATCTTTCTGGGGATTTCCGTCGGGGTGGTGTCAGCCATAAAACCCCATTCGTGGTTGGACCGGACCACCATGGGAATTGCCTTGCTGGGGATTTCAGCGCCCGTCTTCTGGGTGGGCTTACTCCTGGTTATTGGAGCCAGGGCGGTGGGGTGGCCCTATCTTACGGGCTATGGATGCCTGCCTTATCTCATTTTGCCGGCCATCACGCTGGGAACCCGTAGCGCCGCTTTTCTGGCCCGTGTTACCCGGGCAAACATGCTTGAGGTGCTATCCCAGGACTATGTGCGCACCGCCAAGGCCAAGGGCTTGTCAACTTTTATCGTAGTAGTCAAACACGCCTTGAAAAACACCCTTATTCCTGTCATAACTATCATCGGTGTTGATTTTGGATCCTATTTGTCGGGTGCCGTTCTTACCGAATCCATTTTCAACTGGCCCGGCATTGGACGCCTCGCCCTTAACGCCATTTTGAAACGTGATTTTCCTGTTATCCAGGGCGCTGTACTGGTTACAGCATTGATCTTTGTGAGCGCAAATTTCATTGTGGACATTCTGTATGGCGTCATTGATCCGCGTATCCGACTAAGCAAGGGAAAGGGATGATGGCGAGGATTGCAGGGTTGCATTGCAATGCGACCCCACATGAAACACCCAATTCAGGGGCAATCAATGCGCGGTAGTATCACATCAGAAACCTTCAAACAGATTCGTAAGAACAAGGTTGCCCTGTTTGGTCTCTTCCTGGTGGTTCTGTTGGTTTTTGTCGGCGTGTTCGCTCATTGGGTGGCACCATATGACCCTTACGATGCAGATCTGGATATCAGTCTGCAGCCCCCTTCAACACAACACTGGTTGGGAACGGATGAAGAAGGTCGCGATGTCCTTTCCCGAATTATTTACGGCGCTCGCATCTCCCTCAAAGTGGGTATTATTGCCAGCTCCATATCATTGTTTATCGGGGCAATTCTGGGTTTGATTGCTGGATACTTTCGTGGATGGACGGAAACCATTATCATGCGTTTCACTGATGTGATGTTCGGCTTTCCCGCCCTGTTATTTATGATCGGAATCACTGCCGCTGTTCCACGACCCAGTATTGAGGTGGCAATGTTGGCTATTGGACTGGTGAGTTGGCCGGGAATGGCTAGAATCATGCGCTCTCAGGTATTGACCATTGTGGAGCAGGAATATGTGACTGCAGCGCGGTCCCTGGGCTATTCACAAATACGCATTATTATGCGACATGTTCTGCCCAACAGTCTGGCACCTGTGATTGTGGCCTTTACCATGAGCATTGCCGGTGCTGTGATGGCTGAAGCATCGCTTTCGTTTATTGGACTGGGAGCTCAACCTCCAGAACCCAGTTGGGGCTCCATGATTGCCTTTGGACGTATGCATCTCAGGGGTGAATGGTGGATCTCCGTATTTCCTGGTCTGGCAGTGGCTGTCATGGTGATTGGTTTTAACCTCTTTGGTGAAGGTCTCAGGGATGCCCTAGATCCAACCATGCGGGGTCGGGGTAAGTAAGTCTAATTCAAGAAATGGGCGCGTGGGTCGTCAGGGACATATTGTGATACGCCCGTACATCGATGAGAAAAAAATGAAACTAAGATTATTAAGGATACTCTTACTGAGTGTTGGTCTTTTCGGTATTATTTCCTGTTCAACATTTATCTACCATATTGATTCCGCCGAACAGCGCCTGGGTAAGACCATGCTGGATGGAGAAACAGTCGTCTACAACTCAGACCTCTACGACATCACCATTGTGGGTTTTAAGGACAACTTCGAAATTATCTATGAACCGCAGAAGCGACCCACACTCAAGCAGGCGGGACAAAAGCAGGGTTATCGCTACCTGATCAATGGCTCGTACTTTGAGGGTTCCAGAGTCCATGCAGGTTGGTTATCCATCTTTGGAAATCAACACACACCCATAAAGGACGATCGTCAACTCGGCTATATAGCAGTTCTGGATACCAGTATTGGATATATTGATTTCCCCGGACTTGACCTCTGGGACTCAACCATGACCAACGGATCCAGCATAGAATTTCAAACCGGTCCCCTGGTTGTTTATGCCAACACAGTTGATACGCTTTCCATCAATGCCTCAATCAATGGTACGAGCTCACACCTCAGAACTTTCTTGGCTTATACAGAAGAAGACGGCATGAAATACTTAATTATAAGCAGACAAAGAGGTCCCCTCGCCCACATGGGTGAACACCTCTTATCTTTACCCCTGTTTGAAGGAAAAACCCTCTCGGTCATGAACCTGGATGGAGGCTCTTCAACAGCCCTGTATTCTAGAGAACACCCTGCACTCAACTACAATGTAAATCGTCCCCTGCCCATCCTGCTGGGGATCAAGTAAGCGCTTTATCTACTTAGGCCCGTAGCCGGACACTGAGGTTCTCGAAGTGTCCCATCATGCAAGGAGCCATTGGTTCTAAACAACTGATACACTTTTCGACAAGCTCAAGGTTCGACTTGTCCGGCAGGCATAGAAAAAGCTCAAATTAATTATTGTGGAGCCTGAAATTTCCCTTGACCCTTACCCGACGTCATAGCCTATACTAAGCCCCGACATTGGATAAGGATATGCGACATGAGTATGAAGTATAGTGTAAAGCAGGTGGCGAAGCTCTCGGGAGTAACTGTGCGGGCACTCCATCATTACGATCAAACAGGTCTGCTTATACCAGCCATGCGATCAGAAAAGAAATATCGCTATTATGATGAACAAAATCTTTTGCGCCTACAGCAAATCATGTTCTATCGTGAGCTGGATTTCTCATTGGAGGATATCCGCGATATTCTAGATGATCCGGACTTTGATACCCTTGAGGCACTACATAATCATCGTGAAAGACTCATCCAAAAACAACAGAATATGGCGACCTTGATACAGACCGTGGATCGGACTCTGGAGTCGCTGGAAGGGGACCATCACATGACATTAAAAGACAAAGATCTATACGAAGGTTTTGATCAAGAGAATATTGACCGCTGGAATAAAGAGGTTGATGAGAAATATGATCCGGAAAAGGTTGCTGAATCACAACGGAATGTTGGCAAGATGTCAAAGGATCAATTCAAAGACGTTCAGAAAGAGGGAGATCGTGTCACTCAGGCCATCTCAGAGCGAATGCATCAGGACGTCAGATCCACAGAGGTTCAGGGTCTCATTAGAGAACATCATGCCTGGATTGAAAACTTCTATACCTGTCCGGCGGAGATGTACAAAGGTCTGGGACAGTTGTATGTTGAGAATCCAGAGTTCACAGCCTTCTATGAAAAGTTCAAACCCGGTCTGGCAGCCTTTATGTGTGAAGCCATGGGTTGTTATGCCGACAATACTCCCGAAGACGAATTTTTTCTAAATAAAAAAAGCCCCTGATTTTGGCAGGAGCTTTAACTGATTTGAAAACACGCTTTCCAAGGATGTAAACAAGTTACGCAGGCTTACTAATGACCACCTTGCCAACAGTTCTACCGCTTTCTACCTCGGTATGTGCTTTTGCCATCTCCTTAAAAGAGAAAGTTTTTCAAACGTGTAGTTTTATGGTTCCCTTAGCGAGCATGCCCGTGAGTGTGTTCATGTCTTCGCCTTGATAGAACTGTAAAATTTTGTCCTCCTTGCTAAGACTTGCTCAGCCGGCATTTTCTAATGAATAAACTTGCTTAAAAGTGAATCAATAGATCGTGCTCGCCACCAACTATTAGGCATTGGTGCCAAAAAGCTATTTCAATAGAATTCCATCCTATTTTCCCACAATTGAATGGAAGAAAATGAGTGATCCAATTCAAAGACAAGGGTTATTAAATAATAGCCGGTATCAGCTAATAGACAATTGGGTCTTTACCTGGCGCTAATCCAATGAATCAAAGTGGAGTAATAATAATGAAATCAATAATATCTACACTCATCCTAACTTTGCTGCTTGTAAATAATGCTACTCTGGCGCAAACATCAGAACACACAAATTTGTCAAAATCAGAAGTTAACAGGTTGGTTGAAAACATCATTGAATTGATAAATTCAAACTATGTTGACATTTCAGCGGGCAGGAAAGTGGTTGAAGCACTGAACGGGAAAGTAAACTCAGGGGAATACGACCACATTAAGTCGGAGAAAGAGTTTGTCCGTACGCTAACACAAGACATGCGGTCGATCAGCAGTGATCTTCATCTGACTGTGCTTCCAACACAAGCCCCCCCAAGTGGACCTGTGAGGAAGGTCATTTCAAAAAAAAACAACGCCAAGGGGGAGCATGGGGCGGCTACATTTTTCGCCCAACTCGAGCGACCTGATGGTGGCTTCTTCAAGGGTTCAATCCTGGAGGGTGGAGTCGGTCTCGTCACATTCACATCACTACTGCCCCCGCTTGATATTCCCTCGGTAAAAGAAGATCTCGAAAATGCCCTGGAAACGGTGAGAGACGCTAGCCAGATCATTTTTGATGCTCGCAAGACCCGAGGAGGAGTCCCAGAAACCGTGGCTTACATCTCAAGTAACCTTTACGGTAAATCAAAGGTTTTGCTAAGCACCTATATCAATCGTCTTACTGGAAATAGTGAGCTATATACTGATCCTGACCAGTCCATTTTTAGGGGAACAAATAAAACCTTCTATGTACTTATCAGTGGGGGAACGGGATCAGGAGCTGAGGCTTTTGCTTACATGAATCAGCAACACGGGAGTGTGATGGTTGTAGGTGAAGTGAGCGCTGGAGCAGGAAGATTATCTGCAGTTTATCCAATTAGTGCGACACTCAGCGTTATGATCCCAGAGAATGAATCGATCCACCCCATAAGCAAGGGAGGGTTTGAGAAGGTTGGTGTCCAGCCGGATGTGTTTGTCCACGAACAAAACGCACAGAATAAAGCCCATCTTATAGCACTTGAAGAGATGCTCCGAGACCATCCAAGACGTCGAAAATTAAAGAAAGCGATCAAGCATGTAACTGCACTTGCGGCAAAGGTAGAGGCCTCAATTAAAAAACGCATTGAATTGTCCAGCAGCTCCTCGTTGGCTGGAAACTATGAGGGCAATCGTTCTATTTGGCTTGAAGAAAGCGGGGAATTAAAATATCAACGGGGTAACTCCATGGTCCTAAAGCTCAAAAAAGTTGAGCTAAATGTATACCAGCTGCTCAAGGGATCCAAAGCACCGAAGGGAATGATGGCCAGAGAGCTTCCCAGGGTTCGTTTTGTGGAAAATGACAGGCGACAGATTACTGCAATCGTATTGGAGTTTAGCGATGGCCGGCATGACGGCCCTTATAAAAGAGTGGCTAAATAACACCGCGAGGCCACTAATTATCTGGGATTAATCAAGCTGAAAGAATCAAGGTCATTAGCCGTGAGAGAACCTTCGGACGTAAGGCCCTATAGCGTGGATTGCGATTCCCAGGGTGTGGTGATGAGCCCGCCGAGTAGCAGAAATGGTATCTATCTGGATATAGCCGAGACTTCCAATCGCTGAGAGGAGCCACAGCAGTACTACCGCTCTGTTTTATCGGTGGTACTGTTTGTAACGACAAGACCCGTTTTGTGGACTGTTGGGGGAATCATATAGTGAGAAGCTAAGAGACGTTTTTAAATGCTCAACCTTGCTTGTAGGCGTACATCTAATATTTCCTATATTAAACCAAACTAGAACTGAGTAGGGACTCTAACTTGCCAGCAGAAACAACCATGGATCACGCCCAGCATTTAATTAAGACCAAGTTGTTTGTCCCTGCCCTGCAAAAAAACTTGGTAAGTCGCCCCCACATTCTTGAGCGCATAGAACAGGGTGACTCAAAAAAACTCATTTATATTCAGGCTCCGGCCGGTTATGGAAAAACAACAGCCATTGTGGATTGGATTCACACCTACTCCAAACACACCGCCTGGTATGCACTTGATGCAGGTGATAATGACCTAAGTCGTTTTCTATCCTATATTGTTTATGGTCTTGGCCGCTTGCAAAACGGCATCTGTCAGACCCTTTTGCCTCTGATTAATTCATCGGAACCCCCTCCGACAAATATTCTACTTGCACAACTCATCAATGATTTTAGCTGTCTTGAACAACCAACGGTTCTCATCCTTGATGACTATCACCTCATCACCAACAAAAAAATCCACGCTGCTTTCTTATACATCATACAGCACATGCCTGACACGCTTCAGGTTGTTGTTTTAAGCCGAGCGGAATTGCCATTTTCAATATCTGCACTGCGGCTGGCCGGGCAGATAAATGAACTCGACCTCATGGATTTAAGATTTACACACGAGGATACCGAAAAATTTATTAATGATGTCTTGAAGCTCGGTTTGTCCAAGGCAAACATTCTAGAATTAGATAAACGAACAGATGGATGGGTCTCCGGTTTACAGCTCGCAGCCATGGGTATGCAGGGTAAAGAAAACGCAGATGTTTTTCTTAAGCATCTCTCCGGAAGAGACCGTTATATATCTGACTACCTCGTCGATGAGGTAGTCAGACATCTCTCCGAGGAACAGATGAGCTTCCTGCTTTCCAGCTCAATGTTGGATCGGTTTTGCCCCGCACTGGTAGATGATATTCTCGGAAAAAACAATAGCCAGGAAATCATTGAACAGTTGGAAGAGTGTAATTCATTTATCATTCCCCTGGACAATCAGAAAACATGGTATCGTTACCATCATTTGTTTGCTGAGTTATTGCAGAAACGACCGCACAGGCAGAACCAGGATCAAATCTTTGTAATACTTGGAAAAGCTTCTCGCTGGCACGAGCAACATGGAAATATCGAAGAGGCCATTGAGTTTTCACAAAAAGCACAGGACAACCAACGGGTTGCTGAGCTTCTAAATGACTCTGTGCGGTCGATGATCTTGAATGGGAGGCACAATCAGGCCATCCGCGGGATGTTATCACTCCCCACTGAATATTTGCGTGAGTATAAGAATTTGTGGATTTATCTGGTCTTAGCTCAGTTGGATCAGGGGGCCTTTCATGATGCGAGAAGTCAATTGGATCTTCTCTGGCAGGAAGACCACTTAAAACAATTACCACCTGACCTTCGAAATCTCACAGAGGGATATGTTAAATGCTTTAAGGCAGCCATCAATATTCATACTGGACTGAATGCAGAGAAGGTCATACAACTTACCAGAGAAGCTGCTGTTCTATTGCCTGAAAATGAGTACCTCGGACAAAGTATTGCTTCTGGTCACTCTGGAGTCGCCAATCTTCATTTGGGAAACACCAAGTTCGCTTCCGAATCACTGGACCAGGCCATTGAATTAAGCAAGATCGCTGATTATGACCTAATTTATCTGCTCTGGTTTTCATATCGAGCACAAGTTGAGTTTAATATCGGAAATTTATCCCAGGCGAAGGTTTTATTCGAGCAGGCCGCTGAATATGCCGCCAGCAGGGGTCTCAACATGAGCAATGTATTCATCAATGCCATCGTTGGGCTGGGACGGATATACTATGAGTGGAACGATCTTGAAACTGCTCGTGAGTATTTGATTGAAGGTGTGAAATTGGCCGAAAATGGAGAGAACCTGGATCGGTTACTCCTGGCATATGATGCCTACTTCAGATATTTAATCAAGACCTCAGACTTTGCTCAGGCGCATGAAAAGCTGGTTAAGATTAAAGCCCTGGCAGCTTCTCATTATAATCCACCAACCATCATGGCAAATATAGATGCTCTGGAGATTGAACTGGCGATAGCCGAAGGTAGTGTCGATTCGGTTAAAGATAAAACATTCGACCATTTAAACATGCCAGGGAGAGATCTCAATGCGCTCCATGAAAACAAGTTCCATTCAATTGCCAGGCTGTTTTCTGCCCTTGGCCAGGTTAGCAGAGCCATTGAAATATTGAATGATCTTATCTATATCGCAGAGCAGCAAAATCGCAAGTATAGTGAAATATACTTGAAGACCTGCCTCGCTTTACAATATCAAAAGATAGATGACCACGACAATGCGCGGAGAGTGCTTAACAAGGTCCTCGGGATGGCTGAAACACAGAACTATCAGCGGAATTTTTTGGACGTTGGTGCAGAGATTCTACTCTTATTGCAGGCTGCTTTGCTAGATCGCAGAGATGGCGTGGATGCCAACATGCCACCGAGCATAAACTATATAGAAAGACTCATTTCCGAAATCGAACAGGATTCCAGAAAGAGGCTGGCCGGTGCCGCTATCCAGTTGTCAGAAAAAGCGTTGGTTACAGAAAGAGAGAAGGAAGTTATTCAATTACTGGCTGAAGGGCTCTCTTATGTTGAAATATCCTTTCAAATGCACATTAGTATCAACACCCTAAAAACATATATCAAGAGTATTTATGGCAAACTGGGTATCCACAATAAGGTTGAGGCTATTAACAAAGCCAAAAAACTCAACATCCTCTAAGCATCACACAAAAGTGTGATACACTTTCCTTGTAGCACCGCTTCAACACCACCCCAAGGTGGGATTGAAACCACCCCCACCCTTTTCTAACTTATGCCAGAATTTAGCAAGGAAATCGGTGAAACTCCGGTGCTGTCCCGCAACTGTAATCCCGATTGGTGGAAAGTCAGACACTTGCAACAGGTAAATGCCTCGGTAGAAGGTGAAACCACAATCGATTGATTGTGGTTTTTTTATTCAACTAACTTTTGGAGGGAACATTATGGCTGAAACCATTGGAAAAGCAGGTTTCTCCCGGAGAAGTTTTCTGAAAATGGGAGGCCTCGCCAGCGCAGCATTGACCGTTGTTGGAACAGGTGGAGCTGCCTACCATGCCGGTAAGGACAAAATGAGTTACACCGGTTATGAAAGCTTTGAGGGATTGCAGCAAACTTACGACCGCAAACGTTTTGAGATCAAAGGTGCTGCCTATAGCCCTGTTGGCAAAGTAAAACGACCCGGTAGCTTCACAGACCTGGTCTTCATCCGTGTCGGTATTTTTGGGTCGAAATTAAAAGGGGGCTGGACCCCAGCTGATGGTATCGATGCCCTGGGTGAACCCCTGGCAAGCTGGTACAAGGAATTCCCTGACCAACTGGAGCTAGATATCCAAGTTGCCACAGTCACCATGCCCAATGCTGCGAAGGATCACGCAAAATATGATGACTACTTCGCTCTGGCTGATGCTTATGCCTGGGGTTGGGAAGATATGTTTGCCTTTTATCCGGCTGTTCCAACTACGCCACCTGAAGTAGCGGACTATACCCTCACACATGCAATACCTGGTGGCGGCTCCTTTGATGCCCCCATCAGAGAGAAAGCACTGCCCTTTAAGAGTCCGGATCATGCGGCGGAACTGATCAAGAAAGTTGCTCACCGCTATGGCGCCACCGTGGTAGGGATCACCAAGCTAAATCCTGATTTTTGCTATGCTGACGGCCTGCGAGGAAGTGAAGATCAAGGTCCCTATGAAGTTCCAAAACACTGGAAGTATGCCATTGTTGTTGGTGTTCCACACGAATGGGAACAAGTGCTGTCCAACCCTGGTCATGGTACCAGTTATGATGGCTACAATCGTGTGCGTAATGTCTCTGCCCGCGTGACAGGCTTCCTTAAGCATTTGGGCTACCCATCCCGATCTCACCACCCTCCTTTCCACTACGATCTAGTTGTCCCACCTATTGCTGTGGACGCCGGTATCGGACAGCTGGGACGGCATGGTTTTGTGATTTGCCCTGAAACAGGATCAAACATCCGTCTGGCAGTTATCACGACCAACCTTGAAATGACCATTGACAAGCCCATCGATTTTGGTGTGAACGATTTCTGTAAAGATTGTAAGATCTGCGCAGAACAGTGTCCTTCAAGCGCCATCAGTATGGCTGAGTCACCCAAAGATATGGTTTCTCGTGGATATGAGCACTGGAAAATTGATACGGGTAAGTGTTTCAATTTCTGGATGCAGGCCATGGGGCCTTTGGGATGTCGTTTATGCCTGACTGTTTGTCCTTACAGCCGTCGCAACAACTGGCTGCATAAAATTGCCAAGGATGTGGATATCAATGATCCCACGGGTCTGGTAAACAATGCCTTGATCTTTATGCAGAAGAGCCTGTTTGAGATGCCCGATCCACAGGAATACCTCAGACCGCCAGATGGACGTTTTGCAGGTTATCGTGAAGCGCCGGAATGGCTGCAGGTAACCAATTATCTGGCTATTAATCCTAAAAACCCCCAGATAGGAGGTTAGTATGTTTGATGGTGGATTTTTCTGGATGATCATGGGTGCTCTCTATGTGCTACTTGGTGTAAGCGCTCCACTCTGGGCCAAGGATCTTGGTTTGAATATGACCAAAGGAAAATGGGCGCTGTCCATTTTCTGGTACCTATTCCTGCTACTATCAGTTGCCGCTCCTCTCACAGCCCTGGCTGAGAACGAGGGCGTGGCTGCTTTTCGTATGGTGATGGTACTGGGAGTAATTACTATTATCTCCGGAGCTGGTCTGGTACGTTACTTAATGTACAAGCCGACTGCTTAGAGCATTAACCGACCGGGAGATTGAATAAGTCTCCCGGTCTTATTTAATAGAATATTGTGAGTAAATCGATGAACCCAACAAATGAATCGACATCAATAATTGATCAGTATAAAGATGAGCTGGCACAGGCAAAAACTGCAGATAGTCCGGTTGAGCTGAGCAAAATTCATGAAAAAATTGCCAAGAGCTATTTTGATGTAACTGAATATGAAGAGGGC
>Ga0307989_1000625_pt1 | contig 22133 bp, 10 predicted proteins | sample EllFjometagen185_FD_203164 | JGI IMG/M metagenome (GOLD analysis project Ga0307989, IMG submission 203164) | Marine microbial communities from Ellis Fjord, Antarctic Ocean - #185 | ecosystem: Environmental > Aquatic > Marine > Unclassified | place: Southern Ocean | collected 2014-10-08
AGTTAATGCAGGCAATAACTAAAATAAAAATGGCAATTATCGAAAACAATCGTACATATTCAATTCTTCCGCCAGCTTGTTTCCCATCTTCAAACTGATTGAACAAATACCTGTCGGAATATTTTTGAAGCAGAAGTGTAACATCTGAGTTCTTGTTCTTGGTTTTAATAAAATCCACTATTTTGTTACTGAATGCCGGAATATTTGTTCCTTTTTTCAGCTGCAGGTAAATCTGTGCCTGATGATTTCCCCACGTTGCAGAGGTGCCCACCAATTCTTTAAATACATAGAAAGTAACTGCAAAATCAAACTGCTCCGATGAGTTGGAGGGAATATCTTTAAATACTCCTGTAATAACAACATCTCTTTTTTTATCTAAATTTTGCCAGCTTATTGTTTTCCCCAGAATATTATCGGTTGAATCAAATAAATTTAAGGCCATTTTTTCAGAAATAACCACCGAGTTTTTAATATTCATAACTGTGCTTCGATCTCCTGCTTTAAATTCATAAGAAAAAATATTGAAGAAATTCTTGTCGGCATAAATCCCGGAAGCATCGAAATTCAGTTCGCCAGTAGAAAGTGTAAAATCCTGCTGTACAGGAGAAGAACCTACTGCATATTCAATTTCCGGCATTTCTTCGATTAGCGCTGGAGCAAGTGGTATAGGACCTGTTCTCCAGGTATCAATTCCCTCTTCGTTGGGATGAGTTGTAAGTACCTGGTAAAGAAAATTATCCTTTTCATGGAACTTATCCATATTTAGCTCGTCGTTCACCCACAGGTAAATCAATAACGCACATGCCAACCCTGAAGCCAATCCAATCAGGTTGATAAAAAATGAACTCTTATTGCGCTTTAGGTTTCTGAAAATTATTAGGAAATTATGTTTAAACATGACCTTTTATTTATCATTAAAAAATTTATTCATATCTCAAAGCCTCCATCCCGAGCAATCGGGATCTCCACTCTCCTCTATTCATATCGGAGAGCTTCGACCGGATTCCTGGTAGCCGCCCGCCAGCTTTGCCGCTTGTTTTCACCCCTAAATCCCCTGAAGGGATCTTGAGAAATCTACGATTGACATTTGATACATATTTGTTTTACTTCTCTACTCATAATTATTTCTCGTTAAAATATTTTTTGTACCCAAGTCCATATTTTTAAGCCCCTTTCTTTTTCACCCCTAAATCCCCTGAAGGGGACTTTTGAACAGTGATTAAAACAAGGTCTTTATATAATTTACACTTCAGTAGCCTTTGCTGGTTCTCCCTTTAGGGAGTTAGAGGGTGCAAAGGCGGATTATTTATTCATATCTCAACGCCTCAACAGGATTCCTCGTTGCCGCCCGCCAACTTTGCCAACTCACGGTTAGCAATGCAATTCCCAAAGCCAGCAATCCTGCCAAAGCAAAAATCCACCAGCTTAAAGTGGTTTTGTAGGCAAAACTTTCGAGCCACTTGTTCATGGCGTAATATGCAATTGGGCAGGCTACTACAAATGCAATGGCTACCCATTTTATAAAGTCTTTATTTAGCATACTTAGTATTTCAGATACTTTGGCACCGTTTACTTTTCGGATGCCGATTTCTTTGGTACGCTTTTCGGCAATAAAAACTGTTATTGCCAATAAACCAAGGCATGAAAGCAAAATGCTCATACCTGAAAAAATGTACATTAATACAGTTAATTTCTGTTCAGATTTATATTGGTTTTCAACCTGCTGATGCAAAAACGTGTAACTGTAAGGCAATTCAGGATATATCTGGTTCCATGTATTTTTTATATTTGCCATTACCGAAGCTATCGTTCCTGCTTTTTCGGACTTATTGTATTTTACTATAACCAGCGCTTCTTCATTTATATTAGTTGTAAAATTGGCTACCTGGTAAATTTGTGGTTCAATTGATTTATGTAATGATTGAAAATGGGCATCTTCAATAACACCTATGATTTGCTTGTTTTTACCTTGATATTTTATTTGTTTCCCAACGGGATTTTCAAGCTTTATTCTTTTTATCAATTCCTCATTAACGATAACGGCATTTTTGCTGTCAGTAGCAGAATGTTCGATGAAATTTCTTCCTTCAGTAAATTTCACATCCAATATTTTGAAATATTGGCAATCAATATAAATGTTATCAACCCAAAGTTTTTCACCCGGTAATTTACCTTCCCATTCCAAAGAACCATTAGTGCCATGAAGCCCCAAAATGGAATTGTCTTTAACTGCAACAGATTCGATATTAGAATCTTTCAATAATTCATTTTTAAAACTATTGAATTTAGCTTCTGAATTATTTTTAAGAGGTAGGTAAACAATATTCTTACTGTTAAACCCGAGGTCTGTATTTTTAATAAAGTTAAGCTGATTGCTTATACTAAAAGCTACTATTATTAATAATATGGAAAGTGTAAATTGCAATGTTAGTGGCACTTGTCTCAATGAAAAGCCTTTCGAAACAGATTGAATTTTATTTCCAAGGATATTGCTCAGTTTCAGAGAAGACATTAACCATGCCGGATATAAACTTGAAATACCGGCAATAAGTACTACTAATATTGAAAATACAACAAGCGATTCAAACGAAATAAAATTGAACGATATATTGTCGCCAAGAAAATCGTTATAGTAAGATTTAGTTACGTAGACGACAAAAAATGATATTACAAAAGAAAATAAAACCATTATGCCCGTTTCAACAAAAATCTGTTTTATAACGTTCGTTTTTGTTGCTCCAAGAGTTCGTTTTATACCTACCTCTTTTATCCTTTTTTTCTGCAAAGCTACAGAAAGATTGATGTAGTTAATTGTTGCAATTATGAGAATTAGAAATGCACCAATGGATAAAATGTAAATATAAACTGGGTTTGTTGTTATAGCTGTATCGAAATCAAGTTTTGTGTTAAAATGAATATCTTTTAATGGCTGTAATACAAATGTTTCAGTTGAGCTATTTTTACGATTGTTTTCCGCTATTGTTTGAACTTTGGTACAAACATCATCAGGATTTGAGGCATTATTTAATTTTATGTAAGTAATTGGATTCCAATTGTACCAGTCGTTTAAATCAAACCCTAATTCCTTCATAACTATATAAGGCACCACACAATCGAATTGTAAATGAGAATTATTCGGCAAATCTTTTATTATACCTGTAACTCTTGCAGGTATTTTATTTTCGATTAGAATAGTTTTACCCATCGCGTCCTCTTCTGCAAAGTATTTCCGGGCCATTTTTTCTGTAAGTACAATATTAAACGGATGCGATAATGCTTCTTCGGCTGTACTATTTAAAAATGGGAAATTGAATAGTTGAAATAATTCGGGATCGGCAAGTGCAACCTTGTTTTCATAAAACAATTTATCATCTACTTTGAAGGTTAATGTTGGAGACACCTGATATCTGACTGAAGCAACAACCTCTGGTACTTCATCTAACAATGTAAGTGCCATTGGATTTGGCGTTTCTGCACCGGTAGTCGTTACTACCCTATAAATTGAGTTTTTGTCTTCATTAAAACTATCAAAGCTCAACTCGTATTTAACCCACGAAAAAATAATTACAAAAGTGGATATTCCTATTATCAAGCCAGTTGCATTGATTATTGAAAATCGAAACTGGTTAATGATATTCCTAATTGAATTTTTTATTAAATACTTTAACATTTTAGATACTTTTATTTTTGATAAATAATCTATTCATATCTCAAGGCCTCAACTGGGTTTCGCGTAGCCGCTCGCCAACTTTGCCAGCTAACTGTTAACAGTGCAATTCCCAAAGCCAATAAACCAGCCAATGCAAAAATCCACCAACTTAATGTGGTTTTGTAAGCAAAGTTTTCGAGCCATTTATTCATGGCGTAATACGCAACAGGAGTCGCAATAATAAATGCGATTGCAACCCATTTTATAAAGTCTTTGTTTAGCAGTAGTAAAATTTCAGATATTTTAGCGCCGTTTACTTTTCTGATGCCAATTTCTTTAGTACGGGTTTCTGCTAAAAACATCGATAGGCCAAGTATTCCAAGCATCGCAATTGCAATTGCAATGAGCGAAAACAATGAAACTGCTTTAGCCATTTGTACATCCTTTTTATAAAGCTTTTCAAAACTCTGGTCAAGAAAATGGTAAGAAAAAGGAAAACCAGGAGCGAGTTCATCCCAAACAGTGCTTATTTTTCCTAAGGTTTCAGAAAGGTTATTTCCTGTAATTTTCAAGTTTACATATTGTCCCTGCCTCGGCAAATAAATAATTGTGAGCGGTTCAATCCTGTTGTGAAGCGATTTATAGTTGAAATCTTTCACAATACCAACTACTTTTGCTTTTCCTCCCGGTATCCGAATATTTAATTCAAATGGGTTTTCAACTCCAAATTCCCTAACCGCTGCTTCATTAATAAGTGCAGTTGCATTTATGTCTGTTTTTAAATCTTTCGAGAAGAATCGCCCATCAACAAGTTGTAGATTGTAAAGGTCGATAAATTCGGCATCTACCCAGGTTGTGGCAAAATTCAATGTTTTGCCATCTATTTCCTGACTATTCAAACCCTCAATTCCACCGAACATATTACTCGAGAAAGCAATTTTTTCAATTTCAGGAATTGTTTGTAAACGTTCGCGTAAAATCTCTTTTTTCCCAGCTAAAATCTGGAAAGGTAGTTTGGCGTAAACCACTTGCTCTTTAGGTATTCCAAGGTCTTTTTCTTTTATGTAGTTAACTTGTTTGAAGATTAAAAAAGTTGCAGCAATCAGAACAATCGTCACCGAAAACTGAAAAATTATTAGTGAGCAACGAAGGCTAATCCCTCCTTTATTAATGTCAGCCTTCATTCTAATAATTTCAATAGCTTTTTTTGATGAAAGCAAAAGAGCGGGATATATTCCTGCAACAAAACCAAGAAATAGAATAAATGGAATAAGTAATAGAAAGACCCATGGCTGAAATTTTAAACCATTGGTTACATTCATAAAATGGCCATATTGTTCAATAAAAGCCAAAGAAACAAGTGTTCCTATAACTACAGCAAAAAAACTAACAATGGTAGTTTCAGAGAGGTATTGAAATATTAGACTTCGCCGACTTGAACCCATTAGTTTTTGAACACCGATTTCTTTTGTCCGGTTGGATGCGTGGGCAGTGGTAAGGTTTACGTAATTGATAAGCGATAAGAGCATTACAATTCCGCCGATTACCAGAAGAATATTAACCAACATTATATTTCCTCGATTGGTTGTGTCGTTGATAAGGTTTTTATCGAAATAGACATTCTTTAAACGATGAAGTGTGAGCGGGTTTAATTCGGCATCGTTGGCACTTGCTTTCTTCGACAAAGTATTGCTGTAATACGAAATGAGGTTACTCCGCAATTTTTCCTCCAATTTTCCCACATCTGTATTGGCCTTTAAAAGCAGGTAACTTTCGTAAACGGTGTACCCCCAATCTTCAGAATAGCTGCCCATTCCATTTACAGATGCATCAGAAACCAATCCGTTAAATTGTATGGATGAACTTGATGGTAAATCTTTTACAATTGCCCTTACTGTAAACGTAAAATCTTTCATGCCTTTCCAGGTAACAGATTCCCCAATAGGATTTGTAAGGTTAAAAATTCGGGCCGATTCACTCTCGGTAAGTATCAACGAAAATGGAGATTGAATGGCTGTTTGAATATTGCCTTGAACCACTTCAAAATCAAAAATTTCAAAAAACCCCGGGTCGGCCGAGTAATATTGTTCTATTTCGAATGAATTATTATCGAATTGAACCACCGGCGAAAACATATTTAATTGACGGGTTTCAATGTGAGTGGTTTGCTCAATTTCCGGAAACTGATTTTTCAAAAAGCTGTTCAATGGTCCTGGAGTTAAACTGGAATTGCCATAACTTATTTTATAAATACGTTCTTCTTTCGAATGAAATTTATCTACACTTAATTCATTAAAAGCGTATGATGCAATTAACAACGAGATAGTAATTCCCAAGGCTAAACTTGCAACATTAAGAGTAGTATTTATCTTGTTTTTAAAGATGTTTCGTAAGCTTATTTTAATAAAATGTTTAAACATGAGATATCGTTTTCTATTTGTTTTTATTCATATCGTAAAGCTTCAACCGGATTTTTCGTAGCCGCTCGCCAGCTTTGCCAACCCATTGTCTGAATCAGGATGCGCAGGATTTTAAGATTATCAGGATTAGTGTTTTTTAAATAATCGTTTTACCTGCAAACTTGTTGACCCAAAATTTATCAGCAACCCTTTATCTAAATTATAAGCAGTCAGGTAATTTAAACCTTGCGCTAAATGCACATCTTCAAGATTTATATTAGCTTTCAATTCAACCATTACTTTTTCTTCAATAATAAAGTCGGCACGCCTTGTCCCAACCTCAATACCTTCATAGTAAATCGGCATTTCCTGTTCCCTGGCAAATTCCAAACTCACTCTGTCAAGTTCAATTGCCAGGCAACGTTGATAAATTACTTCCTGAAATCCATTCCCCAAAGTATTGTGGACTTTCATCGCACATCCAATAATTTTATAGGTTAATTCATCATCTATTTTCTTCTCCATATCTTATTTTTAGAAATCGTATTAATCCTTTCATCCTGAAAATCCTGATTCTGACATTTTATTCATATCGTAACGCTTCAACCGGATTCTTTGTAGCTGCCCTCCAGCTTTGCCAGCTAACAGTTAACAATGCTATCCCAAGGGCAATTACTCCCGCCAGTGCAAAGATCCACCAACTTAGTGTTGTTTTGTAAGCAAAACCTTCGAGCCATTTATTCATGGCAAAGTATGAAACTGGTACAGCAATAATAAATGCAATGGCCACCCATTTCACAAAATCTCTATTTAACATGGCTAATATCTCAGATATTTTGGCGCCATTTACTTTGCGAATGCCGATTTCCTTTTGTTTCTGAGTTGCTGCATACGATACCAACCCCAACAATCCGATACAAGCAATCATAATTGCAAAAATTGTAAATACACCAATTACTTTTGCCAAACGTTCTTCCGATTTGTATTGAGCATTGAAAGATTGTTCGAGGAAAAAATATTCAAATGGAGTTTCTTTGTTGAAACTTTCCCATTGAGATTCTATGGATTTTATCAATTGTGGCAAATTACCAGATTGTACGTTTAATGATAGGAATCGACTCGTATTTCTACATTTTATTACTAATGGCTTTGAATTCTCTCGCAACGATTTCATGTGAAATTTTTTCATTATTCCTATAACTTTAAAATCCTGTTCGTAGTTATAGTCATGAATATATTTTTCATTACAATCGCTCCATCCCAGAAGTCTCGCTGCTTCTTCATTTATAATTGCATTATCTTTTTCAGAGACCACATTATCGGTAAAAAATCTGCCCTCTTTTAACTGAACTTTTAGTGTTTTTTGAAAATCACCATCAACGTCCATTATGTTTAATGAAAGGGTCTTGTCACTCCCTTTTTCACAAAATATGTTGCCGGATTTATCATCTACAGACGGCACTAAAGATGAATATGATGCCGATAGAACTGATGGATTTTTAAGAATTTCCATTTTAAAACTGTTTCGGTTTTTATCTAAATATCCCATATTTTCAACAACCAATACATTCTCTTTTTCGAATCCCGGATTCTGCTGGTGTAGATAATTAATTTGTCGGCGGATAATAAGTGTACAAAATACCAGACCAATAAATACGACAAACTGTAGTGTAACTAAGCCACCTCTGGTTAACGATTTTGAATTTCCCTCTTTGAATTTTCTTTTTATTACGTCAACCGGTTTATACGCGGTAATGATAAAAGCAGGATAACTACCCGCTAAAACTGTGATAATAAGAGGTATAAAAATGATAGTTAATAATGTTAACGGATTTAGTAAAAACTCAGGCTCAATTACTATTTCCGAAAAATTATTCAGAAAGGGAAGTATAAGCAAGAGAATAATAATTGATATTACAAGGGCAATCAGGGTGTGAAGAAAAATTTCAATTAGAACTTGTAAAATGATTGATTTGCGTGTTGAACCAAGTATTTTTTTTACACCAATCTCTTTTGCCCTTAATGATGCCCTTGAAGTGGTGAGATTAACAAAATTAAAACCAGCGATAATCAATATTAATAATCCGGTTATACCGAAAATAATAAGAAAACGCTTATTTCCATAGGTAGAAAGATTTTCAGAATAGGTCGAATTTAAATGTATATCCTTTAAAGGTTGAAGTTTATGAATGAAAAAATTCCCCTGACTTTCAAATTCTGCCAGTGAAATACCCATTTCTTTTTGTATCATTGCGTCTTCATATTTTCTTATTGATGCGTCAAACTTTGCTTCAAATTCTTCAATATTAATACCTTTTTTTGTAACAATATATGTATTGTTAAAAGCGCCCCAGTTATCAAGGCGTTTGCTTTCTGCCAAAGTACAAAACGACGCATATATATTGCTTTGTAAACTTGAGTTATCCGGAATTTCATCGAGAATGCCGGTTACCACATAAGGCACTTTATTAGTGGTCAATAAAATTGATTTCCCCATGGGTTTTTCATCTCCAAAATATTTAAGAGCAACCTCTTTCCCAAGAACAATTGAGTTGGGCTCACCCAGTGCTGTTTTAGGATTTCCCTCAAGTAATTTGAAATCAAACACATCAAACAATTCAACATCGGCATAACATATTTCGCTTTCAACAAATTTTTTATCTTTATAGTGGGTAATTATTTCAGTTAGAGGATATAATCTTATGGCCTCTTCTATTTCTGGGAAGTCGTTTTTAGCAGCTCCAGCCAGAGGAGTTTCTGACCTTGGAATGTCAAGGGTTGTTTCTCCCAGTTTTATATGAGCAACACAACGGTAAATTCGTTCGGCTTTTGAATGAAAGCTATCGTAACTAATTTCATGAAAAGTGTAGGTGGCGATGTACAGAAATGCAACGAGCCCCAGAGCTAATCCTCCAATATTCAAAAAAGAATGAAACTTATTTTTCCGTAAACGATAAATAGCTGTTTTTAAGAATAGTTTTATCATGGCTGCTTTCTTTAATTTGTTTGTATTTTGTTTTTCCTAAACAGTATTTATATTAAATTCATTTTTATATTTTAATTCCGGATAATCCCACTTTTCTTCACCCCTAAATCCCCTGAAGGGGACTTGTCTGGTGCTTCGTTTATATTTTTATTACAATTCATATTTTATGTTTATTTATCTTTTGTAGTATATCTTTCTTAAAGCCCCTTTAGGGGTTTGGGGTAAAACCCTCATTATTCATATTTCAAACTTTCAATTGGGTTTCGTGATGCTGCTTTAAATGACTGAAAGGAAACTGTTAACAAAGCAATTCCCAAAGCCAATATTCCTGCCACCGCGAAAATCCACCAACTAAGCGAAGTTTTGTAGGCGAAATTCTCGAGCCACTTGTTCATTATGTAGTATGCAATTGGGAACGCAACAACAAAAGCCACGGCAACCCATTTTAAAAAGTCTTTATTTAACATGCTAAGTATTTCAGAAATTTTAGCGCCGTTTACTTTGCGGACTCCAATTTCTTTGGAACGGTTTTCTGCCGCCATGGTTGAAAGTGAAATTATACCAAGTGTGGCAATAAATATGGCTAACATTGAGAAAATGCCCAACAGCCTCACCATAATCCTATCGGTAGTGTATAATTGATTAAATTCTTCATCAATAAATTGATACTTGAATAAGCTTTCCGGAGCTAATTCTTTAAATATACCATCAATATAATTTATGGTTTGAGTTGTGTTTCCGGCACTTAGTTTCAGTAATGCCTTGCTGGAATAATTGATGGGTGCCCAATATAAAATCATCGGATTTATTGTATTGTGAAAAGATTCAAAATGAAAATTTCTTATTACCCCAAGTAATGTCCCGTCATTTATTTTATTACCGGCATCCTTTGTTTTCGAATGTTTGAAAATTTCCCACGCCGCCTCGTTAAGAATATAACTTCCACCTACTCCACCTCGTCCGACCATTTGACTTTTGATATCCTGCGAATAATTTTCACCCTGTATCAGTTCGATATCCAACAGTGGAATAAACTCAGGGTCGATATAACCAAATTTGAATATATACTGCTCATCATCAACTTCTACTGCGGTAGAATATTGTTTAAACTGAGTAATGTTATCTGAAATAAATGATACTCTGCTAATGTTTGGGTTTTCCAGTAATTTCGCTTTAAAAGTGCCTAAATTGGCAGAAAGCGAAGGATCCAAATCAACACTCAATACTTGTTCTTTATTGAAGCCAAGATTGCTATTCATTGTAAATAGTAACTGTTTATATGTAATAATTGTACCACTAATCAGGATAATTGAAATAACATACTGAAAAGTGATTAGACCCACATTAAACCTTGAGTTTTTTGCACCCGTCTGACTCCCTTTTCCACTTTGCCCGGTAGCAACTTTCGTTAAAAACCACGAAGGAAATAAACCGTAGATAATTCCGAGGCTTACTATTCCAACAACAATTAAAAGAATATATTTGACATTTAACATGCTTAAAACATTCAACTCTCTTCCTATTAGGTTTTGATATGAATTGAGAGAAAGAAATACAATTGCCAAAGCAATTAAAATTGAAATTGTACATAAAATAATGGAGTCGAGCATGGATTGAAAAATAATTTCTGCTTTTGAACTTCCAAGAATTCTACGGATATTAATTTCGTTTGTTTTTTTAAGTCCCCTCGAAATGGTTAGGTTAATAAAGTTAATACTTGCAATAAGTAAAATAAAAATGGCAACAATAATTAAAGTAATTAAAAGAGCCATGCTTCCGTGTTTCGTTTCATCGTTTGCGCTCGTATCGGTGGCAAGATAAATATCGTTGAATGCGCGTAATTTAAAATCCGGTTCCTGACCATTCAAATGTTCATCTTTACTGAATAGTTTATTCATCTTTTCCTCAAGCAAATTCTTGTCGCAATTTTCGGTGAGCATAACGTAAGAAACCAGTCCCCAACTCCAGGTATCATCTGTAAGGTTAAACATCTCTTCAACCGTTTTGAATGAAGCAATAGCTTTTGCGGGCAAATGGAAATCGGGCAAATCTTCTATTACCCCAGTAACCGTCAGATTAGTCTCATTTTTGAAATTAACCTGCTTCCCTATGGGATTTTCATCCCCAAAAATCTTTTTTGCAACAGATTCTGATAACACGATAGTATATGGTGCATCAAGAGCAGTCTTTGGATTTCCTGAAATAAATGGAATGGAAAACACCTCGAGAAATGAATTATCTGCAAAACAGAAGTCATCTATTTCGAAAAAGTTTTGTTCGTAACGGAGCCATGGATTATTGAGCGATTTTATAACTACAGACTTTTCAATTTCAGGGAAAGATTCTTCTGATATTCTGCTAACTGCCAATGGTACCTGATTGTCTTCGCCTTCCTCAATCCTATATACTCTTTCCCCGTTTGTGTTGAATTTATCGAAATTAAATTCATTAATTACAAAGAGCATTATGAGTATAAAAACTGAAAATGCTATTGCTAATCCACCTACATTTATGAAGAGATATGATTTACTTCCCCTCATATTTTTAAACGATTGCCGAATTTTTTCCTTTATCATTTTATTTATTTAAATTAGTTTTGGTACTTTTTGTAAATTATTTTCCACCCCCAAATCCCCTGAAGGGACTTTGAGAAAGCTTTGATTGACGTTTGATGCATATTTGTTCTACTTCCCGACTCATAATTATTTCTCGTTAAAATATTTTTTATACCCAAGTCCATATTTTTAAGCCTCGTTCTTTTTTACCCCTAAATCCCCTAAAGGGGACTTTTGAACAGTGATTAAAACAAGGTCTTTATATAATTTACACTTCAGTAGCCTTTGCTGGTTCTCCCTTTAGGGAGTTATAGGGGGCAAAGGCGGATTATTTATTCATACCTCAGCGCCTCCACCGGATTCCTTGTAGCCGCCCGCCAACTTTGCCAACTAACTGTTAGTAATGCAATTCCCAAAGCCAACACTCCTGCCAATGCAAAAATCCACCAGCTTAATGTAGTTTTGTAGGCAAAATTCTGCAGCCATTTATTCATGGCGTACCACGCAATTGGGCAGGCTACCATAAAAGCTATAGCTACCCATTTTATAAAGTCTTTATTTAGCATGCTTAGTATTTCCGAAACTTTAGCGCCGTTTACTTTGCGGATGCCGATTTCTTTGGTTTTTCCACTTATAATTAAAAGTGTAACACCAAAAATTCCCAACATTGAAATTAATACGGCAATAATTGTGAAGATGGAGAGGATAGTTTTTTTGCGTTCTACTCGCTTGTACAGATTGGCAAATTTATCGTTGAAAAAGGAATAGTCGAAAGGAAGGCCGGGCATTACCTTTGCCCACGAATTCTCCATTTGGTCGATTGTTTCAGGAAGGTTTTCGCCATTTACCAGTACCGAAAGTGAATAAAAATGTTTTTGCATCTGCATTGAAAGAATCAGTGGTTCTATTTTCTCATAAATAGATGCTATATGGAAATCTTTAACGACTCCTATTACCTGATGATGCTTGTCGTTCCTTACTAATATTTTTCCAATAGGATTTTCCCAACCTAACGATTTGGCCAGCGTTTCGTTAATCAGAAATGGTTTTGTACCCGATTGTTCCATTGATAGATTTGTCCCCTCAAGGAGATTAATATTAAACGTTTCCAGAAAATTTTCATCTACATACATTGCATTGTACATATACGATTGTTCTCCCCCCTCTGGTTGATAACCATTGCGGGTAGTCTCTAAACCGGGTAGACCGTATGTTGCCGAAACATTTTTCACACCTGCAATATTCTGGAACTCCTTTACTAAAACTTCTTGCTTTTTGCCAATAGAATAATGCGAGAATTGCACAATGTTTTCCTTTTGAAAACCTAAGTCTTTGTTCATTGCATAATGCAATTGTTTTTGAATAAAAAACACACTTGCAATAAGAGCTATGGATATTACAAACTGAAATGCTGAAACATATTCAAGTTTACGGTTTCGGTGTTTAGAGCTTCCTTGGTAATTTCCTTTGTCCGATAAACTTTTCTGTTTTAATCCTTGCAGAACTGCAATTATAGAAACAAAAGCGAGTGTGATTAGCATTACTGCTGATATAAATATTTTAAGTCCAAACTGAATGGAAATAAAATCGAATGAATAACCAAACAGACTACATATACTTGCATTAAAACTTAAAATTAAAACATACGAAACAATTGCAGCGGCACTCAAAAGCAATAAATTTTCAGTAAAAAGTTGGCGAAAAGGTTCCATGTTTCCGGCTCCCAATACATATTTCATACGAAACTCTTTTGCCCTGAAAGCAAGAATTCCTTTTGAAATAGAAATAAAATTGAATACTGCGATTAGCAGCACTAAAATACTAATAGCCAAAAGCATCAGTACATCCTTAATTTTAGCTTTAGAAAAATTATCCCAATCAACATTTGAAAACAAATGAACATGGCTTAACTCTTCCAAATAAAATTGGGTAAAAAACCCTGAACCTTCATCCTTCTTATTTACTTTTTCGTAAACAAAATCGGCAATCTTTCCTTCTACTGCATCAATTTTGGCGTACTTGTTTAGTTTAATAAAACTATGTGCCGAAACACCTCCATCCCATCCCTGGTGGGTATTTGGGCGATCGAGTAAAGCATCAATAGAAGTTACAGCATCAAACTGAATATGTGAATTTTTGGGTGGAACTTGTGCAACTGCCACTACCGTGAATTGTTGTTCCTGAATTTCAACGTTTTTTCCAATAGCCTCCTCGTCGCCAAACAAGCGCATTGCAAGTGATGTGGTAAGTACAATTTCTCTTTTTGTCAACTTCAAGCCTGAAGGTCCCTGATTTAAATTGAAAGTAAAAAAGTCGAAAAAGTTATTGTCGGCGAAAAGTAATCGCTCCGATTTTACTGTTTTATCGGCACACTTTACCAGAAGCCTCGACCTGGGTACAACCCGGTTATAGTCTTCTATTTCCGAAATCTGCTCTGCGAATGCAGGTGCAAACGGAACTCTGATTGTTGGAGCACGCTCAATACTTTTCGGATTAGTAGCAAATTCACTAATCCGATAGATTTGTTCGTGTTCCGCATGAAACTTATCGAATGAGAATTCGAAAGCAACATAACTGATTAAGGTTATGAATACCGAAAGGCCAAGTACTAATCCAACAAAGTTAATTGCAGTATAGGATTTGAACTTATTTATATTTCTGATTGCAGTTTTAAATGTTTTCATAATGAATTCAGTTTTTTATTTATTTTCTGTTTGTTCAGGTTATCATATTCTAATTTTTCTTGCATTGCCTAATTTTTCAACCATTCCTAAGGCATATAAACTTTCCCAGCTGCAACACCTTATTTGATTTTAAAGTCAACTCTTATGCCTAAAACACAATACTCTTTAGTACAATAAGTTAAGTTAACTACGCGACAATAGAGTGTAAATATATTTTACAGTTGGTGTCTATTTTTTATAATAGAAAATCCTCAAACTATAATTTCTTATTTACTCGTACCTTAATGCCTCAACAGGATTCCTCGTTGCCGCCCGCCAACTTTGCCAACTCACAGTTAGTAATGCAATTCCCAAAGCCAGTACTCCAGCCAAAGCAAAAATCCACCAACTTAATTCTGTTTTGTATGCAAAGCTTTCGAGCCATTTATTCATGGCATACCAAGCTACTGGAGTAGCAATTACAAATGCAACCACAACCCATTTCACAAAATCCTTGTTGAGCATTATCAAAATTTCTGATATTTTAGCTCCGTTTATTTTGCGGATGCCAATTTCTTTCGAACGTTGCTGAGTGCTATTTAAAACCAACCCAACCAACCCAAGACATGCTATAATAATCGCAATTACTGAAAAGCTGATGAAAATCTGTTGTAAATCTTCCTCCGACTTGTATAACTGACCATAAGTTCTATCCAGAAATTCATACTCAAACGGGATTTGCGGTGAAAGCTCATTCCATAAACCCGCAATATATTTTATAGACTGTGCTGTATTTTGATTGTTGATTTTAATGTTAATATGTGAATTCCAATCGGCATACCACAAAGCAGAAGGTTCCAGTTTTTGGCGGAAAGAATCATGAAAAAAGTCTTTGACCACGCCAATAATTTCCACCTTTCTGTCAAAAAGAGTAATTTCAGTATTCAAAACAGATTTTAGTCCGAATTCTTCGGCAAACGTTTCATTAACAATAATTGCCCCTTCCTTATCGCCTGGCATCTCCCACGAAAAATTTCTGCCTACGAGCATCCCGATATCCATCGTTGGAATAAAATCCGGATCGACAGTAGTAACAGAATATGTTTTTTTTATTCCATTATCCTCGTATGTCGAAGTAATAGGAAGACCTTTCCCAAGTCCGGTATTCGTACGTGTTACTGATATTATATTTGGATTCTGGAGAAGCCTTTGTTTGAAAACGTTATACTCCTGTCCAATTCGCTGACTTTGATTAAAATCTATAATATTAGCCGTATTTAATCCCAGGGATTTGTCTTTCACAAAATCAATTTGTTTCGAGATTAGTATCGTACTAATAATCAGAGAAATTGAAATAACAAACTGAAAAACAAAAAGTCCAAATCGCAAAAAGGTCTTCTTTTTCCCTTTTGTGACTCCTCCTTTCAGAATAGAAGATGTTTTAAAAGATGACAGATAAAAAGCAGGATATATGCCGCCAATAATTCCTATTACAAGGATACCAATTACAAAATATACAACCAGTAATGGTTGATGGATAATATCAAACGAAATCTGTGTATGAGTGATATGATTAAAATAAGATTTACTAAGCAAGATTATTAGTAATGAAACCGGCGCAACCAAAACACTGAAAAATACCGATTCAAAAAGAAACTGTTTGATGAGTCCGAAACGTAATGAACCAATAACTTTTCGGATACCAATTTCTCTCGCGCGTAATAACGATTTAGCAATAGTAAGGTTAATAAAATTAACTAATGCTATCACTAAAATAAATATTCCAACAAGCTGAATAAGAAAAATTAATTGTCGTTTATTATTGTTATAAAATGGAATGTCTGACAACGAAACAATATCTATTTCCTTATGTTCGTTTTCAGTAAAATATATTGACTCGCATTCCTTCCATAATTTACTTAGTTTCTGTTCAACGATTTTACTATTCTGATTATCTAATAAAACAAAGGTATTATACATCCAGTTTGACCAGTCAGAATCCATGTCCATCCCAGTTGGTTTAATGGAATATAACGTTGTAAAAGAAGCTACGGCATTAAAGAGAATAGAAGAATTGTCCGGAATATTTTCAATAACCGCCGTTACTGTCATGTCCATTTCGGGCAGATTAGACCTGTCTCCAATATAATGGATGGATTTACCAACTGAATTATCGGTTCCAAACAAAAGCTGTGACGTGTTCCGGGTTAATACAATTGAATATGGATCGTTTAAAGCAGTCGTAGGGTTTCCATAGATTACCTTAAAACTAAACAGATCGAAAAAATTGTTATCGGCAAAAGCAACATTTTTAACCTTCACCTTTTTTGATGATTCATCATTTTCATTAACCTCAATAAAAGGAGACTGGCCTCCTCCCGCATAATAATCGATCCGGGCAACAGACCTTATTTCGGGGATGCTTTCCTTCATTAAATTCGCAAGAGGAGCAGTTGAATAAAATTCTTTGCCGATATTAACCTGATAGATATCATTATAATTACTATTGAATTTATCATAACTCAATTCATGTATGGAGTACATGGAAATTAAGAAAAAGACGGCAATCCCAATTGCCAGTCCGCCTATGTTGATAAATGCATCAACCTTGTTTTTGAATAGTTTTCTTAATGTAATTTTCAATATATTTTTCATGCTAAGTAGATAAAGATTATTTTCGTTTTTTTTTATTGAAGATTCAAAATTCGTGTTATTCATACCTCAGCGCCTCGACAGGATTTCTGGTAGCCGCCCGCCAGCTTTGCCAACTAACTGTTAGCATTGCAATACCTAAAGCCAACACTCCTGCCAAAGCAAAAATCCACCAGCTTAAAGTGGTTTTGTAAGCGAAGTTTTCGAGCCATTTATTCATGACATAGTATGCAATTGGTGTGGCAATAATAAAAGCAATTGCTACCCATTTTATAAAGTCTTTGTTAAGCATGGTTAATATTTCGGAGATTTTGGCGCCGTTTACTTTGCGGATACCGATTTCTTTGGTGCGTTTTTGCATTGCCAAAATCGTAAGTGCCAATAAGCCCATGCAAGCAATAAGTATAGCAATGGCAGAAAACAGGTTTAAATTATGTGCTAACCTATTTTCGGATTCATACATTTTATTGATTTGGTCATTAACAAAGCTGAACTCAAAGGGATATTCCGGCACAAACTTTTCCCAAACTGATTTTAAATCTTCCAAAACTCCCGGGACTTTAGGATTCATTCGCACAATAATCTCATTGTAATAAAATGGATTCATGTTAAAACACATGGGCATAATTTCGCTGTGTAAGGACTTGAAATTAATATCTTCCACAATGCCAACAATTATTCCTTCTTTATAAGCATATAGTTTTTTCCCTATGGGATTCCCAATTCCAATTTCTTCGGCAGCTTTTTGGTTGATAACATAGGCACACTTTCTGTTATTGTCGTAATCAACCATGTCGTTTTTAAATTCATGGCTGAAACCACGCCCTTTCACAATCTCGACTCCCAAAGTTTCGAAATAGTCATAATATACAGAGTTCCAATGCATGTTAATCGTTTTTCCTTCGGGCATCCCTTCACAACGAAATTCATCAGATGAGGTCTGCACATCAGAAGGCGAAGAAAATGCAAGGGTTGCACTTTTAATTCCCTTCATTTTCTTTAGTTCCTGAGAGAAAGCATCAAATTTGTTATTGTTCAATCCTTCGTCCACCGTCATGTTTAATGGTATCGTAATTAATTCTTCTTTGGCAAACCCCGGATTATGCTGCTCCAAAAAATGAAGCTGTTTGTAGAATAGAACAGTTATTGCCAGAAGAACAACACTTACGGTAAATTGAGAGATAACAAGAATATTTACTGCCGCAGGCTTTTTATTTAGCGGCTGTTGTTTGGTTTTAAGAAGAGGTGTTGACTTTGAAGATGAGGCAATTATTGCAGATAAAAAAGAGGTCAAAATTACGAATGCAGTAATTAAACCTGACCAAAGCATTAAAAATGTAAAGTCAAATTCTTTAAGTGAGGGCAGAGACGAGAACCGAACAGCAAAAATACCATCGTACAGGAATATTAATATCAATGAAACTGCAACGCTTAGCGTTATGTATGTTAAGGTTTCCTGCAAGTGGTCGCGGAAAATTACTGCTTTTGAAGCGCCACATACTTTTTTAACACCGGTGTGCATTGCCCGTTGTGAAGCACTTCCGATATAAAGTAAAAGAAAATTTGCAGCCGACATAGTTAAAATTACAAATGCAACTACGGCTAAAAAATACAAATAGCTCTTGTTTATTGACGGTGTAGATTCCCAACCAGTTTCAGTGGTATGTATTTCTTTAAGTGGCTGCAAAAACAATTTTCCGGGTCTTTCTTTGACATGTGTTTGCAGGTAATTATATATTTTAGCGGATATTTTTTCGTTTTGTGAGTTTTGCTCTGCTAAAACGAATGTGTTGATATCTGTGGGATATTTCCAACTTGGTTCAATCCATATTTGTGTAATTTTTGAAATTATTTCCAATGGCAAGACGATATCACCCTTAAAATTGGAATTATTTGGAAAATCTTTAAAAACCCCTTGAACAGTAAATAATTTATCCTTCCCTATTTTTATTTGGTTTCCGATTGGTTTTTGTTCTCCGAAATATTTTAGGGCAGCACTCTCAGATAAAACAATTGAACTTGGTGAGCTCAAACATTTTGATGCATCACCTTTTTCAAGTGGAAAAGAAAACAGCTTGAAAAAATTTGGGTCGGCAAATATGGTTCTATTTTCATTGAACATTTTATCATCGGCAGTTAGAGCAAGATACCCCCAATAAAAACTAACACGTGTAGATTCATTAATCTCCGGGAAATCGGATTTTAATCCCTCAGCTAAAGGCCCGTATGACGTTGCACCGGATAGCTCATTATTATCATCCTGCATCAAAATGCGATGTATTCTGTCAGAATTTGAAAGTTGAGAGTCGTAATTCAGTTCCTGATAAACGTAGCCCAAAAGAATCACCGAAGCTGCAATTCCAATCGCCATTGATGAAATATTTATCAGGTTTAGCGTACTGTTTTTTCTAAAGCCACGAAATATAATTTTTAGTGTTTTCATTTGATTCTATTATATACTATTCACATCTCAAAGCCTCCACCGGATTTCTAGTAGCCGCCCTCCAACTTTGCCAGCTTACAGTTAGCAGTGCAATTCCAAGTGCAATTACTCCTGCCAAAGCAAAAATCCACCAGCTTAAAGTGGTTTTGTAAGCGAAGTTTTCGAGCCATTTATTCATGGCGTAGTATGCAATTGGTGTGGCAATAATAAATGCGATTGCTACCCATTTTATAAAGTCTTTGTTTAGCATGCTTAGTATTTCGGTGACTTTTGCACCGTTTACTTTGCGGATGCCGATTTCTTTGGTTTTTCCTTCCGCAATAAAAAGGCTTAACCCTACTAAGCCCAAAAGAAGAATGCTTAGGATTATTATAGTGAAGACAATAATTAGCCTCGAAAAAATCTGTTCTTTTTGATATTCTCTTTCAAAATCATATTGCCAAACTGAAAAATGAAAAGAGTCCTCTAAACTCCTCATGTTATAAAATAATTTAGCATCCGTTTTGAATTGCTCAACAAATCCCTCTTCTACCGAAGCTGCAATTCCCCCTGAAGATCCAGCCATATCGTAACCAATTACCATTGGTTTTACAGACTGGTAAACCGGGAGATTTTTTACGTTTCCAATAATTCCAACAATCTTCCCTGTAAAAATTCTGCCCCCTTCAATAATTGTCCCTATTGGATTTTCAAGTCCCGACCTTTTCACAAATTCCTCATTTACCAAAACTTCAGTAAGCGAATTCGATTTTCGCTTAAAACTGAATAAATCTTCACCTACCCGAAATTTATCTTTATTTAAATTTTCGCCCTTCAACAATCTAATATTGTATGCTTTTAAGTAATTATGGTCTCCTTGAATTACTTGTGAACTAATTGTATTATCACTATCGGCTATTTTTATATCATCACTTCGATATTCAGTTTTAAAAAGCTGTTCTCCAAAAGCAATACTTTTGACATAAGGATATTTCTCAAATTCCTGTTTAAATAACTCCTGATCTTTTTCGTCCACCAACCTCAGCGAAAATGTGTTTTCTATATCAAAACCCATTTCAATACTTTGTATAAGATTTACCTGCCGAACTATAAAAAATAAACTAATAGAGGCAACAATAAAAACAATCAATTGAAACTGAATTAAACGATTGAACACCATCTTTCGTGGACCAAACCTTAAGCCTTCGAATTTTTGATTAGAATTTCTTTTTACAAAAGTATTTTGTATTAGTCCACTTAAAGTACCAAAGAAGATCAGAATCATAAAAAAAGAGAAGAAAATTAAAGTGTCGGATTTTGTATACATCCCGTATTGATAATTTGAAAAACTAATAATCCCCGAATGGATAACAGGATACAAAATCAAGGATACAAAAAATGCCAAAACAGAAAACAAAACCGACTCTGAAATAATTTTTCGTCTTAACCATCCCGAGCTACAACCCAGAACATTATGAATTTGGTCGTTTTTTTGTTTTTTTACACTAAGACCCAGATTTGATATAACACTATTTACAAAAGTGATTGATAACAAAATAAAACCAATCGCGAGTAAAATATTTGCCAACCTTTTGTCTCCTTTTGGAAATTCATCTTGTACATTTGACGAACCCAGATAAATATTGGTCAGCTTTTGTAACTCGTAACGATTAGGATCAATCTCTGTTTTATAACCTTTATAGGTAGAGCGAATTCCATTGGCAACGGTCTCTGATATTTTGGATGCCACATTTTCGGGAGTCTTGCAATTAGGAATATATAAAAAGAGCTGTGGTGACCGTATTCTCCATTCCCTTTTGATGTTCTTTTCTTCTTCGCTACTTATGTCTGCAATAATTACGGGTTGTAATGTCGATTCCTCCGGATAAACATCTAGAATACCAGAAACCGTTAACTGTCGTTTCCCATTATCTTTTGGATCCTGGACTTCGATTGTTTTACCAATAACATCTACCGAATTGAAATACTTAATAGCAGTTTCTTGATTGAGGATTACATTATTGGGGGAATCAAAGAGCGTGTTATAATCACCAACAAGCAGATTAAAGTTGAAGATTTTGAAAAATGAACGATCAACAAAGCTTATTTTTTGTGTTCTAAATGTATTCTCGCCAATGTTGATTTTATACATAGCACCCTCCAGATAACGTGTAAAATCCTGAACCTCGCTAAACTGTTTTTGAAGCAAGTCTCCTAAAGGATAATAATTAGTAGTTCGCTGAACATCTGTCCCTTTCCAATTTTGAACAACACGATATATATCGTTATGATTTTTGTGGAATCTATCTGTTTTATATTCTTTAACAACAAATAAATAGATAAATAAAGCAGAAACAACTCCAATTGAGAATCCGGCAATATTTATGAAAAATATCCTGGGGTTATTTTTTATGTTTCTGAAAAAGGAAATTAAAAGTCTATGCATAATTTATAGTGATTGTATTATTCATACCTCAAAGCCTCCACCGGATTCCTTGTTGCCGCACGCCAACTCTGCCAACTAACAGTTAACAAGGCAATTCCCATAGCCAACACTCCCGCCAGAGCAAAAATCCACCAACTTAAAGTAGTTTTGTAGGCGAAGTTTTCGAGCCATTTATTCATGGCGAAATATGCAATTGGTGTGGCAATAATAAATGCGATTGCTACCCATTTTATAAAGTCTTTATTTAGCATGGTTAGTATTTCGGAGATTTTGGCGCCGTTGACTTTGCGGATGCCGATTTCTTTAATTTTTTGGTTCGTGACATAAGAAATCAAACCAAATAATCCGAGGCATCCGATTA